>Ga0137308_100102_pt1 | contig 153996 bp, 105 predicted proteins | sample Inofrocosms_June_FD_97181 | JGI IMG/M metagenome (GOLD analysis project Ga0137308, IMG submission 97181) | Mouse cecal microbial communities from Vienna, Austria - N-Acetylneuraminic and N-Acetylglucosamine D2O microcosms_June | ecosystem: Host-associated > Mammals > Digestive system > Large... | reverse complement strand
TGGGGAACGCTGCGGCTGCCAGATTGAAACCGTCCCTTTTACCACTGGTGAGACGTTTTTGAATGCTTTCAGCGACGGAGGATTTTCTGTTGTCTTTATGGATATTTACATGGAAGGAATCGATGGTATCGCCGCTGCCCTCAAAATGCGCGAGCAGGACAACCGCTGTATTCTTGTCTTTTTAACCTCCAGTACGGAATTCATGCCGGATGCTTTCTCCTGCCATGCTTTTGAATACATCACCAAGCCCTTTTCCCTGCAGCGCGTCGAGAGTGTCCTGCAGGACGTCCTGAAAGTACTTCCTCCAGCACAAAAATACATCAAGGTCTCCAGTGAAAGAAAGACCGTTCGGGTATTCCTTGACCAGATCGCTTCCGTCGTCACAAGCGCCCACTATCTTAACATCTCCCTTACAGATGGCAAGTCTCTGCGCTGCCGTATGACCATGCCGGAATTTATGAGGTTGACAGAGGAGGATGACCGCTTTATCACCATCAATAAAGGGATTGCTGTAAACGCCGATTATGTCCATGATTTTGACGGAAATTCCTGTATACTGGAAAACGGCATGAAGCTTCCGATACGTGTACGGAACCGCCTGAAAATTGTACAGGCGTTACAGGACCATCATTTCAATAAAATACGCAGCCGCCAGAGACACGGAAAGGAGCTTTCACTATGAATATCACCAAATGGCTGTCCGCCCTGCCACAGTTTCTCATCCTTCTTCCCACAGCGGCGTCCTGCTACCTCCTCACAGAGAAACAGATGAAATATACTCCGGCCAGGACTGCCGCTCTGTGCCTGGCAGTCCTTATCCCTTACGCTCTTACTGCTTCCTGGGTTCATGCCGCCCTGAAAGTTAGCATAAACCTTATTCTCCTGCTCTCCCTTGTGCCGTTCTTTTTCCTGTTCCGCGCCACAGTCAAAACAGATCTGCCCTTATCCCTTGCCATCTATGTAGGAGTCTGCGCTATAGAAACATTTCCCATACAGTTTGCATACCTCTTTGACGCCTGCCGCCATCCACTGTCCGGAGCCGCCAATCTCTCGGCTGAAGCCGCCTTTTTTCGCTTCGGCCTTTCCTGCCTGCTGCTGGCAGCCTTTGTCCGCCCCGCCCGCCGGCACTTTTCACAGGCGGTTGACAACTTTGACTTCCCGAAGATATGGTATTCCACAGTAATCTTATCCTCTGCGTTCCTCATCTTTAATGTTCTGGCTGTCCCCCTGTCCTACCGTACTCTCCATACGGGACGTATGCTTTTCCTTTTCCCTTTGCTGGAAATCTGCGCCCTGGCGCTCCTCACGTCAGTTTATGTACTTTTTTACCGGGGAACAGCCGTTATCGTGGAACATGCAAAATTAAAAGAGCGCTCCCAGCTCCTTGAAATGCAGGCGCACCAGTACCATATGCTACAGGAGCATATGAGCCAGACTGCCAGGCTCCGCCATGACTTCCGGCACTCCGTACATCTGCTCTCTTCCCTTGCAGAAAAAGGCGATATCAGCAATATCCAGGCGCATCTTACAGAATATGAAACCAGACTCACAGAACATGTACCGGCAAACTACTGTACAAACGCCGCGCTAAACGCCCTGTTTGGCTACTATCATGAGATGGCTGTCTCCTCAGGGATTCATACAGACTGGCACATTCATTTACCGGAACCGCTGGCCGTTTCCGAGCTCGACCTCACAGCGCTCTTCGGAAACCTGATGGAAAACGCCATCGCAGGCTGCCTTAGCCTTCCGGAACGTTCACGTTATTTTTCCCTTACCACAGAAATCCGCCACAAAAACAGCCTGTACATCGTCTCTACAAACAGCTTTGACGGACATGTCCGGAAAGAAAAAGACAGATACCGTTCTACAAAACACAACGGCAACGGAATCGGCCTTGCATCCATTACCGCCACCGCAGAAAAGCATGGCGGTTCGGCACGCTTTTCCAACAACGACAGGGAGTTCTTTGCAGACGTGGTTTTGCGGATATAACTACGGGCAGAATATATCAGATTCCCAGCTTCTCCCACTCTTCCTCCATACTGCGGGATTCCAGGAATGTTTTATAGAGAGGAGAATTTTTCTCCATCTGTGCGTAGCGCATCACCTCATCTACCAGATAACTCGCCGGATCCTCCGCCTCCATGTAATAGAGGATAAAATCATCAAACTCTCTCTCATTGTCCAGCGCGTAAAAACCGCATTCTTCCAGAATATTATCCAGCCGCTCCCTGCTCAAAACCTCCTCCGGCGGAAGTTCCGTCCCGCTCGAAAAAAACAGCAGGAAACAGATTAATGTAGTTCTGTCTACGTCAAGCACCCCTCTGATATACTTCCTTATAACATTCTCACCGTTCCTTCCGCTCTGATACGACTTTTTTTCTCCCTTTTTATGCTTCTCATCAAGGCTGCACTCTTTCTGCTCCTGTCTTCTCATGCCTTCTTCAATTACTTCATCATTTGTTTTCTCTTTCAAAGAAGGATTATGGCTCCTTATCTTTTCTGCCAGTTCTGCTTTCTTCTCTTCGGAAAGAACTTCTATTTTCCCGTAAGACTCCCAAAGGATATCTTTCCACTCTGTCGTCACATAGCCAAAATAGAAATTGTCAAATGCATCAAAAATCCCTCTGCATGATATGGGCGCATTCCTGAAAAGTTCCCGTATTTCTTTCGGCGCCCTCTTCTTACGTTTGGAAACCGTGATGATCTGAAACATATTCATATCCTCAAAAATAGCGTCTTTATCTTTTCCCTGGCCTACCGCTTTGGCGGCGTCCTCTATCTTCTGCCAAAGATAACGGCAAAGATACTTGCAGAAATAGTACTTCGTCTTTTCCCTGGCCTTGCTGAAATGTTCCAGATTGTCCAAAAGGAGAGTCCTGTACTCTCTTTCGCTTCCGTCCAGCCCTTTCATCACCTGCTCCATCCTTTTCGTCACGCGCCCCGTAACCAGGCATTCCTCAGGTTCCCCGCTGTTTTCCCTGATGTACCCCTCGAGTTGAGGCACAGTAATCTTCCCGCCCGGAAACCACTTCTCCTGTATTCCCCATCTGCTGCGGGCATCTTTAGCGATTTGATGCAATTTCATGCACTCTTTATAGGAAAGCCCATTGAGGAACACATAGCTCAGCGTCATTTCCCACAAACTTCTGGCATACAGCTTTTCACATCCTCCCGCAGCCAGGCTTTCATTCACCTCATCCAGCGTACTGCCCTTCACAAACCCAAGGGCAATCAGCCGATGCCGGCGCGCAATCCTCTCCTTAGCGTCAACCGGGAACTTCATGCACTCTTCCAGATACTTTTCCCCTGTGTATTCTGCCGCTACTTCACTGATTATTTTTTCAAATGGAGTCATTTTGTTATCTTTGTCTTTTTTCTTCTTACCTTTCTTTCTCACGCGTTCCTCCTATCTCCACTCGTTCCATCGTTCCTGGTTCTCCATATCCACCAGTTCCCGGTAGAATTCGCTTTTCTGCTCCAGGTCTTTTATCTTTTCCAGATGTTTTTTCATCCCTTCTCCTGTAAGCACTGCATGTCCTGACATCTTCCCGCTCATTTTAAAGAACGTAAATTCTGCCTGCTCCTCACCGTTCTCGTCTCTTTGTATAAACTCTATCAAATCATAGTCTCCATTTCCCAAATCACAGGCTTCATATACTTTCTGCACTGCCTCCAGAAAAGACGCCGGAAACTCTTTGCCTGCCGGAAGGAGCACCCGCAGAGGATATTCATAAGTGGATTCTTCATCCGCCTCCGCCAACGCCCCGGACATTATTTCCTTCAGTTTCTCCTGTACCCCTTCCAGACGCTCCTCCCCCAGTTTCATCGAATACATTTTTGTTTTGTCCACATTCTTCATAAGCTTCCCGTCAGCGTCAAACTCACAAACCATTTCCTGATTATATGACTGCGGCATATCTATTCCCAGTGCGATTTCTTTTACAAGTTTTAAAACACTAATATTCTCATCCGTTATCCCAGGTTCCCCATAACTGCACAAAGTCCTGAACAACAGGGCGTCCTCTTCAACATCCGTTTCCAGACTGCATTTTGCTATCCGGTATCCCCTTACATCTAAATACCATTCTTTGCCGTCTGCCTTCTCCATCTCTTCCAAAAGCTTCCCTTGGCTATAAGATGATAAAGAAACCTTCAGAACGTAGTTTCCCTGACTTTCCTGCTGAAACTCCATATCTTCAATATCATAATTTGAAAATACGGTATTCCACTTATCACTGACAGACACCGTGCCCTTGCTCCATCCCGCCATCACTACTGCATCCTCGTACAATCCTTCCGGCGAAAACATAACAACTGCTTCACTTCTGTTCCCTGGAGAATTTCCAAAAGCGTAGGGCACGCCCAGCACATCCAGGCGATTTTTAAAACAGGCTATCATGTCCACCCATTCTCCATCCGACAGCTCACCGGAACAGGCATATCTCACGCAAATGCTGTTTTTCTCAAATTCTTCTCTGGAGCGTTGGTTGATTCCTGCCCCCTCTGTTTTTTCCGGTTCTTCCCACTCAGCAGGTATCTCAAACCTTACATACAATGATTTTTCCAGAGGCGTATGCGTCAGATTATAGATAAGAAGTTCCTGAAATGCCTCGCTCTGATCCTGAGAAACCAAATAGAACGTCTCTCCGTCCCCGGCCGTCCTGACATAAAACTCTATACAATCTCTATAAATAACCGCGCCGCTCACGCGTATATTCCATCCCATTCTCAGCCAACCATCTTCATTCGCAAGACTGTGGATTCTTTTTGCCTTTTCTTTTGAAAGAGCCAGCACTGCATAGCGAAAGTCCCCCGCAGACGGAAGCCCTATCTTTTCACGATCTATGCCGTCCAAAGTCCCCGTTTCCAAATGTGCGTCCAAAATATCGCTTTCTGCAATACGGTACAGCGATTCTGTAGTTATGTCCTGATAATCATATGCGGTAAGCGTCGCAGGACTGCTTATGTAGTCCCTGCATACTTCCCAGACATCCTTTCCCTGATACGCCTCTAAAGGAGCCGTTACTTCAATCGCGCCATCCTCTCTGTCCTGTATAATATAGTTTCCTTCTCCCGCGAGAATTCGATACTTGTCCTCTATGGCCTGTTTCGCCTCCAAATATCCGTTCGCCGTCATTTCATCGTCCGGCCAGAAAAGCACGGTTTCTGTAACGATTCCCCGGAAGCGGTAAAGTTCCGGATGCAGATAGAAATAAATCCCAACAGCCGCCAGCAGGCAAAGAATTCCCGCCGCCGCACAAACAGCCGCCATCCAGCCCGGCATCCGTTTCTTCTGTTCAGGGATGAGCGCTTTTTCTGTCTCCTCCCGCAAGTCTTCCATGGAAGAGTAGCGCTCTTCCGGATGCACCCTAAGCCCCTGTTCCAAGACCTTTTCCAGTCTTCCTCCTACTGCGATTTCCATTTGGGAAGGCATTTCCAACTCTTCCCCCAGGGTTCTCTGCGTTGCCGCCGCAGGAATCTTTCCTGTAATACATTCATAAATTGTCGCACACAGCCCATAAACATCCGTCCAGGGTCCCTGCTTCCCTCCTCTGGAATACTGTTCTACAGGAGCGTAACCCTGCTTCAGCACAATAGAGTACGTCGCTTCCGCTACCACAGAATTCGCTTTCGCCGCCCCAAAATCAATCAATTTCAGGGAACCGTCCGACATTACCATGATGTTATCAGAGGAAATATCCCTATGGAGTACTTCTTTTTTATGGATTTTCCCCAATGTTTCCATCAACGGCATCATCATCCGAAAAATTTCTTCCGCATCTATCTTTCCGTTTTCTTTCACATACTGCTTAAGCGTTTTCCCCTCTACATATTCCATCACGATATACGCGGCGCCGTCTTCCTCAAAATAGTCAATAACTTTAGCAATATTATCCAGATTCACCAAATCGCCCAGGATATGGGCTTCATTCAGGATTTTATCTCTTGCTTTCTGATCCTGCACGGCAAATTCTTTCATCGCAACGGAAATTCCCACGCGCTGGTTCTCAGCCCGATAAGTGACTCCAAAGCCGCCTTCTCCCAATATTTCCTCAATAATATAACGCCCGTCAAGTACCGTCCCCAGCTCCAAATGCCGTTTCCCCTGTGCTTCCATACTCTTCTCCATCCTTAGATTCTTGCTGTTTACCGTCCGGCTCCGATAAATACATCCTTTGCTCTGAACACAAATCCATACTCCCGGTAAAAGAACTCTGCAATCATTATACAAATCTGTCACAATCCGGCAGAGCCTCTGCACCGCCGATACATAATCTTTCTCTTTTATTATTGTTCCTATCTTTTCAGTATAACAAAATGCAATGTTTAATACAATTTTTTCTTATATTGTTTTTTTATGCCGTTTGATACCCACGCCAGTTTTTGTATATTTTTACGGCACAAAAAGACCGCATATGCAGTCTTTTTATTCCTAAAGAAATAACATATCTTTATTTTTATGTTATAAATCAATAGATTATTTCCATTTTATCAAATAATAAATAGAATCTTTTTTGTCATTTTTTGACACTTTCAAATAATAAGTCCCTTTTTCTAATGGGAATTTTGTCTTAAAAAGGTACTTCTCATCCCCTCCCATATAGATTAATTTCCTCATCCCCCACGTGCTGCTTGCGATTGGCTTTGACTGCCCCTTTTTATAAAGATACGTCTTCGAGCTGCCGTCGGAACCGATAAGGCTCTTCACAGTAACAGAAACACAAGATACCCTTAACCGTTTTCCTTTTTTGATATTCAGGGCCTTCGTCTGCTTTGTGTTTTTCGGCTACTTTACTTTGGTAAAGCGATAACGGAACCGAAACAGCCCGTCTGCAGACACCTTAATATAATACGTTCCCTTTTTCACGCCTGCCGTCTCCTCTCTTTTCCGCATTTTTCATCTGCTACTTCGTAATCTTCACGCTCTTCGCCTGCCCCTTGCCTTTAAGCAGCTTCTTGTAGGCTTTTAATTTCGCTTTCGGCACTTTGATTTTTGCTTTCTTGTGGATGCCTTTGAACGCCTTGGCTCCTACTTTCTTTAACTGCTTTGATTTAATTGTGATTTTTTGCAGTTTCTTGCATCCGCTAAACGCCTTGTTGCCAATTTCTTTTATATTCTTTCCTATGGTAACTGACTTGAGTTTCTTGCACTTCGCAAAGGCATTTGCGGAAATCTTTGTCACTTTGTACGTTTTGCCGCCCGCCTTTACTTTATCCGGTACTGTGACAGACGTTTTAGAATCCGATGACGCTGTTTTTTTATATTCTGCCGTACCGTCCGCATTCAGCTTATACCCCTGTATGCTTCCATTCCCTGTACTGGAATCTGTTTTTTCCGCTTTCCATTCCGCCACAAAGGTAACGCCCCGTATCAGCTCGTCTCTGGCTGGAACATATTTCCATCCTTTTTCCCCTTCATATTCATCCACCCACCAGCCAGCGTCGTCCCATCTTCCTTTTGCGGTACTGTTTTTGTCATCTATCTTCCATCCGGCAAATTTGTAACCTTTTCTAGTAGGATTATTCAGCTGGATAACATCTCCCCCCACAAAGGTTTTGGGATTCCCTGCGTGGTTTGTCCCCCCATTCATCTCATACGTAATCTTTACGGGGTTTCCCGGCATATACTTTACTCTGCTGCCATAACGCCACGTTATGTCTAAATCTGCAGAAGAGTTTTCCACCACATACAATGGGCATTTCGTTTCCATATTGTCAAAACTACAATACCAAACCTTATCTTGTGTCAGGCTTGCCATTAGCCCTGATAGAATGGCTTTTACCGTAACCGGAATCCTAATTTCTGTAAATTTGCAGGAGTCAAAAGCCGCTATATCCAAGTACTCTGCATTTGCAGGAATCGTATAACTTCCAGCATAGCTCTTTCCCGCCGGATATATCATAATTCCCCCAAGTTCCTCAACTACCTTTCCATCCTCATCCCTTCTCCTGGATTTCGAATAGAGTACTCCATCTATAGAATAAAACGTATGATGCCCTGGATCCACCTGGATGGACTTCAAATCTTTACATCCCATAAATGAACCCGAATAAATCAGCTGCATCCGGTTGTGGAAAGAGATATCTGTGATTCCGCTGTCCTTAAATTCATACGCGCACATTGTATCTCCTGCTGGATATTTTACAGACAGGTGAAGATTTTTACATCCCATAAACGCGCAGCTCCCAATCTCTTCCAATGTAGACGGAAGCGTAGTAAAGCTGTTTAACATTGAGCAGTTTTCAAATGCGCTGCCCCCAATTCCTGTCAAACCTTCTGGAAGGTTTATAGACGTCAGTGCGGCGCAGTTTTTAAATGCACTAGACGTAATCTTTTTTACCCCTGCCGGAAGGATTATCTCTTTTAATGTATTATTCACTGCATTATAATGATGTGTGTCTCCAATTTTCTGCTCAAAACTGACCCCTCCAATTTCCTCCGCCCCTTCCGCATAAATGATTTTTTCCAAAGATGATTTTGAAGTTTCTCCCATATATAGATGGGTTTCTCCCGGAACATTGATAATTTGTTTCAAATTAGAACAATTACTCAGCGCACTTCCTGCCACGGTACTCCCTTGGGGGAAAGTAAATTCCGTCAATTTTGGACAATTCCCAAATGCCAGTGCGCCAATGTCTGCCGGCTGAGCTTTCATAATCTCTGCCCGGAATGTAACTTTCTGCAGATTCAGAGAACCGCTAAAAGCCCGCTCCCCTATCACAAGCGTCGGATTTTGCGGAAGCACAACCTCACCCAAAAAACTCCAATGCCCCCAAGTATATTCTGAACCCTCATCTGGATCCTCATCGGAATCTTCGTCTGAACCCTCATCTAGGTCTTCGTCCGAATCACCATCCCACCATGAGCCAAATGCCCGCTTTCCTATATAGCGGACAGTGTCCGGAAAAGAAATACTATATGGTTCATATCCCTTCACCCGGCCCGTATATGATAAACTACAATCATCATAGTAAATCACCGCTTCATCATCGTCTATTCCCACTCCAATTGCTTCTGTCACTTTCCTCCCATTGCCATTTTCATCATATACATAAGAAGGCATCTCAAGTTCCACCAAGGCATTGGACACCCCATAAATCGCCGCTTCATCATCGTCTATTTCCACATACTCCCAAACTGTGCCGTCTGAAGCAGTCCAACTTCCCAAATCCCCATATTGTTCTTCATCTGCAGCTGCCGCAATACTACCAAATGATAAAAAGCCTATCGCAATTGCCAACACACAAAAATTTTTCTTTTTACGCATATGCCACCTCTTCTTCATCCTTTACTTCGTAATCTTCACGCTCTTCGCCTGCCCCTTGCCTTTGAGCAGCTTCTTGTAGGCTTTCAGCTTCGCTTTCGGCACTTTGATTTTTGCTTTCTTGTGGATGCCTTTGAACGCCTTGGCGCCTACTTTTTTCAGAGATTTTGCTTTAATCGTAATCTTTTTCATCTTTGAGCAGCCGGAAAATACTTTTGCATTAATCTGCGTAACTTTATATGTGGCTCCACTCACTTTTATATAATCTGCTACTGTTGCAGACGCTGCCTTTTTGTTTGCCGGGGACGCATATGCCGCCTTTCCATCGCCCAGGCTTACATAGTTTCCTCCTGACACATTCACTTTCTGTCCTTTTGCGAAAGGAGTAACCGGGGTGACTGTTGGCGGAGTGACAACCGGCCTCTGAATCGGCGGCTGCTGTCCAACCTTAATATAGCCGTGCCTAATCGCATACTCATAAGCATAGGAGTTCGCATTGCACACCATATTTCCCGAACTTCCAGAAAGAATGTCATACCCCATCATACTAACGCTGTTTGGGATGGAGATACTGACAAGGCTGGTACAGTATGAAAACGCCCAGCTCCCGATTGTCTTTACCCCCTCTTGCACCGTCACATTCAAAAGAGCTCTGCATTCTATAAAAGAATTCTCTCCGATACTTTCTACGCTGCCTGGAATCGTTACATTTTTTAAAGCGGAACATGCCCCAAAAGCCGCATCTTCTATTCTTTCCACACCGCTTGCCAGTGTAAGTGTTTCCAAAGCCCTACACTCAGAAAAAGCGCCGTGACCAATTCTTTTCACGCTCCCCGGAACTGTCAGTGATGAGATTCCCGTTCCCCAAAAAGCAACTTCGCCAATCTCTTCTACTCCGTCTGAAATCGTCACGCTCTTCAAAGCAGCACACTCATAAAACGCACCTTCTCCAATTCTCTTTACTGTTTCCGGAACCGTGATGCTTCTAAATGAACATCCTTTGAACTGATATGATGAAAGTTCAGTGACTCCTGCCGGTATATTAATCGTCTCCAGTTTGAGACACCCATCAAATACTCCATGACCCAGCATTGTCACGCTATCCGGAATCCTGAAGGTTGTAAGAGACGTGCATCCCCCAAAAGCCCACTCCCCTATTTCCGTCAAGGTGGACGGGAGCACAATGTTTTCCAGTCCGCTAAACCCGTTAAAGCATGCACTTCCTATCTCTTTGACGCCTTCCGGTATAACCACGCGGCTGATGCGTCCTTTGTCCTCCATATCTATATCCACGCTTGTAACTTGTTTGCCATTTACCCTTGCCGGGATTACCAGTTCTGTAGCGTTTCCGTTATAATAGGAAATCTCTATCGTCCCATCGCTGTATTCTATATAGGCAAAATCTCCCTCTGTTCCGAACTCCACAAGTTCCCCGTGGTCTGCAGCCTCCACTTCTACCGCTGTCCCGGTATGCTCTGCCAGCCCCGCCGGAAAAACTGCCGCCAGCATCACCGCCGACATCACAATCGCTGCTGCTTTCTTATAACTCATACCTTGTTCTCCTCTCTTTTCCTTTTGAAATCTTCGTTTTCAGCTGCGGACGCATATTCACAATATTTTCCAAATTCTATTATATCAAACGTTTTTGTAAATTTGTTTTTACACACCTGCTAAATAAAAGTTTATGCATAAACAATGAGAAAAACTTTATTATCCATTACTTTATCCTTACTTTTTTCACCGCACTCCATGCGCTGTAAGCCGACGTCGATCCGTTTCCCGGATATCCGTAAGCGCGGACTTTAAAATAATAAACTTTTCCTTTTTTTAGTTTTGGCGTCGTAAAGCTCGTACCGTACACCGTACGCTTCTTTCCCCCCGCGTTCCTCTTTGTCGAGAAACACACTTCATACCAATACGCATCTTTCACTTTTCCCCACTTGAGCGTTGCTTTCTTCTTCCTGCTCTTCAGGCTCTTGATCTTACATTTCGCCAATTTCCTCACCGGTTCGGAATATGATGGTTTTGAAGATGAAGGCTTCTTTACAGACGTGCCTGGCTTCTGTTCTGCCTTACCAGGACGGGAGGCCGTGCCCGACGGCTTTTTCGCCGTTTCACTCTCTGATTCCTTATCCGCCCCGCTCTCCGGCTTCGTACCTGGTTTACTATCTGGTTCTGTCCCCGGTTCTGCCGACGGCTCCGTTTCCGGCTCAGCGCCCGGTTCTGTTGACGGCTCCGTTTCCGGAGGTCTGACTGCCCCCGCTCCCTGGCGCACGGTAAAATCCACCACATTACTGGCTGTATAGCTATAGCTATTGCAGGAATCTACATACGCACGATAATTCCCTGCCGGCAAAACTGTGCTACACGAAGTTCCTGTCTCTTTCCAAAAATCCCTGTACGGCGCGTACTCTCCGGTTGATTCATTTTTCATTGTTATCCTGACATTATAACTTGTGGTATCGCTTGCCGCCGTCCATGACAAAGTCGAAAACGTATTGGAATCTCCCGCTGAAACTGTCAGCACGGAACTCCCTGCTTTGGGGTGTTTATAAATAGAAAACCTCTGCGCTGCAGTATCGTTCTTGTCCCATATCTGCACATTTGTCCCGATTGCATTCCCGTTATTACTCACGTCCAAAACTTTATCCGAATTTTTCGGGCGCAGATAATATTCGCCATTCCACCTTCCATAGATATACCACTTTTGGTTATCCAACCCTGCGTATCCCCACAGGTGTACATTTCCCCCGCTTTCTGTTGAACCTCCCTGCACATCCAAAGCCTTTCCACTGCTGCAGTTATATATTACATAACTCCCGTCCGGCTGTCTTACAAAATACCAAAAAATCGTATTGTCGCTGCTGATTTCCACATTACTGCCCTCCGGGCTTCCAACATGCGCCCACCCTTCGCATTTTATAAGATTCGCATAAAAAGTATCTCCCTCATTTACAGGAGTCATCGAATCATACCACTTGCCGCTATGATTCAAGTATATGAATCCCTTTAAGGTTTGCGTATTATCATTCCTTTTCGTCCCTACTGTGGCAGACAAATTAATCGTTCCTATGCCCCCCGCAATATCTGTACGCCCGCCTTCAAGTACATGCATTCTCCCATTGCTGACGCTCTCGACAAATCCCACATGCCCAAATCCGCTGTCCGTCCAGACGGCAATACAGTTTGCCACAGCCGTTGTCCCCACCGAATATCCATGATTCCTGGCATTATCATACCATTCTCCGCCATTTCCCAATCCCGGCAGCGCCACTCCCGTCCGCTCATACGCCATTTTCCACGCATACCATGTACACCGCCTGTTCGTAATCCCTCCGATTGTCTGCCATTCCGGATAAGGATTTGACGCGGCGTCTGCAGTGATTGTATTTGCCAGCAGCATTTGCAGTACAAACATCAGCACTATCGCCATTTTTTTTGCACATCGCCATTTTTTCCCCTTCATCTCTTCTCCTCCTGTTCCAATTTCCCGATTCTGTGTTTTCAGCGAATATCCGCTGAACTGTTACCAAATTTTTACTATGGTATTATTATACAGGATGCGATTTGCAAATTTGTTTTTTCACTTTCGACGATATGGTAAAATGATGATTTTTTAACCAGGTATTTTTATAAGATGTGAAATCTGATTTTCCACTTGCCCATCTCCCTAAATATTGACATCCTCCCACCAAGTTGCTATACTTTCTTCGAAAAAACTGCCCTCTGGCAGCGCTCAGAAAGAGAGGAAAAGCAATGCACAAACTGAAGAAGCTCTACTGCCGTACCTTCCAGGCGGCGCTCAGGCTTTCTCTGCCGTTTCTTCCTTATCGGAACCCGAAAATCGTGGGCAGCGTAAACGCACTTCCGGAAATCCTGGAAAAATACAGCTGCGAACATGTTCTAATTATTACAGATTCCGGCATCAGGAGCCTTGGGCTTACCAAACGCCTGGAACTGGCTCTTGCGAAAAACGGCGTCGAATTTTCCATATACGACAAGACAGTGGCAAACCCTACTACAGCAAATGTGGACGAGGCGCTTGCTTTATATACCGCCGATAGCTGCCAGGCTATCATCGGCTTCGGAGGCGGCTCCAGCATGGACTGCGCCAAGGCTGTAGGCGTTAAAGCCGCAAACCCGCGAAAGTCCCTGGCAAAAATGAAGGGAATCCTGAAGGTACATAAAAAACTTCCCCTTCTGATTGCTATTCCCACGACTGCCGGAACCGGAAGCGAAACTACGCTGGCGGCAGTCATTACAGACGCCGAGACCCGGCACAAATATGCGATTAACGATTTCCCGCTGATTCCCAGATATGCAGTGCTGGATCCTAAAGTAACCATGAGCCTCCCGCCATTTATTACGGCAACAACCGGAATGGATGCGCTGACCCATGCAGTGGAAGCCTATATCGGACAGTCCACAACCCACGGAACCCGAAAAAACGCCCTTCTCGCAGTCAAGCTTATCTTTGAAAATCTGGGAACGGCATTTCATGACGGGAAAAATCCAGACGCCAGACGGAACATGCTGAGGGCTTCTTACTATGCAGGATGTGCTTTCACAAAGTCATATGTAGGCTATGTCCACGCCGTAGCCCATTCCCTGGGCGGGGAATACAACGTGCCCCACGGACTGGCAAACGCCGTGCTGCTTCCTTTCGTACTGGAAGCCTACGGCGGCAGTATCCACAAGAAGCTCCACCGTCTTGCTGTGGAAGCGGGTCTTGCCGATATCGATACTCCCCCGGATGAAGCCGCCGAAACGTTTATCAACACTATCAAAGCGATGAACCGACAGTTCGGCATTGGAGACACGATTCCGGAAATCCAGGAAACTGACATCCCGAAGCTCGCCTATTATGCGGATAAAGAAGCAAACCCTCTCTATCCCGTCCCGGTACTGATGGACGCTGAGGAGCTTGAAAAATTTTACCGCATGGTAACGCCGGATACCGGAAAGGATGTGGAGCAGCCATGACCGAAAAAGAAATCACCCGTCTTACCGACAGACAACGCGTATTTTTTTCTACAGGAGCCACGCTGGATATTTCATTCCGCATCCGCGCACTGGAAAAGCTCAGAGCTTCCATATTAAAATACGAATCTGAAATACTCTCCGCACTTTCGAAAGACCTGGGAAAAGGCTGTACAGAGAGCTACATGTGCGAAGCCGGGCTGGTGCTCAGCGAAATCCGCTATATGCGCAGGCATATCCGCTCTCTGGCAAAAGAGCGTACTGTCCACACGCCCCTGGCGCAGTTTCCGTCAAGGAGTTTCCAGAAGCCGTCCCCTTACGGCACAGTGCTGATTATGAGTCCCTGGAATTATCCCTTCCTGCTGACCCTCGACCCCTTGGTAGACGCACTGGCGGCAGGAAATACCGTGGTTCTTAAACCCAGCGCCTACTCCCCTGCCACCAGCCGGATCATCAGCCGCATCATAGCAGAATGTTTTGATGAAAGCTATGTCTCTGTCGTCACGGGCGGCAGGGCGGAGAACGCCTGCCTGCTGAGGGAGCATTTTGACTATATCTTCTTTACGGGGAGCCAGTCCGTAGGCAGGGAAGTCATGAGACACGCCGCAGAACGCCTCACTCCCGTCACCCTGGAGCTGGGCGGCAAAAGCCCCTGTATCGTAGAAAAAAGCGCCGACCTGGCCCTGGCAGCCAGGCGCATCGTATTCGGCAAGTACTTAAACTGCGGGCAGACCTGCGTCGCTCCCGACTATCTGTACTGTGACAAAAGCATCAAAGACAAACTGCTTGCTGAAATCCGCAGGCAGATTCAGAAACAGTTTGGGGAACACCCTCTTACAAACCCGGACTACGGCAAAATCATAAACCGAAAACATTTTGAGCGCATCCTCGGCCTGATGAACCGGGACAAAATCATCTGCGGAGGAAATACAGACGCCGAACGCCTGAAAATAGAACCTACCGTCATGGATTCCGTAGACTTCGGAGACGCCGTGATGCAGGAAGAGATTTTCGGTCCGCTGCTTCCCGTCCTTACTTATGATTCCGTGGATGAAGCCATCCGGAAAATCAATTCCATGCCCCATCCCCTGGCTCTCTACATCTTTACGCGCGACAGGGAAACCGCCGGAAAATTCACCTCGCGCTGCGGCTTTGGCGGCGGCTGTATTAACGACACCATCATACACCTCGCCACCAGCGAGATGGGCTTCGGCGGCTTTGGGGAGAGCGGCATGGGTTCTTATCATGGCAAAGAAGGCTTTCGTACCTTCTCACACTACAAAAGCATTGTAGACAAAAAGCTGTGGCTGGATCTGCCTATGAGATACCAGCCCTATAAAAAAATAAACGATAAACTCATCCGCTTCTTCTTACGTTGACGCGGAAACCCAGAACAAAGGAGGAAAATCACATGGCATTTACTTACAAACCACGCGGCGTCTGCTCACAGGCAATCATCCTTGATTTAGACGGCGACACCATTAAAAAGGCAGAATTTATCGGCGGATGCTCCGGAAATACACAGGGCGTAGCCCGGCTCGTAGAAGGCATGAAAGCCCGGGACGCCATTGAAAAGCTTGAAGGCATCAAGTGCGGCCCCAGACCTACTTCCTGCCCCGACCAGCTCGCTCTGGCCCTGCGCGAAGCACTCGAAAAAGCAAATACTCCGTAGCCAACTGCCTGCAAGCAGTCACTTAGATCGCTGCTCGCGGGAATAAAGACAAAAACATCCCGGCGTCCGGAACCATCTATGTAAGATGACTTCCCAGATACCGGGATATTTCTTTCACAGCAGCGTTTCAGACGCCCTTTCTATCCATATCAAAACTTAAACACCGCTACCCCATATGCAGGCAGGTCATATGCAAAGGAATACTCCCTTCCATCACATTCCTGAGACACTGCACGGTATACCAACGGCTGTTCCTTTCCGCTGCCCCCAAATTCCTCTGCATCGCTGTTCAGAATCAGGCGGTACTGTTTCTTTTTCGGTACGCCCACCCGGTAATCCTGTCTTGCTACCGGAGTGAAGTTTACAACGAAAAGCAGGTTATTCTTACCGTCAAAGGAATGACGCACAAAACTGAAAATACTCCTGTCCCCATCGTCCGCATTGATCCACTCAAAGCCTGTAGGATGATTGTCTGCCTCATAACACGCCGGATTGCTCTTGTAAAGATGCAGCAGTTCCTTCACATAGTTCTGAAGATGCCTGTGCTTTTCCTCTCCCAACAGATACCAATCCAGTTCCCTCGCCTCGCTCCATTCCTGGAACTGAGCAAAATCCTGTCCCATAAAGAGCAGTTTCTTTCCCGGATGGCCAATCATAAACGAATAGCCGGCTTTCAGGTTCGCAAACTTATCATCGTAAAGCCCCGGCATTTTATTAATCATAGAGCATTTCAAATGAACGACTTCATCGTGGGAAAGTACCAGGATATATTTTTCTGAATACGTATAGGACATAGCAAATGTCATTTTATTGTGATTGTATTTGCGGAAATACGGATCAAGCTTCATATATTCCAGGAAGTCATTCATCCATCCCATATTCCATTTCATGGAGAATCCCAGCCCGTCATCCTCCGGCCTGCCGGTTACCATCGGCCATGCGGTAGACTCCTCTGCAATCATCAGCGCCCCGTGATTTCTTCCGAGCACTACGCTGTTTAAGTGTTTAAAGAACTCTATCGCCTCAAGGTTTTTATTCCCGCCGTATTTATTTGGAACCCACTGCCCGTCCTGTCTGCCATAGTCCAGATAGAGGATAGAAGCCACTGCATCCACACGCAGGCCGTCCACATGAAACTGCTCCAGCCAGAACAGCGCGTTGGCAATCAGAAAATTCTTCACCTCATTTTTCCCAAAGTCAAATACCTTCGTACCCCAGTCGGGGTGCTCTCCCTTTCTCGGGTCTGCATATTCAAACACACAGGTTCCGTCAAACTCTGCCAGCCCGTGGGCGTCTCTCGGAAAATGCGCGGGAACCCAGTCCAGGATCACACCGATTTTGTTCTTATGCAGATAATTCACCAGATACATAAAATCTTCCGGCGTGCCATAACGTGAACTCGGCGCATAGTACCCTGTTACCTGATACCCCCAGGAACCGTCAAACGGATGCTCCGCAATCCCCATCAGTTCCACATGGGTATACCCCATTTCTTTCACATATTCCGTCAGGGAATGCGCCAGCTCCCGGTAATTATAAAATCCATCCTCATTCTGTTCATTCCACGGGTGCTTCTTCCAGGAACCGGGATGCACTTCATAAATACTCATCGGCATCTCATTTACATCCTGCAATTCCCGTTTTTCCATCCATGTGCTGTCGCCCCAGCGAAAATTCGGGATATCCGCAATCTTCGATGCATTCCCCGGCCGCAGCTCAGAGGAATTCGCAAAAGGATCCGCTTTGTAAAGCTTCCGCCCATCTCTGGCATGGATTAAAAATTTATAAAGCATCCCCACCTTTGCCTCCGGCACAAACGCCTCATAAATACCCAGAGGCTCCAGGCGCTCCATAGGAATGTTTTCCTCATTCCATCCGTTAAATTCCCCAATCACATTTACTGCCGCCGCATTCGGCGCCCATACGGCAAAATAAACGCCCGTGCGCCCGTTTCTCTTTGTTTTATGCGCCCCCAGCTTTTTATAGATATCATAATGTGTTCCCTGTCCAAACAGGTACTGATCCAAATCCCCGACACGCAGCTCCTCTTCCTGCATTTTAACTACAGGCGTTGTCTTCTCTGATGCCTGTCTCACGATTCCGCCAGAACCCTTCCTTGATACCTGCTGCGTAATTCCTGCGGGAGCTTCCTTCTTTGATGCCCGCTTTTTCGATGTTCTTTTGTTCATCTTACCCACCTCTGCTTCTATGACTTACCATCTATATACGCCGCTTCGCGGCACACAAAGCTGCCCGGATAACCGGACAGCCAACAACTGCTGCCTCTGACGCTTCCTTATGAAGCTGTTACGATTTTACTGCCGCAGGCATCCAGCTCAATATTCAGCCTTCCCCCTTCTGCTTTCAGTGTTTCCCCTGTGAATACATCTGTGCAGATATCTGCACTCACCGGCATAGGAATAGACATGGATGCCGGAGACTCGTCATTGTTGACAGCCACAATAACTGCCCTGTCTCCCAGTATTCTGGCAAATGCATACTGCCTGTTTGTCAGCAACAGTTCCCGGTATTTTCCGTCTGCCAGCACTTCATTTCCTTTCCTCAGCTCTCCTAACGCTTTGATATGGGCAGTCAGTTCCGGATGCTCATTCTTCATCTCCATTTCTGCAAGCTCCAGCCTCGGGCGCATCCCGTCATCATTCGCCCCCTGTTTCTTTCCCTCTATGCCCCACTCTGAACCGTAATAAACCGAGGGAATCCCCGGCAGGGTATACAGCAGCGTATACACCGGATACACATGCTCTTTATTGTTCAGTTTGCTCATGATGCGGTCCACATCGTGGTTATCCACAAAAGAATACAGTGTCCTTCCTTTATAAATGCCTCCGTTCTCATCAAATTCCCGGCGGATGGTGTGTGCGATTTCAAAATAATTGTGGTCGTTATGCCCGGAATAAAGTCCCTTATGCAGCTCATAATTCGTTACAGAATGAAGCATCTCATCGTTTGCCCAGCGCGCGTAATCCCCGTGGATCACTTCGCCCATCAGCCAAAAATCCTCTTTTTCCTGCGCTGTCACCTGGCGCATCTGCTTCATAAACTCAAAGTCCAGACAGTCCGCGCAGTCCAGCCGGATGCCGTCAATATCAAACTCCTGAATCCAGAAACGGATAACATCCAGAAGGTAATCACGTACCTCCTGATTCCAGAGATTCAGGTTCACCAATTCAAAGCAGTTCCTCCATGCCTCATATCCAAACCCGTCATTATAAGGAGTATTCCAGCCAAAGTTCACGCCTTTATACCAGCTACAGTAGCGGGATCCTTCCCTGTTCTGCTGAATATCGCGAAAAGCAAAAAATTCCCTTCCTGTGTGGTTAAACACGCCGTCCACCACCACGCGGATTCCCGCCTCATGTGCAAGGCGGACAAACTTTTTAAAATCCTCATTATCTCCTAACCGCTTATCTACAATCCTGTAATCCTTTGTATCATAGCCGTGGCTGGTAGACTCAAACAAGGGGCCGATGTAAATCGCTGTCCCCCCCAGCTCACGGATATGCTCGATCCACGGAAACAGTTCCTCCATCCTGTGGCAGACCCCGCCGTCCCGGTTCTCCTTCGGCGCGCCTGTCAGTCCCAGGGGATAGATATGATAAAATACCGCCTCATTGTACCATTTGCTCATTTCTTTTTCCTCCACATCATTTCTAAGAATTTATTCCATACATAAACTGGTCTACCAGCGATTTCTTCCTTTCGTCATCTACCATAGCGCCTTCTTTCAGGCTGTCGCACATCCGCAGGATATACTGGTTCATCGTTCCCAGAAAACCTATCGCAAACTGTTCCTGCCTTCCGCGGATATTCCCAAGCTGCGGCGTGGCTTCTTCAAAAAAATGTACCACAATCCCATACAGCTCTGTCATCAGGGGACGGATTGCCCGGTAGGCTTCATTCTCCTTTGCCGAATAAAAAAGAGCCATCATCAGCATATACATTTTCCGGTTGGCGCTCGCCAGGTCAAGCATCTTCGACGCCATCCGATAGAGAGTCGCGGGAACATCCCCGTGATACTCGGCCGCCTCCCGGACAGCTGCGTTTACATGAGAAAGCTCTGTATTCAGAAGTGTTTCCAGCAGCCCGTATTTGCTCCCAAAATAATAGTACAGCGTGGGCTTCGTCACTCCGGCCTTTTCAGCAATCTCCTGAACCCCTACCGCATCATATCCTTTCGCATAGAACAAATCCAATGCACACCGGAGGATTTTTTCTTTATTATCCATAAACGCCCCCTTTCTTCTGATATTCTCCATTATACCGTTCGGTATACAATATGTCAAGCATAAGCAGCCACTCGGGAATTTTCGTCAAAGGGATTTACATTTTTCGCTATCTATTGTATCATTTCTTTAAAAAGCGTAAAGGCTGGATACATATGAAATTCAAACATACACCCATACACAACTTCTATCCCCGTCTGCTTCAGGCTTTTGCGGCAGCCCTTATGGGCGGGGCTTTTTATATGGGGGCATACACTTTTACTTATGGCGGCGCCGCTCCCACTGTACAGGATATCGCACCGGAAATCGTTTCCTCTATAGAGACTGAAATTTCCTCTGAGACACAGAATCCGAAAAAAGATACCCTGCAAAACACGGAAAGCCCTCCGAAACCAAAAGCACCTGCGGAGAGAAAAGTTTCTTCAGAAACCCAAACATTCGCAGACAGTACGGATTCCGTTACTGCTGAAACATCTTCAGAGCTTTCCGGTGAATATGAAATTGCAGAGTCTGCAACGGAAACGGACGTTTCATCTGTTTTCTCATACCCTGATCTGACAGAAACTTCTCCTGCGGCTCCATTCGTTTCTGGCGCTCCTTATGCAGCAGATAAATACGCCTTTAGCATCTCATCTGCAGATACCGGGGATATAATCTATGTTTATGAGGATGACGTTTATAAAATTGCGCAGTTTCAGCCAAACTATCTTTATGACTTAACAGAGGTTTCTCTCTCTTGGGAACATCTTGAAGAAGAGCTGATTTCTATGACTGAGGGCTATTCCGGAAATTGGTCTGTATATGTAAAAAACCTTGCAAACGGCGATACGATAGCTGTCAACCAGAAGCCTATGGAATCTGCAAGCCTGATTAAACTCTATATCATGGGCGCGGTGATGGAGCAGATTCATAACGGAAAGCTGGAAGAGACAGATACCATCCGTTCTCTTCTGAATGATATGATTACTGTCAGTGACAATGAAGCTTCTAACGAACTGGTGCGCTATCTCAGCCCGGAACATGACCACAAAGATGGGCTTACCTATGTAAACAGCTTCGCTAAACGCCACGGTTTCCCGGACACACAGCACGTAAACGGACTGGAAGACTCCAGCCTGCGCCATTCTCCTCACCTGCAGAATGAGACCTCCACCCGGGACTGCGGAGAACTGCTGGCACAGATTTATGAAGGGAAACTGGTGTCCCATCTGGCGTCCAGGGATATGGAAAATCTGCTGTTAAACCAGGAGATTACTTACAAAATCCCTACCGCTGTACCTTCTGAAGCTGTTACCGCTAACAAGACCGGAGAAATCAGCGATGCTGAAAATGACGCTGCAATTATCTATTCTCCCGGAGGCGATTTCGTGCTGTGCATTATGTCCGGGGGCTGGGACAACGGAAACCAGGCCATTGACCATATACGTGCGCTTACAAAACTTGTGTATAACCATTTTAACGCGGCTATCGCCGATACGGATAAATATATGATTGTAGAAAATGCCAGTGAGTAATTAGCCGCTAACCACGGCCATAAGGCCTCGGCACATGGCATTTGAATATTGGAGGTACTTATTATGCGTATTTGGGGAAAAATAATAAAAGATAACCGGATGCTTGTTGATACCGTTGTGGAGGACAACACCATCGACACCAGGACTCACAAAATATTTCGCGCCCTGGATGAAATTTGCTATGTATTTGATCTGGGAAAACCAATCTGGCTCGACTCTACAGTGGCGGAATTTAAACGCCATGACAAGGCAAGGTTTTATCAGGATAACTTTATTGAACAGATTGACTTTGACTATCTGGAATTTCATGTCATTGAAGAAGATTCATGACGCCGCTATACAAAACAAAGCGCCGCGGCTGCACGTCATACGCAGTCACGGCGTTTTCTTCTTTATACCACCTGTTTCTATTCTTCAAATCTCACTTTGATATACGCTTTTATCTCTTCTACGCATTTCTCAAATCCAAGCTTACTGCTGTTCAGGCACAAATCATAGTTCCTGGCGTCATTCCAGACATTTCCTGTATAGTAATGGTAGAAATCACCTCGGTATTTATCCGTCTTAGCAATAAATTTCTCCATTTCTTTTCTGCTCATATCATTCCGCTCCATCGCACGTTCCATGCAGTAATCCGCCGGAGCATGGACAAACACGCTTACTACGTCCGCTCTGTCCTTCAATACAAAATCCGCGCAGCGGCCTACGATTACACAGGAGCCTTTCTCTGCCAGCTCCTTAATAACCTTTGCCTGATAATTAAACAAGTTTTCACTGGAAACAAAATCATCGCTTTCCGGTGAAATCAACCCGCCGGTGTAGACCTTCTTTGAAGCCCCAAACAACGGATTGCTGCGCAGCTTTTCATCCGCCTGATTAAACAGCTCTTCCCTGATTCCGCTGTCGTCCGATGCCAGGCGCAGGATTTCCCTGCTGTAAAAGGGAATCCCCAGATCGTTTGCAAGCATCTGCCCAATTGTCTTACCGCCGCTTCCATATTGGCGGGCGATTGTAATGATTACTTTTTCCACAGAAATCCCTCCTTACTCTCCTAAGTACGCTTTCTTCACTGACTCATCGTTCATCAGTTCTTTCGCGTCTCCCTGCAGTGTAATCCTTCCTGTCTCCAGGACATATGCCCTGTCCGCGATGGAAAGCGCTTTCTTTGCGTTCTGTTCCACCAACAGTACAGTAGTTCCCGCTGCGCTTACCTCCCGGATAATATCAAATATCTCATTTACAAAGATTGGGGACAGCCCCATAGACGGCTCATCCATCAGAATAATCTTCGGCTGGGACATCAGCGCCCGGCCCATAGCCAGCATCTGCTGCTCGCCTCCGCTCAGAGTTCCCGCCATCTGGTTCTTCCGCTCTTTCAGACGCGGAAACCTTTTATAGACCATTTCCAGGTTCCCGGCAATTTCATCTTTATCTTTTCTCGTATACGCGCCCATTTTCAGGTTCTGGTATACGCTCAGCTCTGCAAAAACTCTTCTTCCCTCCGGCACATGCGCCATTCCCATCGACACAATCTTATGTCCGGGGATTTTTGCAACATTCTTTCCGTCAAATATAATTTCTCCCGCTTTTGCCGGAATCAGTCCGGTAACCGCATGAAGCGTAGTCGTCTTTCCCGCTCCGTTCGCACCGATCAGGGCGATAACTTCCCCTTCATTTACTTCGAAGGAAATCCCTTTGATGGCCTGAATCATGCCGTAATATACTTCCAGATTTTTGATTTCAAGCATTGCCATAAGTCTTTCCTCCTATTCTCCCAGATATGCAGTAATTACCTGTGGGTTATTCAGCACTTCCCCTGTTTCCCCTTCTGCCAGCACCTGGCCGAAGTTCAGCACTGTCAGCTTTTCACAGATACCGGATACCAGTTTCATATCATGCTCTATAAGCAGGATGGTCATATCAAATTTATCCCTCACAAAATGAATGGTATCCATCAGTTCCTGAGTTTCATTCGGGTTCATGCCCGCCGCCGGCTCATCCAAAAGCAGAAGCTTAGGTTCCGTAGCCAATGCCCTGGCAATTTCCAGTTTTCTCTGCTTTCCGTAAGGAAGATTTGACGCCAGATAATCCGCCTGTCCCGCCAGGTCAAATACATCCAGCAGCTCCATAGCCTGCTCGTTCATCTCTTTTTCTACCTTCCGGTATCTCGGCAGACGCAGAATCCCTTCCAGCGTGGAGTAATGATGTTTATTATGAAGTCCGACCTTTACATTGTCCAGCACGCTCATATCTTTAAAAAGCCGGATATTCTGGAACGTCCTCGCAACGCCCTCTTTATTGATTTCTATGGTCTTTTTTCCGGTAATATTCTTCCCGTCCAGGGTAACGATTCCTTCATTCGGCTTGTATACGCCTGTAAGCAGGTTAAATACTGTCGTTTTCCCTGCGCCGTTCGGCCCTATCAGTCCATAAAGCTGGCCTTTTTCAATGCTGATATTGAAACTGTCCACGGCACGAAGCCCTCCAAAGGAGATTCCCAGGTTTTTTACCTCCAACAACGCCATGATTACTCACCCTCCTTTGCTTCCTGCTTCTTCTTCAACAGCCGTTTCGGAGAGTACCTCTCCCGCCATTCCAGCGCCTTCGGGCTCCAGTTAAAGAGCATCATCACAATCAGTACGACTGCATAAATCAGCATACGGTAATCGCTCAGGAAACGCAGCATCTCCGGCAGCAGCGTTAAAATAACCGCCGCAATCATGGAACCGCGGATTCTTCCGATTCCTCCAAGCACTACATATACCAGTATCATAATTGACATATTGTATCCGAAATTCTTGGGCTGCGCAGACAAAGTCGCCAGATTATGGGCATAGAGCACGCCCGCCACACCTGCCAGCGCCGCCGAAATAGTGAACGCCATCATCTTATACTTCGTAATATTGATACCTACAGACTCTGCCGCAATGCGGTTGTCCCGAATAGACATAATCGCACGCCCGTCCCTGGAATGAATCAGGTTCAGCACAATAAAAAGAGTGAGCAGCAGCAAAAGGATTCCTATGAAAAAGTTAGAATCATTGGGAGTTCCGGTAATTCCCTGAGGCCCGTTCACAATCACCTGCCCGTCTGCCTCCATGTTCAGGGACATCGCGTCTTTCATGGAGAAATGAAAACCATTGCTGTCCTTTCCTATAAAAAATGCATTAATCAGGTTCTTAATAATCTCACCGAATGCCAGCGTTACAATTGCCAGATAGTCGCCTTTCAGCCTCAGCACCGGGATACCTATCAGTATGCCAAACAAGGCAGCCACTGCAGCGCCTACCAGAAGCGCCAGGAAGAAACGCACTCCTGCCACAGGGATTACTTCAACCATACATTTCGAGAAAAATGCGCTGGAAAACGCCCCCACGCACATAAAACCAGCGTGTCCAAGACTCAATTCCCCCAGAATACCTACTACCAGGTTCAAAGACACCGCCAGAATTGCATAAGTACACAGCGGTACAAGAAGTCCTTTCATCAGGCTGGAAACCTGTCCTGTCGACACCAGAATCTGTACGATGATAAACGCAGCGATTACAATACCATATGTAATAAAATTACTTTTTGCCGTCTTATTTATTTTCAACTTATTCATTTTCATCTTCGCCACCACCTATACTTTCTCTTGTACCTGTTTGCCCAGGATTCCCGTAGGCTTCACCAACAGTACCACAATCAACACGGCGAACACGATAGCGTCTGCCATCTGTGACGATATGTAAGCTTTTCCCAGGATTTCAATAACCCCCAGCAGAATTCCGCCAATCATGGCTCCCGGAATCGAACCGATTCCACCGAATACTGCCGCCACAAAAGCTTTAATTCCCGGCATCGCGCCTGTATACGGCGTCAGGGACGGATATGCCGAACATAAAAGCACGCTTGCGATAGCAGCCAATGCCGAACCAATAGCAAAAGTCAGGGCAATCGTCCCATTTACATTAATACCCATAAGCTGTGCCGCGCCCTTATCTTCGGAAACGGCAAGCATAGCCTGTCCTGCTTTTGACTTATTAATAAACAGAGTCAGCCCCGCCATAATAATAATACATGCCGCAATTGTCACCATCGTCTCTCCGGTAATGGTAAGATCGCCTCCTGCCAGCGTAACCGCCGGTATCGAAACCACGGATGTAAAAGATTTCGTATCCGCGCCAAAGAGCAGCAACGCAACGTTCTGCAACAGGTAGCTGACGCCAATTGCCGTAATCAGAACAGCCAGGGACGACGCGGCATTTCTCAGCGGCCTGTACGCCACCCGCTCAATCGTCACTCCCAATACAGTACAGACGATGACTGCCGCCAAGATTCCCAGCATAGGAGACATCCCCATAGCAGCCGTGGCTGTAAGCACCACATACCCTCCGACCATAATAATATCACCGTGGGCAAAATTCAGCATCTTGGCAATTCCGTATACCATCGTATAGCCCAGGGCAATGATTGCATATACACTGCCGAGGCTGATGCCATTGATTAAATAAGATATAAAACTCATAGCACACCCCTCTTTAGAAGATTTAAAGTTACACACTATTCTAATGATTATAGCATACTCTGTCACTGTAATTCAACATAAAAGTTACAGTTGTGATTCGGCTTGCGGCAGTTCCATGCAAAAGAGGGGTCTGCAAATTGCAGTAACCCCTCTCTGGATGTAGTATTTACTATATTATATTCGTATTTGGCTGTATATCCCGCCCGGAGATTACATTGCTTTGTAAGCGCCGTCTGTGATAACAACTGCTTTCGGGTCTTTGGAAGGCTCTCCGTCGGCTGTCCATGTAATGGTTCCTGTCAGACCTTCTACAGTAACCTCTGTCATAGCTGTCTTCATGCCTTCGCAGAGATCAGATACGCTCATATCCGGTGTCAGACCTGCTTTTTCTACTGCTGCTTTAACCGTGTACATTGCATCGTAAGCATCTGCTGCAAACTGGTTCGGGATATCTCCGTATTTCTCTGTGAAAGTACCTACAAATTTCTTTGTCATCTCATCTTCTGCATCTGCTGCGAACGGTGTCAGGAGCATTACGCCCTCTGCCAGTGCAGTGTCAAAACCTTCTACTGCAAGGATTCCGTCAAGTCCGTCACATCCGAAGAATTTTGGTGCAAATCCCATGGTTTTTGCCTGCTGAAGAATCAGAGAAGCTTCTGTATAATAAATCGGAAGGAATACCAGCTCTGCGCCGCCATCTTTTGCTTTCTGAAGCTGTACAGAGAAATCTGTCTTATTGTCTGCCGTAAATGCTTCTGCTGCTACGATTTCAAAAGACTGGTTCTTTGCTTCTGTTGCAAATTTCTCATAAATTCCTGAAGAATATACATCAGAGCTGTCATAGATAACTGCTACCTTAGAAGCTAACGCATGCTCGCCGATGTACTGTGCGGAAGCAACGCCCTGGTTCGGGTCGGAGAAGCATACGCGGAAAGCATTTTCATGCTGGATGCTCTCTACCGCTGAACCTGACGGTGTAAGATGAAACATATTGTCCTCAAATGTTTTCTCAACAACTGCGGTACACGGTCCGGATGTAACAGTACCGACCAGCATCTGCATTCCCCAGTCTTTCAGAGAGTTATAAGCGTTTACAGCTTTCTCAGGGTCATGCTCATCATCTTCAAACTGAATCTCAACCTGTGCTCCGTTGATTCCTCCTGCTGCATTGATTTCTTCTGCTGCCAGCTCCATCGCATTCTTAACTGCCTGTCCGTAAACTGCTGCGCCGCCTGTTGTCGGTCCGATGCCGCCAATCTTAAATACGCCGCCTGCTGCGGATGTACTTCCGCTTTCTCCTGCAGTCTCTGCCGTTGTTTCTGCGGATGTCTCTGCAGACTTGTCACCGCATCCTGCCAGCGACGCAACTACCATAGACGCTGCCATGATAAATGCCGCTGCCTGTTTAAATTTTTTCATAATATTTTCCTCCTTCTTATTCCTGCGTCCAACGCATGTTAACGGATTTCTTCTGAAATCTTGGAAATAATAATACGCTGTATTATTTTCTTTGTCAATACCTCTTTTTTCAAAAAACGATGCTTGAAAGCCAGTAACGGCGCGGATTACTGCTGTCCGGCGAATGCAGCCTATATGGACAACCTCCGCTTCTACTCACCCCCAAGCTCTACCAGCGTATACTCATGCTCTATATATGGAAGAAACTTTTCCAACACATCTTTTGTCTTAAGCTTTAGACTGGAAGTATTGATGCAGGGATGACATCCTATGTACTCGGATTCTGCAATTTCCTTATCAATAAGCAGACGTACCCGGCAATCTTTATCATTCATCAGTCCCAGAACCGTTACTGAGCCAGGCGTAAGCCCCATAAATTCTTCCATAAAGTCTTCTCCTGCAAAGGATAGGCGTGCACTTCCTATCTGGGCTGAAAGCTCTTTTGTCCGAAACGGCTTGTCCCCAGGCATCAGCAGCAGATAGAACTCTGTCTTCTGCCGATTGCAAAGAAATAAATTTTTACACATATCAATACCTAAAAGCGCATCAACTTCCCGGCACGCTTCAATCGTAGGAGCTACTTCATGATCCGCCCTTACATATGGAATGTCCAGCTTCTCCAGCAGATCATAAACTGCCATTTCTGCGGGAAGACGCCCATCCGAATCAGGCCGCCCTGTATATAACGTCATATCAACCTTCATAATATCTATTCCCTCCATTAGAAAACCTGCCGTCGGGTTTCCGTATTTCAGGAATCCGGCGGCAGATTCTTCATTTTTTCAGCAAGCCTAACTGCTTAATTTATCAAAATCAATATGCCTTGCCCCAGTACACCATTTTCTTAGCCGGTTTTCCGCAATATACACAAGTATCCTCAATTTCCTCCTGCTCAAAAGGAATACAGCGTGAAGTCACTCCAACCTCTTCCTTCATGGCGTCCTCACACTCCTGACAGCCGCACCACATAGCTTTGATGAATCCCGGCTTATTTTCTGCTATATCTTTCATCTCTTCCAGATTCTTCGCTGTGTACGTATGGGCATCCCTGTGCGCCCGCGCCCTCTCCAGCATTTCCCTCTGTATCGTCTCCAGAAGCTCCTCTGTCTTTACCGCCAGTTCTTCTATCTGCACAGTCATCTTCTCACGGGTGTCACGGCGCACAAGCACTGCCTGGCCTGCTGCGATATCTTTTGGCCCCAGCTCCACACGCAATGGGAATCCTCTCATTTCCTGCTCTGAAAATTTCCATCCCGGACTCTTGTCGGAATCGTCCAGCCTGGTGCGGATTCCTGCCGCACTCAAAGCATCCGCAACCTCGTTTGCCTTCTCAAGCACACCTTCCTTTTTCTGCTGGATAGGGATAACGACTACCTGCACAGGCGCAATCCTTGGCGGAAGCACCAGGCCGCTGTTGTCGCCATGCACCATGATAATCGCCCCGATCATCCGGGTCGTCATTCCCCAGGAAGTCTGATGGACATATTTTAATTTATTATCTTTATCTGCATACTGGATGCCAAACGCCTTTGCAAACCCATCCCCAAAATTGTGGCTGGTTCCCGACTGAAGAGCTTTGCCGTCATGCATCAAAGACTCGATTGTATAGGTAGCCTCTGCTCCCGCAAACTTTTCTTTATCCGTTTTCCTTCCCTTGATTACCGGAATCGCAAGTACCTCTTCACAGAAACCTGCATACACGTTCAGCATCTGGATCGTTCTCTCCTCTGCTTCCTCTGCAGTTGCATGCGCCGTATGTCCCTCCTGCCACAAGAATTCCCTGGAACGCAAGAACGGACGTGTCGTCTTTTCCCAGCGCACCACGGAACACCACTGATTATATACCTTCGGCAAATCCCTGTAGGAATGCACATCATTTGCATAAAAGTCACAGAACAGCGTCTCCGAAGTCGGCCTTACACAAAGACGCTCCTGCAAAGGCTCCAGCCCGCCGTGAGTCACCCACGCCACCTCAGGCGCAAAGCCTTCCACATGATCCTTCTCCTTTTGAAGCAGGCTCTCCGGAATAAACATAGGAAGGTATACATTCTGCACTCCCGTTTCCTTAAATCTCCGGTCAAGCTCATTTTGGATATTTTCCCAGATTGCATAGCCTGCGGGTTTGATTACCATACATCCTTTTACGCTCGTGTAGTCAATCAGCTCTGCCTTCTTCACCACATCCGTATACCACTGGGCGAAATCTTCTTCCATAGAAGTAATCGCTTCTACAAGTTTTTTGTCGTTTGCCATCTTCTTCTCTCCTCTTCCTTTCATTATCCTGATATGCACAAAGGCCTCAGCCCCTATGCTTTTGCAAAGGGACCGAGACCGTAAAGTCATCGGCGGTACCACCCTCATTAGCTGCCTGCTCCGGCCGCTCTCTCTTTTGCCGTTAACGCCGGCCAGACGCCACGCTTCAATACTCCCACGACGCTTCCTGTTATACAAACCGTAATACCGGAAGTATTTTCACATGGGGCTCCAAGGCCGGTTCCATCAGCTTCCGGCAGAAATCTCTCACCAACGATTTCCTCTCTGGGGGATTCGGCAGATGTACTATTCCTCTTCTTCGCCATGTTTCCTTTCCCAGATAGTCTATTTCAAAATCCGGAAAATGTCAAGATGCGGAAAGATGTTACTTCTTTTAATAATGGAACCAAATGCCGGAATGCTGGCCTTAAACATATACGTCTGAAAACTATTTTTTCTTAACGCTGACAACGCACACCGCTTTCTTGCGGCTCTTATCTTTCGCGGTACAGGTAATCTTCACCTTTCCCGGTTTCTTCGCTGTGACGACTCCTTTACTGTTGACGGATGCCACTTTAGGGTTCGAGGATTTCCAGGTGAGTTTTTTATTTGCCGCGTTTACAGGCGCTATTCCCGCGCGCAGTTTCAGCTTCCTGCCTTTTTTCACCGTGGCTTTCTTCTGGCTTAACGTGATTTTCGCCACGGTAATTTTTTTATTAACGACTTGTACGTTAATATTCTTCCTGATTCCGTTTGCCGTGGAGACTGTGATACGCGCTTTTCCTGCCTTTTTGGCTTTTATCACGCCTTTTCCGTCTACGGACGCCACTTTGGGATTGGAAGATTCCCAGGCCAGCGTCTGGTCTGAAGCGTTCTGCGGCAGCACGGATGCTTCTAACCACTTAAACTTTGTCCCTTTTTGCATCTTGATTTTTGTATAGTTTATCCGTATGCCGGAAGGTTTTACTGCCACTGGTGTTTCCGGCGGCTTTTTATCTGTGTCCTGCGAAGGTTTCTTATCCGGCTGGCCGGGCGGGGTCGGAGTCTCGCCGGTTTCTTTAAATTTCGCCACCATCAGGGCGTCTCCGCCTGTCGTCAAATCTGTCGGCGCGACCGGGGAAAAGATATTTCCCGGCTTTGCGATATACAGCTGCTCCAGCGGGCGGTACATATCCTCCGCCTGTTTGAATGCGTCGTAGGCAAACTGGTAAGGCACGCCTTCCGGCTCATAGTGGTAATGAAGGTGCTCGGCGGGCGTCCATGTATCTTCCGGGTTCTTGAAGCCGTCCGTATTGAACTCCCAGGAGCCGCCTTTCCCTGTTTCATCCGGCACATAGTTAATGCTTCCTCCGGACGCGAGGAACGACTGGCACTGCTCGTACTCATAATATTCATAGCGGTTCGTCTTTGCTATCCGGGTCGGCGTTTCGGTCTCGCCCGTCAGCGCCACGAAATATTCCGTATCCTTTTCCAGCCAGAAACGCCATGCGGCATAGCTACCCCTCTCAATCCCTTCTGTATAGAAAATCTCTTCATAATCGCTTTTTCTGTAAATCCCGAAGGAATCCTGTTCTCTGTTCACCGTATAATACCCGTCTTCCGGCACTGTAAACGTGAAAAACCTTTCGGAAACCGGGGCGTCTATCGACACTTTAGGAACCTCTATCCCTAAAACCTTCACACTCCTTTCGTTATTCTCTCCATCGCCCCAGACTCCCAGGTAATACGTGTGGCCCTGCTCCAGCTCATAAAGCCCTCTATAGCCGCTGCATGGGGCGGGCAGCCATTCGTCCTGATATACATCCAGACGCCAGGGCCATTCACCGTCTTCATATTCTACCAGATAAAATCCTGTCTTTCGCGGTGAAAAGGTATACCATGTTTCTTTATCGTACTCTGCTAAAACCGTATGAACGCCGACGTCATCAATACTTCCCGTAATCTCTTCTACCTGTTTCTCCTGCGAATACACTTTTCCCGCATAGGTGTAGAGATTAGGGGATGAAAGATTAAGATTCAAAGCCGGCCGAATGCCCTCATCATAGTGGCTGACATCGTAGCCATCACGGATGACCCAGCCGGTGTAGCTGACGTGCATCGCAGCGCGCGAAAGATCGCCCGGCGAGCGCAGCCACCACGCGCCGTTCCCGGCGTAATCTACATCAGTATTACCCCACATTCCCATCGCCTTTGCATAGGTGCTGCCCTTACAGAAGCGGGATTCATCGCTATATCCACCCTTTACAAATCCATAAGATTTCGCCTTATCCGTATTCCACACATCCGACTCGGAGAGCAGGAATATTTTGTCCGTGGTATTGTTTCCTCCGCTTGTTCCATTTGTTATGTTGTCGGCATTATCCAGGGATGAATTTACGATTGCCGCCTGTTCGGAAGCAATAAAGGCGCTGCCGATAAAGTTCTTCTGGCTATAATCTACGGACTGCTTGTTACTCCCCGCACCATAACCGTTCAGCCAGCTCCGCACCGTACTTGTCTCCCAGGTGACCTCTTCAAGTACCGTATGGTACTTCTGGTCGTCCAGCGCCACGTCCGACAGGAGCAACACCTGGTTTCTGTCCGTGTGGAGCACCCGCCACTTGATGGGCTCGTATTTAAAATAATGGTAGTCCGTGTCGCCGCCCCATTGATAATACCCGCTACTGCTAAATGACTCTACATAAGTCGCGTCTTCCTCCTTCATCCTCCGATACTTTGCCCCGTCCAGGGTGATGTCGTTGTTTTCGTCCCATCCGGACGCATTTTGCAGCGCGGAGTACACGCTGTCGGAGACGATAACGTCCCCCTCCCGCCGCAGGCTGCTGTCCAGAGCGGTATATTCCACGCCCCCCGGTATCACCTCCGCCTGCGGATAGCTTCCAAAATACACGCTGTCCCAGGCTACCGTCCGCTCGCCTGTAAAATCGTCTTCCACAATAACCGGATTCGACAGCTCCGTTTCCGCCGCCTTGGCTCTGTATGGCTTTGGAGACGCCGCCGGAAGCAGCGTCGCTGCCATGACAACTGCCATCGACAGCGCCACGCGGCGTTTCATGTTGAGTAAACTTCTTCTCATTCTTTTCTCCTCCTCTTTCTCTTATCTATTCCGCTGATTTGCCTGCTCGCTGTTTGCTTCGGCTGAACCAGCTGATTTACCGCCATCCCCACGCCTGCCATTCCCCAGAATATGGGAGCGGCCGCTACGATGGAATCGTTTGTAATCCCTGCCAGCAGATAGCCTGCTGTCCCTGCAAAGATGGCAAGCCCCGTCATGCCGACGCCCCGCCTTCCCTCTTTCTTCCTGTATATCCGGAAAGATTCTGTTAAGTATCTTCCCCAGAAAATCAAAAGGAACACAAGAGACGCCGCGCCTGTCTCAAGCGCCGCCTGCAGGTACATATTGTGGGGTTTCGTGAGGATTTCGCGGAAAAATCCTTCTTTTAATTTTGCCCGGGTAAGGTAATCATTCTGCGGAAATACCACTGCAAAGGTATTCGGCCCGCTTCCCCAGAAGAGGGACTTCCCCAGAAGAGGGATAGTCCGTCCCCAGATATATCCTCGGTAAGTAAACAGAGAGTCCCACTGCGCCGGAAATGCGCTCTTTGCCTCTGTGATGCCGTCAGCCTTTCCGTATGGCGTAATATAAGCGTATCCGCCATCCTCCGTCCTGTCTGTAAAATACCACGCAATCTCCCGGTACTCCACCACGAGATAAGGAATGGCATTCTGTATCTCTGCGCGGAAATGCAAAGGGTCAGGAGTTCCGTCCCCCGGATAAATCCCGTCTTCTGACGGTTCCTTTTCCTCCAGACGCTTCCCCCCGCTGTCCTCCAAAATCGCATTCCCGTCGCCGTCCAGCCTGAAATACAGTTCCTCGCCGACGAAGCGGATATTGACGTATTCCTTTTCTGTCCGGATATTTTCCAGAAGGTACGCGGCTTCCCTCTCCCGGAACGCTTCCGTAAAATAGCGCGATACTTTATGCCCCGTCAGAAAATCATATCCTGTCATTACGAGAATCACACCGCAGAAAGCCGCCCCCAGGCAGAGCAGCCGCTTTTTCAGGGACGTCCCGGCAAAGAATGATGCGGCCAAGCCGCCAAGAAGCACAATGCCCAGCCCCGTCTTTGACCCGGTTTCCACCAGACACCACAAAAGCACCGCCGAAAACACCGACCCAAAAGCTTTCCATATTTTCTTTTCCGCCGTAAAGGAAAGTGCGATAAACACCGGAAGAAGCAACACAATATAAACTCCCGCATAATTCGGGTTGTACAAAGCCATATATACACTGTGCATTTCTTCCTGTGCGAAATTAAAGATTACCTGCCCCGCGTCAATCCCTTCCGGGATAATCAGCGCCCTGCCGGCCGCCGTCTCCCAAAAGCTATGCCCCAGAATCTGGCTGATTCCCAGCAGGCACTGCAGCGCCCCTCCGGCGGCAAGCGCGGCAACGGCAATTTTTACATCCTTTTCATCTTCTACCACACAGTAACCATAATAAGCCGCGAGCGGATAACACAGCAGCGTCCCTATCGTTTCACACTGATCTGCCATACCGTAGACGCTGAGTTCCCTGTCCACTGAAAACACCGTAGACAAGACTGCCAGCAGGCCATACCCCGCCAATGGAAGGAACCGCTTTCCGCCGCCACTCACTTTTCTCCGGATCAGCCTGCGGTCGGCAAGAACGAGCAGCATCCATACCGCCAGAACTTGCAGGAAACGGCTTTTCCAGTACAGAAAAAAGTCTCCTCTCTGCCCATCTCCCGGAAACCACGGATATTCCTTCAGGAGATTATCCATCAGCTGCATCCTTACAACCAGCGGCAGTAAGACAAACAGCGCGATAAGCGGCAGTAAATCCCACCTCATCCCTCTCTCTTTCCCTCTTCGCATGGCAACCTTTCCTTCTTCCGTCCACCGGACGCCTTTCCTGCTTCTTTCACGCTCCAACCGGCGTCTTGCCCTGTTCTCCCGGTAAGAACATATACAACTCAGGCAGATTCTATCATAAAACGTTTCACAAAACAAGAGAATCACTAAATAAAAAATTTTACATATTTAATACATACAAACACTGAAAATACCGGCGCAAAACTTTATAATGGGAAATATACACATTAAATTTGCCATAAGGAATGAAACAACAGATGAAAAAGCTTACAAAATCTTTTATATTATTACTTATATTATTTCCGCTCTGTACCGGATGCAGTTCATGGCAGACAGAAAAAAACATGCTTGCCGGGACATGGTGCCGCAGCCAGTCTGCTTCACCTGTACTTACGTTTTATAAAGGCAGCCGCTACAGCCACGGAAAAAACCACGGCGATTATGCACTTGTTTCCGATCATAAATTAAAACTCACTCCCGATTCCGGCTCGAAAACAAAACAAACTTCTTACATTTGCCGTTTTTCCCTCAAGGGTAGTATATTAACGATTTTCAACGGCAATTTCGCCGGAAGCTACAAAAAGATAATATCACCAAGTCCGCGGGCTTTATTGCCATAATCAGATATTTTTGCATAAAATATTTTACATCTCAGAAAAAAGATACTATAATGGAGACATCATTTGAAAGGAGAAAACGAATATGGCAAAAGAAAGATTTATTGAAACCTATTCACAGGGCATATCCAACGTCCGCAAGATTATTGTCGATACAGAAACAGGAGTAAATTATTTGCTGCTTTCGTCCAATATGACAAGCGGGTGCGGTGTGGCTGTTCTAGTTGATAAGGACGGAAAACCCATTATTACATCTGTTGATGGTAAAGATTCTATATAAAAATATAAACAAATCCCCGGGGCAGCCGCCCTGGGGATTTTGTTTACCACAAAATAATATAAATCAACGTAAGGCTCAGCCCAATACAGAACAGCAACAGCCCAAAAGACAAACTCCTCTCAATAATCCGGTTCGATTCCATGAATTCTTCATATTTCATAGCCAGCACATGAACATAGTCTTTATCCCCGCTGCCGTCCCGATGATGGATACGATTGCCCAAGCGGCGCCAAAAGTTCATCACGCGCCCCGCTATAAGCGTCAGTCCGTTCCCCTCCGGCAGCTCATGCGGCAGAGGGCTGTCCCGGTAGAAGGTCTTTCGGAGAAGAACTGCGAGCGTATCCAAAAAACTGTCAAACACCCTGCAGATTAGCCTGCTCACAAAAGGCAGGAAGCCAAGCAGCAACGGACGGTAAATCAAATTTTCCATATCCATCCACGCAGGCCACGCGTTAATATATTCCCGTTCTCCTGCTTTGCCTTTTCTCATAAGGAGTTTCCGAATCACCAAAACATACACGACAACCCCGATGCTAATAGAAATCAATGCCCCGGATAAGTTTGTCAAGCTGAAATAAGAAACGGTGTGTCCGCTTTCCTCCAGATGCATCAGTCCCTGCCCAAGCTCTGCCGCCCTGTCCATAATTGTGTGGGGAAACAGCCCCCATACCAGCAGAACCAAAGCGCTTCCTCCCAACGCAAAGATGCTTTCCGCACTCATATAAACCTTTATACCGTCAAACTTCTTCTGAACCTTTTTATCTGCATTTTCCTCCATGAAAATAGCAACGAACAGTTTTGTCATATAAGCCACAGTCAGACCGCCGCTGAATAGGAAAATATATTCCACAGCCCGCATCAGGCTGCCGCCGCCAAACTCCACGATGCTCTCATGAAGCAGCGTCTTGCTGATATAACCGCCAAACAGCGGGATACCCGCTATCGCCAGCGCACCTATCAGAAAAATCCCTTTCAAGAGAGGCTTCTTCTTTCCAAACCCGCGGATTTCATTCAAATCCAGTGCATGGGCATTCATGAAAATCACTCCTGCCGCCAAAAAGAGCACCAGCTTAATCAACGAATGGTTTACCATATGGAGCAGCGTTCCATGTACCGCCAGGGCATTTTCCTCCCCCAGCATCCCCTGCATCCCGACGCCCACCAGGATAAATCCTATCTGAGACATCGAAGAACATGCCAGTGTACGTTTTAGATCCACAGAAAATACTGCCAAAAGCGCACCGCCAAACATCGTCAATACTCCCACCGTCAGAATCAATGCGCCCCATGCGGCATCATGAAGGAACAGATTACTGCTGATAACCAGGATTCCGAAAATACCCGTCTTTGTCAGGATACCCGACAGGAGTGCAGAAGCCGGAGCCGGAGCCACCGGATGCGCCTTCGGAAGCCAGATATGCAGGGGAAATGCACCCGCTTTAGCTCCGAATCCCACCAGCGCACATATGCCCGCTGTATAGAGCAGACGTCTATCCGCACAAGCTGCTGCTGCGGGAAGCAGTTCCGAAATCGTAAGCGTTCCCAGCGCATGGTACAGAAGAAACAATCCCATCAGCATTACCAGACCGCCGATAACAGCTACCGCAAGATAAGTTTCCGCCGCGCGCAGAGCCGGCCCGTTTTCCTCCTGTGCCACCCAGACATAAGAGGTAAAGGACATGATTTCAAAGAAAATAAAAGTCGTATACAAATCTGCCGAAAGGAATACCCCTATGGTCGCCCCCAGCGTCAAAAGCAGGAACAGATAAAAGCGGTTCCTGTTTTCATGATGTGAAAAGTATTCCCTGGAAAGAACTGTCGCCATCATCCACATAAAAGCCGCCACTGTTACATAAACCGCCCGAAACCCGTCCAGCGTAAAATGAAGCCCCAATCCGCAGATGCCCGAAGCATCAAAACTTTCCGGAACCCATGAGCTCCCCGGCGCACCGGAGCCTGACAACAGAAACAGTGCAAGAACAAACTCCGACACTGCTACAAAGTCCGCCAGGTAATCGCGGAATCTCTCATTCTTCGTACCAGCCGCATAACAGAGCAGGCCGCCAACAAATGGCCAGAATACAAGGACTGCCAGCGCAATATTTACATTCATCTTCTCGTCCCTCCTTCTACTGCATCACTGCCGCAACCGACTCCAACGCCTGAATCACAGGCTGCGGGTGCAGGCCAAATACGAGCATCGCCACTGCAAAGATTACCAGCGGCAGTATCATCATCCAGTTCGGGTCCTCTACCTCCCGAATCGTATCATAATCAAAATCTTTCCCTGGAAAGAATGCGCGTACACAGATCGTCATCATATACATAGCCGTGAGCAAAGCGGAAACGAGAAGCGCCGCCACGCCCACATACGCCAGCGTATTCTGGCTCTCCACCGCCGCCTTCGCCAGATTCCACTTACTGATGAACCCGCAAAGCCCAGGCACGCCCATAAGCGCAAAACCGGAAATAGCAAAGATAATAAATACCTTCGGCATCTTCCTTCCAAAACCATCCAGCTCATGCACATAATTCTTTCCCGTCTTATAGATTACCGAACCCGCACAGAAGAACGAGCATATTTTCATCACTGCATGAAATACCATATGGCACAGCGCCCCCACCAGGCCAAGCGGAGTCATCAGCACTACGCCAAACAGGATATACGATAGATTGCTGACCGTAGACCAGGCAAGCCGCCGTTTGATATGCGTCTCTTTCAGGGCGCGGCTGCAGCCGTACACAATTGTAAAAATCACAAGCGCCATTACCACATACTGCGCCCAACTCCCTTTTAAGATATCCGTACCAAAACTATAATATGTCACGCGCATAATGGTAAATGCACCCGCCTTAACCACCGCCACCGCATGGAGTAAGGCTGTTACCGGAGTCGGCGCCGCTCCTGCTTTCGGAAGCCAGGCCGAAAACGGCCACATAGCTGTCTTTACTGAAAATCCGCAGAAACATAATACATAAATAAACAACAGCAGATTCGTCTTATTCCCTACTGCCGCCATATCCAGCACACCGCCCGGAACAAAAACAGAAGTCGTTCCGTAAGTAAGGATAAAAATCATCCCGATAAACGCAAATGCCGCGCCGCCCAGAGAGTAGTACAGATATGTACGGCTTGCCAGAATCGCCTCCCTTGACAGGGTATGCATAATCAACGGCAGCGTCACCAGCGTAAGCATCTCGTAGAAACAGTACATCGTCACGATATCCTCCGCCAGCGCAATCCCAAGGGTCACTCCGTAGGTAATCACATAAAACATGAAGAAAAACTTCTCATGTCCTTCATGCTTCATATATTCAAAGGAGTACAGGGTCGCCAAGGGCCAGAGCGCCGCCAGAATCGCCGTAAATACCGTCCCCAGGCCGTCCAGCCGGAAACTGAGGCTCAAGTCTCCCGTAAAACGGAACAGTACCACCGGTTCATCCGGCTGATTCAGCAGCATCGCGAGCACCAGCGCTGAGTTCAGCAGCACGACACTTTCGATGTACACCATCATCTGTGTCCTGGTCTTAAAAGGAATCAGAGAAACCAGCGCGCCAGCCAGCATAGGCAGCAGCACAACAATCACCATAATATTTGCATTCATTTTCTCTCCTCCTCTACATCAATGCTTCTGCAATCCGGCTGACGTACTGAATCAGCGGATTCGGGAAAACACCCAGCAAAACCGCAGCAGCCGCAAGCACTGCCAGCGGAAACAGCATCCCGAGCTTCGCCTCCTGCTTCTCCGCCGAGACGGCTTCCCCATGTCCCGGAAAGAAGCCCTTCATGGTAACGGGAAGCAAATACCCCGCTGTCAAAAGCGCGCTGATTAATAGCACCACGGGGCCCAGCCATCCGAAAATCCCCACGCCTGCTTTTAGCGCCCCTTGCGCCAAATACCATTTGCTGATAAACCCGCTCGCCGGAGGAATCCCTATCAGCGCCAGGGAAGCAAACGTATAGCACCAGAGCGTCCCGGGCATCCTCTTTCCAATCCCCTCCAGCTCTTCCACCCGGCTTTTCCCGCACTGGAAAATGAAAATTCCGGCAGTCAGAAACAAGGCGCACTTGATAAACGCATGAAATACTGTATGAAGCAGCGCCCCCGTCACCGCGACAGGCGTAAGCAGCGACAAACCAAATAAAATGTACGAAATCTGGCTGACCGTAGAATAAGCCAGCCGTTTCTTAAATACCGGTTCCCGAAACGCAAGCAGCGAGCCCATAAAGACTGTCAGCAGCGTCAACGCCATCCACACTGCCTGCACCCAGGTTCCCCTCAGGAAATCTGCGCCTACGGTATAGTAAACCACGCGGATTACCGCCAGTACGCCAGCCTTTACGATAATACCGGAAAGCACTGCCGATGCCGGAGAGGGCGCTACCGGATGCGCCGCCGGAAGCCATGCGTGGAGCGGGAACATGCCCGCTTTCGCGCCAAAGCCAATCAGCATCGCAAACACCGCAATCAACAGGATTCCCTCATTTCCCGCCGCAAGCGCCAAGTTCAGGGAACCTCCCGCCACAAAGCTCAGCGTGCCGCAATATTTATATAGAAAGAAAATTCCAAATAACCCTAAATATGCGCCGCACATAGAATAAAACAAATATTTCAGAGCCGCCATAATCGACGCTTTCGAGCCGTTGTGCAGTACCATCGGCATGGAAGTCAAAGTCATCAGCTCATAGAATAAGTACAGAGTCACCAAATTTCCCGCAAAATCCAATGCTATCAATACCCCATATACCAGAAGATAGACGCCGAAAAACCTCTTCTCGTTTCCCTCATGCTCCATATAAACAAAAGAATAAACTGCCACGAGAACCCATACGATACTCATAAAAGAGGCAAACACACTGCCCAGCGCATCAACCTGGAAAAAAACAGGTATATCCTCCATCAAATAAAACAGCGTCACACTCCCTGTTCCGCGCCACGCAATCCAAAGCGCAGCAGCGGCAGAAACCGCGAGCACTGCACCTGAAAACAGATGCACGCTTTTCCGTTTCTTTTCATCCGTCTGTCCGTATTTTATATGTTCATAAAAAGAAGACGCCAGCAATACAATTCCTGCAAGCGACGGCAGAAATATCGGTAATAAAATCAGCCAATCCATGATATTTTCCTCCTATGCAAACATATTTAATCCATTTTCAATCAAACGGATAATCGGTTCAGACGACAACCCTAAAAACAAGTTCAATACGATAAAGCAAATCAGGGCGAAAGACTTCGCCGGCTCTTCTGTCATTTTCACCTGCTTAAACTGCTTCTTCTCCAGAACTGCCTTTTTTTCAGGTGTGTACAGCCGAATCACTGTTTTCATAAAATACACTGCATTCAGCACGGTACTAATCGCCAGGGCAATCAGCGTTGGCAGCATTTTTGCCGTATTTTCCACGCCCACGCCCGCCTGGGCAAACAAAAGCTTCGAAATAAACCCGGAGAATACCGGAATACCTACCATAGACAGAGAACCTACCGTAAATGCAATGCCCGAAAGCTTATTCCGGTAACCCGCGCCTGTCAAATCAAAGAAATCCGTGCTGTCTCCTGATACCTCCGTAATCCCGGAAGCCGCTACGAACAGCAGCGCTTTTGTAGCCGCATGGGATACGATGTGATAGATGCTCGCCACGATACCCGCCGTAGTCCCAAGCCCAAAGCCCATATAGATATAGCCAATCTGCGCAATCGAAGAGTAAGAAATCATCCTGCGGATATTACTCTCCTTAATCGCGCTGACAGAGCCCATAATCATTCCTACGATACCAAATACAAACAGCACATTGATTACCTTGCTGTCCCGCACAATGTCAAATCCTATGACACGGTAGAAAATCTTTACCAAAAGGAAAATATATCCTTTCGAAACCAGGGACGACAGGATAGACGCAGAAGAAAGCGAGGAGTATCCATAAGCATCCGGCAGCCAGCTATGAAACGGGTACAGCGCACTTTTAATAGCAATCCCGACGGACATCAGCCCCACGGCAACCAGCAGAGGAATATGATAACTCCCGTTTGCGTGGATAAGGGCTACCTGCTCCCGGATATTACTCATCAGCAAATGTCCTGTCAAATCATACAAAAAGCAGATTCCCAGCAGAAGCAGACCGGAGCCGAGCAGGCTCATAATCATATAACGCGTCGCCGCCACCAGAGTCCGTCCATTTTGCCGTATCATAATCAGCCCGCATGCAGAAATCGTATTGATTTCTACAAATACATAAGCCGTAAACAAATCGTTCGTATAAATCAGCGCCAGCAAAGAGCTCAGCAGCAGGTTTACCATAATATAGTAAAGATTCTGCTTGGTGTCCTCAATCTCCTCCTCACGCTCCCGGATTCCTCCCAGCATACAGAGCAGCATAATCACACAGAAAAATACTGCCATAACCGCTTCCAGCACGCCTACCCGTATTTCATTTCCCCAGGGCGCCGGAAAATGCCCCATTGTATAGACATATTCCTGCCCGGTCCCCAGCACAAATCCCAGCACTGCCGCCGACATGCCGCCAATGATAACGATCACCGCTGCATTTACCCATTTCGCTTTCCTGCCGCTCAGTATCGAGCACAGGGGGCCGGAAAACAAAGAGAGGATAATCGACATAAACGGAAAATTCTGTACAAATGCCATTACAGCCCCTCCTTCCTGAGCCTCGTAGAGATTTCATCCAAATCCAGCGTATGGTATCTGCGGTACAGGCGGATGGTTAGAGACAGCATCAGCGCCGTCACCGAAACAGACACTACGATACCTGTCAGCACCAGCCCGCTCGGAATCGGATTTATGTAGGCTTCCACGCTCTGCACGCCATCCGTGACAATCGGGGCTTTCCGCCCGCCGATAAATCCTTTCAGCGCCAAAAACAAATACATTGCCGTATCCATGATGTTTAGCCCGATAATCTTCTTAATCAGGTTCTTCTGCAGAAGCAGGTTGGAAAATCCGATTCCGAAAAGAATCATCGCCACTGCTTCCCCGTAGTTATTGAAAAGATTTCCCAAGTTCATATCAGTACGCTCCTTTCCTGAACATGACATAAAACGTGTACATCGTCCCGGCAACCACCAGTCCTACGCAGATGTTCAGAATCAAAATCAGGCCGCTGCTTAAGATCGCTCCCGGTGTTCCCAGCGGAATCATACTCTCAATATGGTTCGCACCTGTATAGAACGAATAGCTCTTTGCCAGCGCATAACATGCCAGCGCACAAAAACTCAGCCGTTTATACGTCTTTTCATGAAAGAACCTCTCCGTCTTCGCAAACCCGAATGCATTTACATACAAAATCAGACCCGCTCCAATCACTGCGCCCCCTGAGAATCCGCCTCCGGGCCCCAGATGCCCTCCGAGAATTACATAAATACCGAAAATCACAATCGGCGGCACCAGAATCCTCGCTACTGTCTGGAGAATCACGTCATTTTTTGGTTCGTAAATACGGTCTTCCTCTGCTTCATAGCCTATACCGTGGCTTCCTTTTTTGCTCTTATCCAAACGCAGCAAAATCAGCACGGTACAAGTGGCAATGAACAACACATGAGACTCGCCCAGCGTATCAAACGCGCGGTAATCCAAAATCATTCCCGTAACAATATTTACAGCCCCCGTCTCCTGAAGGCCATTTTCAATATAGCGCGCCGCCACTTCATTATTTACCGGATTCCCAGGATTTCCAAAGGCCGGAAGCCCCGACACTGCCGCCAGGAGCATAACCACCAGGCAAATACAAAACAGAACGCTGGCTACCCGGTAAAATTTCCGAAAAACCCGCACCTCCGTGTTACCTGCCGTATCATAGATGCGCTCCCGCAGCTCCTTCCTGTCTTCTGCCCGCCGTTCCAGCGTTTCCTTATCCTCAGAAAATGCCTTCTGAGGCTTCATTTCCACTGTATTTAAAAAGGGATCCCTCGTCCCGTCAAACCACTGCTTCATCCGATAGGAACGGGTCTTCTCATATTTTTCCTGAGATACTTTCTTACTCATCTTTCTTCTCCCCCTCCTTCTCCTCTGCTTTCATAATCGCGTGGATTTTTTTCAGTGTGACAAAGAAAAGCACGCTCGTCACTCCCGCGCCCACAGCCGCCTCCGTAATCGCCAAGTCCGGCGATTCCAGCAGAATCCATATAATCGACATCACCAGGCTGTAAGACATATACACCAGAATCGAATTTAAGAGATTTTTCGACAGGCTGACCGATATGGCGCACACCAGCAGAAAGCCCAGCAAAATGTACATAAAAAGCTGCATATCATCCATCCTCCCTTTCTATCGCTTTCTCAGGCGTCTCCTCAACGAAATTCTTCTCTCCCTGCTTTCCCAATATAATTTCCTTATAGTGCGCCTCCTTTTCCTCATCCGTCGTCACTTCCAGACGCGAAATCAAATGCGAGGACACCGGAGAAGCAAACCACAAAAACACAATCACAAACAGCAGCTTCAGCGAAGTAAAATTCCATCCGCTCATCAAAATCAGCCCGAGCAGCGAAAAGCCTATCCCCAGCGTATCGCCGATTGCCGCTGCATGCATACGGTTCAGGATATACTTAAAGCGGAACACGCCAATCATTTCAATCACAAAAATCCCCAGCCCGCACAGCATCAGCACCGCCCCTGCCAGAAAACGAACCCATTCAAGCACCGCCATTTTTCTCTTCCTCCTTCTTCTGCTGGTAAACTCCCATATAAACCTTTGTCACTACGATGACCGCAAGGAAGCTGATCATCGCATAGATCAGGCAGATATCTGCAAGATACCCCTCCTCCAGCATCAGCGCCAGAATCGCAATAATAACCATGACCATCGTACCCATCATATTAACTGCAACAAGGCGGTCTGCCACCCGCGGACCGATAATCGCACGCACAAGGCACAGCACCAGCATCACCGCAAGAAAAATCAGAGCCGCTGTAAAAAATACATGATATGCCCCCTCAAGCCCCGGTATTCCTTTTCCCATCTTCTCAATCCTCCTCTAACTCAGAAAGCAGTTTCACAAACACAGAATCATCAATTCCATCCGCCAGGCTTTCATCCAGGCAGTGGACCACATATTCCGCCCCCTGCAGATGAACCGTAATCGTCCCCGGCGTCAGCGTAATCGCATTCGCCAGAAACGCCCGAGCTGCCGGAGTTTTAAGATTCGACTGAAACCTTATCAACGCTGGCTCTATTTCCTCCCGTTCCGACAGAATCATCGGAATCACCGTAAAATTCGCCTTCACAATTTCAATAATAAGTACGCATACATAGCGCAGAAACTTCCCAAGCTTCTTTAAATTACTTATTTCCAGCGCCACACTGTAATCCATAAACTTACACGTAAACGCAAACACCGCCGCCGCAATCACAATCCCAAACAGGCAGATTTCCAGCGTGAAATTTCCATTAAAAATAACCCATAGTAAAAAGTATAAGAAATACATACCCTTTCCCCTCCATAACCAGCTATTTTTTCCTATCTCAAAACCATTCTGATTATAACTCTTTCTATATATTTGTTCAAGTTTAAAAATCGCCAAATTTCCCGCCGCCTTCCACAATTCCTCTACAATTCAATCACCCACTCTGTCTTTCCGCTGCTACTCCTCCTTATAAGCAGTCCTTCCTTAATCTCCATACTGTTTGTATTATTATCATCAAAAATACGTGACAGCTCTTTCTCACACCTTTCCAGAGCTTTGTCCAGATTCCTTTTCTGCTTCCGCAGTTCAATCAGTTTTTCGTTCGTTTAAAATTGCAGGAGCATCCCGTCTCCGCCGAAAGCAAAAATTTTTTAAAAGATTCCATATCTCCTCGGCATTGAAATCATCTAATGCCTATAAGAAAAAAGGCATTCCCGTTATTGAGGTTTTTCAGTATCTTTTTCTGCTGGTTTTTTCTAACAGGAGTATGTATATGAGCCTGAACACTGGACGAAATACTCCCGGATTTGCTAAGGATACTGTGTATCGGTTCATGAAGATGCTCCAGATTAACTGGATACGTTTTACAACTCTGTTGGCTTCCCGGATTATCAGAGATGCGATCGTCTCCTTGGACTCAGAAGACCGTGTAAATGTATTCATCATTGATGATTCTATGTTCGAACGCAATCGTTCTAAAAAAGTAGAGCTTCTGGCAAAGGCTTACGACCACGCAAACCACTGATACCGTTTTGGATTTCGTATGCTTACACTTGGATGGTCAGATGGAAGCTCTTTTCTTCCCGTGAACAGCATTTTTCTCTCGTCTGAAAACAAAAAGAACAGGGTCAATGAAGCAGTGGAGGTTGATAAGCGGACTGCCGGGTACAAACGGAGGCTGCTTTCCATTCAAAAAGGGACACAGGCCATGCTTGAGCTTTTAAGAACTGCTAAGAAAGCGGCTGTTCCGGCAAAGTATGTCCTTTTTGATAGCTGGTTTTCTTCTCCAAGCACCCTCCATGCTGTAAAGACGATCGGTTATGATGTCATTGGTATGGTGAAAAAGACTCCCAAAATGTTCTTCCGATACAATGGGGAAGATATGTCCCTGATTACAATCTATAACCGGAATAAGAGGAAAGAATATTTATGCCTTATCTCTACAGATACAACTCTGGATGAAAATGAAATCATCCGTATTTATGGCAAGCGCTGGGATATTGAAGTTTTCTTCAAGGTATGCAAAAGGTGCATAGGCAAAATCTATGTGCGAAGTTTGAGTTATTAATTCTATTTAACCTTGTCAATTCTATTTTTTATCTTTACCACGATGATTTTTCCAGAAAAGAAAAAGAAGTCCATTGTTTATGCGATAAGACAGCTCGCGAACGGAAAGGCTTATCATACCCCGCCTTATATGTAATACCTACACTATAACAGATATTGTGATAAAGGGAAGAAACTATAGAATTATGCCAAACTGCATGATATAATGATTCCGTTACCGCCCCTAAACTGGTGACAGAAAGGGGGGGTCTTACTTGGAATTATTCGTATCCTTTATTATCTCTGTCATGGCAGGCATAGTCGCCTACTATGTATGCAAATGGTTAGACAGTGACGAATAGCCGGTAACTAGCCTATGGCCATAAACCCTGCCATTCCAAAATAGGGAATAGAAAAGCCCCGGTGCTGCAACACTGGGGCTTTTTGCCGTCCTACATGGACTATTCATATCCTTTTGCCTACTGGCATTATAGCATATGCAGATTTTCCTCGCAAGATACATTTTAGAAAAATGACATCCATCCTTTGTAAAGTCTTTTGCTTTCCATGCCTTCATACGCTGACTCAGCATAGCGGTCTGTTTGCCGCCTTCAACTTCTTCCGACGTGTTGTCTGTCATACCGTTATTGTTTAACGGTTCATAGTCATCAATACTAATTGGCTTGTAGAAAGGCAGCGTCGCTACATTTCCTTTCGCTCCAATTAAGTCCATGATTGTATCGTCGTCCTGCAAAATGCCGGGCGCGATAATTGCATTACTCCATGTGGGCTGTTCTGCCATGTAATCCGCAAATACTTCCGGGTCAGAGACAAGACCGCCAAATGTTCCTGCTCTTGGCATCTGTTATTCTTCTTTTCTCATTCTCTCGTAGGCCGCAGGGTAGGACGCTTTCAGCTTCATGCGCTCGTCAGGGCTCATGGATTTTCACCATTCCGCTGCCGTTGGCTGTGTTCCGCTGTTGAGTGGTCCTGTGAACGGCTTCGCCCGTTCTGCTTCAAGCTACTCCTGCTTCTCGTCAACGAATACCGAAGTGTCTTTCTCCTTCATCTGCGCCAGCAAATAGCGTATCCGGAAAGCCGTCAGACGGATTTGAACCGAAACATTCCAGATTACGAGTCGGGTACTCTACCAATTGAGTTATAACGGCAGAAGTGCGGAATCGAACCAATAATAGTACGGAATCGCTTTTGGTTATTGCTGACAGTTCAGTTTGATGTGTGCTGGCAAGAAAGGATAACAACGACACGCGCCCTGCGGTGGGGAGTTGACCCCCACTATTCCCGGTACTCGCCCGCAGCATTGCCAATTATGCTATCACAGGTACTTTTGCAAAAGTATGTCCGGCATTGTTCAGATGAGCACCAATACTTGACCTTTCTGGTGATTAAAAATAACTCACTATTACTCTATGTAGGAATAAATCCGTTCCACCTCATCTCTTGCAAAAGCTCTGGCCGTGAATTCCAGGGGCTGGTTCTGATAAGCATCGTAACCGTTTATATCAGGAGCGATATACCCTTACTCTTTAAGTTCTGAAACATTAGTAATATGTAACTCCTGCAAGGCTTTTTTGAACTGTATGGAATCGTAGTGCTCTTGAATATCGGTTTTCATAAGTATTCCTTTTTAATGTATTTGGATTAATGAAATTATAACATTCTTCTTTTTACAAACAAAGAGAGAACTGGTTTATATTTTGACCAGTCCTCTGTACAAAGAAAGATATGTTATCTTGACTTTTATCATTCACAAAGGCACACTCGCAACTTTATTCTTAAATATGTAAAAGTTATTTACTATTTTTAATCCCCATCCTTATCTTGAACAGGAACAATTTTGCCTCGCCCAATCATCTTATTTAGTCTATCTCTGTCCCAAAGTTTTACGCCCAAAGCCTTTGCTTCTTCTATAGCTTGTGGAGTAAAATTGCGGTTTGTCATGACCACTGCAATATCCCTGTGATAAAAGCCTTTTCCAGCAATCGCTTGCTGAACTGCATCATTTCCAATTGGCTTATCATATCTTTTACATTGGATAGCATATGTAATATCATCTTTTTCCGCAAGTATATCTATTCCATGATCACCGCTCCCTTGAGTTACTTCCACATTTTCAAAACCATTTTTTCTAAGGATATCAGCGCAAAAATGTTCAAATTGATGTCCGCCCATATCATCAAAATTTCTTGTCATACTCTGTTTATAGTTGGCAGATTCATTTTTTGATAGAAGTGTTTTCAATTTATCAGCAGTAGAAACTTCTAATAATTCCCCTATTATCCCCAACGATAGACTTTTTAATGAAAATCTTGAAAACAGGATAAAATATATTCCCACCATATTGGAATTCATAAAAAGTCTTTCTAATGGTGTAGATATGTATTTTAAAAATTCGTTTGCTTCATTGACAATACATATTATTCTCGGAAGTGTGTTCTCTGCTGTCTTTTTATTAAAAGAATCAATATTTTTTACTCTGTTATCAATAAACTTATTTATTGACCGATAAAACTCATCTCTATCAGTAGTCTTGTTTGCTATATTGGCCAGTTCGTTAGATCTTTTAAGCTTTTTTTCAACTTCTAAGATGGATAGATTCTCGTGCAGTATATTATAATTTTGTTCTTGGTTTTTCGTTTTAAAGCCATCTATAATTTTTTTTATAAAAGCCATTTTTGTTGCCTCCTCATTTGTTGAGCCATACTGACGAACATACCACATTCCTTTTGTAAGTGCAGCAAAAATATTATAACATTCCTTTTTGAAGAAATCCGTGTTTTGGAGAAATTTGTGAAAGCATTCCAATCAGTTCTTCCTGTCCTGTTCATTTCATGTTATAATTTATTACAGGTTTTTCTTTCCCTTATTTTTGCCCTTATGAGGGTTCATGACATGAGGAAAAAGGATATAACACAAGGGAAAGTCTAAGGGCAAATTCACTTGCTATAAATTTAGCATTTTCAAGGGTTTGCGTACTTTTGGGAGATAAGGATATAACAGTTAATAAATGCTATAAAAAGTGTCTTATCAGAATTCTTTTTCCAAATAAGCCCCCACTGTCTCAATTCGATAATTTTTCATATGAGCCGTCTGGTTCTCCAAAATTTTCTCTTCCCCTGCCTTGAAATCTGTCCGCGCATTCTCACACTCCAAAAGATACCCAATACTGTCATCTCCCTGCATAAACGCCGGCTTCCGCTTCATACGTGTATATACCGTGCTACGCACAATACATGCTTCTTCAAACGAACAGTTTTTGCAATCCCTCATCCCAATGCAGTTCTGCCTCAGCAACATTTCCCCCATCCCACCGCGCAATGCAGATACTTTCTCCTTGGGCAGTATGGAATCCTCTGACAATACAAGTATAAATTTTAATCTTATGTATGGTATCTGGAATCGTTCTTCCACGGCATATTCCATATCTATAAACCACCTTTTTCCCCAAAAGCCTCCGCCATCATCATCGTCCGCGCCGCCCAATTCGTATGAACCTTATATTCATTCATCCTTTCACTGGCGGAGCTTCCCGCCACCAGAAATCGGGAGTCCGCATCCCACCCCAGGATTTGCCTGGCGTCGTCAAAATCTTCCCGTGATACCTGATAAGCCTCGTTTACAAGCTCTATCTGTTTCGGATGTATGACCGTCTTTCCCACAAATCCACACAGCCTGTCGTCCTCCAGCTCCTGCCGAAGCCCGCTTTCCCAGCCCGGGCCGTCGTAATATTCCCATACAGGGCCTGACACTACATAATCCCTTCCATACACGGTAATGATATCGGAAAGAATGCCCGCGATCGGATGGATTTTATGGATAGACTCATTGCTGTGCCGCCGAAATCCAAATACATTGCACAAATCGTTTCCTCCCACCCGGATATTGAGCACCAGCTCCTCCGCCTGATCAAGTTTTTCTTTTAATTTATACAAAATATCGTACCTGTCCCTCAGATTAATCAATGACGGACTTTCAAAAATCGGCATCATATAAACCGGACTTTTCACATTTTCATTCACACAGCGCACCGCCTGTATATATGCGTCTGCATTGTCCAGGGAAAACTTAGGAAGAATAAAGCCATTGATAATCTCCGACACCTTCCCAAGCATTTTCATCAGGCGGACAATCTGTTCTGCCTCCCTCACCCTGATAAAAATCCGGGGCAGGTAAAATACTTTCTTTTGGGATGAGCGATAAATCTTTTCCAGGCTTCCCCGCATCATCTCCTCTGCCTCTTCTACGCAGTCATCCCCTATCGTGTCCTCCAGACACAGCGCCAGAGAAAATTTATCTCCAAATTTCTGATTAATGATAGATTCCGCGATACCTGCACGGTTTGCAGGGCAATACAAAAGCGCGCCCACGCTATAATACTTTACTGCATTTTTCATCTGTCTTCTCCCTTATGTATCTGCCATTTTCTTAATCAGCCCGCAGCATTTATAGTGCTTTAGAGGATAATACTCTATCGGCACCTGCTTCTCAGCAGCAAGCCTTCTGATGTGCGCCAGCTGCGCATCCTCCCTGTACTGTTCATCCATCAGAATCTTCCATGGAACCCGGCGCAGAAGCACCCTGGTCGTCTCGCCGATTCCGGGCTTTATGAGGTTCACGTCATTTATCCCGAAAATATTCGACAACTCCCTGACTTCTTCGGCGCCGCTCCCTTCTTCTATCTGCTTTTCCTGCCGCTCTGAATATGTTCCATATGTAAAATGTGCTTCAATGGCGTCAATAAATTCATATGATAAATCTGCATTCCGAAGCTCACCGTAATATACCGCCCCATGAAAATCATCTTTCCCTATAATATCCTCCCGAAGAAATGTCCGGCTAATCAAACCGGACACTGTACAGTTCAGGCACGAGCTGGGAATCAGGATATCCTCATGAGTTCCGCACAGCTCTGTAATGCCTGCCGGGTCAGCCGCCGCTGCCAGCTCCGCAGATACGCCCTTATATTCCGCCAGCGCTTTCTGCAGTTCCCCGAGAATCGCCCCTTTTCCAATCCATCCGTCCACAAATAAAAGCTGCGCGGGTTCGTATCTCTTCAAAAGATACCGCATCGCATTGCCGTCAATTCCTCTGCCACGGATAATCGAAATCGCATAATGCGGGACTTCTATCCCATACTTTTTCCTGATAAAATGCTTCACCAGAATCCCAATCGGGATTCCCGCCCTGGCTAGGGAAACGAGAACCACGTTCTTCCCCCGCCTTTCCATAATCTTATCCGACAGTTTCCCTACTGCGTCCGCCGTAGGCTCTGCAAACCTCGCAAGCGCCTCTTGATAAACTTCCATATATTTCTCCGTCGGAACATATTCAATAGGAAGCATCTCACAGTAATGCTTCCCCGCCTGTATCAGCTTTTCCCTCTCCTCCGTAGGGCTGGGCTTCACCAGCCCCGTAATATCTTTCAGCAGCAGCGTTACATCTTCTGCACGGTAAGAACTCTGCATCCCCTGCGTCCTCCTTATATGACTTTCCTGTCTTTCTTTCTGAGCCACATTTTCCTCTTTCTCCAAATTTTTATTCCCGCGGGCAGCAAACCATATGACTGCTTGCATGCGTTTGGTGACTGCACCATCTTACCAGAAAAACGTCCTGATTCCCGCAGGATTTCAAAGCATTCACGAGCGTATCTACGCCCCTTCCTCCATCTCGCGCATCCGTAAGAATCAACACAGCGTCATACTTGTCCAGCTCATAAATAAACGTCCTCCGCCCTGTCTCATACAGACTCTCCAATTCATACCGCCTGTGAAGAGGGTACTCCTCCTCACTGCTGACCGCGATCGGGCTGCGGGTGGTGGAATGGCATCTCACAAAAATCCCCTGTTCTTCCATTCTCTCCGCCACATACAGCGCCGGATACATAAACTCTTCTGTTCCCAGTACCAAAACCCGCTTCTTATCCACAAAGAAGTCTGTTTTTTCAATTGTTGTCCACAATTCCCCGCAGGCTTTTCGGTATTCCCGTGCCTGAACGCACCTGCGGGCATCCATTTTCCCGTTTACCCGAAGCTCCGTCACTAATGCCGGCCGCTCATCCTTCGCAAAATATTTTCCATCCCCACGATATCCCTCCGCTGCCTGCGTATAACTGCTATGGTCTGTCTTTACCAGATAGTGTACCGGGATTTTCCGCTTCCTGTAAACCTCCAGGGCTTCCTCCTGCATCCCATTCAGCAGCGACGCCACCGCAAATGCTGTCTTCCCCGGATACTCCGCCGCCAGAAGATTTACAATCTTCAAAACCGTATTCCCGGTAGTTACTTCATCCTCCACAAATACAATCCTGTCTATCGCTTCTATCCTTCCGTCAAGCTCATTCCTAACCAGCTTCTGCTCTGTAGCATGGCTATGGGATTCCGAAAAATACAGATACTCCGCACCTGAAACATCCTCCCGGGTAGTCTGTATATATAAAGTATCTAACTCCGTGGCAAGCGCCGCTCCAATCGCCGTAGCCGTCTCCGCAAACCCTACAAGAAGCAGACGTTCCCCAGCATATGCCTCCCGAACCTGGGCGGCAAGCTCCGAAAACATCCTAAACGCCTCCTTCGCGCTTACTGGGATATGCTTTCCCTGCAGGCGGTTCACTACCAGGTATTTTCTCTTTGTATTATTTTCCCGTTTCGCTATTCCTACCAGTTGCTTTTCTTTGTACATGCTTACCTCTTGCTCCGATTTTTGTGAATATCTTCTATCTTCTTTTCCATATTTTATCATGTTTTCTACACTCTGTTAATTCGTCCAAAATGGACTGTAACTTCTCCCCAGCATATACTTACCCTTTGCTCCCATTTTGTAGATATTCTGCAAGCTTTCGAATCAACCCGATATCCGCCGGAAGCCAGTCCACACTGTCCAACTGATCCCATTTCAGCCATCTGGCGTCCTCATGCTCTTTCAGCACCAGCTTTCCCGAAATCACCTTGCAGATATAACAGTCCATCGACAAATGAAACGCCGGATAATCATACTCCACTGTATCAAAAAGTTCTCCAACTTCAATTTCGGTGTCCAGCTCCTCACGAATTTCACGTACCAGAGCAGTCCGGGATGTTTCCCCACCTTCCACCTTACCGCCCGGAAATTCCCAACCGTCTTTAAATTCTCCGTAACCGCGTTGGGTTGCGAATACCATATTGTTATGGATGATGATTGCTGCTGTTACTTTAATTGTTTTCATAGAACCTCCGCCGTAATATACAAATTTTTATGTTTCAACTGTGCTCTTTAAATAATTCAGCAAATCTTCCCTGACTTCCTGGTGCATATGTGCCTTAACCTTCGTAATCTCCCGCATCTTTCCACGGTTATCTTTTTTCTGCCCTGCTTTCGCTTCTATTACATCAAAAAGCCCCATATAGTAAAACTCCGCGCCTTCAGAATCACTCTTCTTTATAAAAAGCCGTCTGCGCTCTGCCGTCAATACCTCTTTCATATAACTGCTGTCCGGACCTCTTCCAATCTGAGAATCCCACATAAAAGTCTGATTATCCACAAATTCATCTGCATAATCCGGCTTTCCCTCTAAATATTCCTGCCCCGAAGCACTCTCTTGCTTATGATACGTCACAAAAATACAGGCATCACCGTCAATCCGTCTCATTCCATACATCGTAGAGGACATATCCCTTGTGCAATTCAATAACTGACATACATCCCTGCGAGAGTATTTTTCATAGAGCACAAACACATCTTCCCGCAATTTCCCTGCATACAAATCCTGCATTCTTGCCTGAGAAAGTTCTACTAAATCCTTCATAAAGAAATAAAATGCCGGATGATTCAGCCTTTCATATAAACTCCTCATTCTCCAGATCATCCCCGACTGTGTGCTCTGTACCATTTCAATCTGCGCGTATTTCTTTTGTTCATCGCTTTTACTAACAAAAGAACCCTCCAGATTCGAAACAGCAGAATCTATCTCACGTTCAGATACCCTACTCCCATACTTTCTCTCAATTTCCTCAATGACAAACAATTTGTCAACTTGTCCCCTTTTCATAATCTCCGACAAAATCTCAGCCTCATGAGGACGTTTCCCTCTCGCAACAACTTTCGAAACATATTCCAGCGTCAGGACTTCTTTTTCTGTTAAAGACTCCGTACACTGCTCCCGATCAACACTCTGCAAAAAATAATAATATGTTTTATAATGCTCCAAAATAAGCAGAGGGTCCACTTCTCCATTTTTATAAAAGTCCATCAGCGTTGGAACCCGTCCCAGCCGATATTTTAAATCACGGTAACTCTTTTTTATTATCGACTTGATTCCCTTCATCTGGTCGATAGAACGAAAAATTTTGTTTTTAGCAATCTCATCAAAATGAATCGTAGACGCCCCCGGAATCACCCGGCATCCTTCCATCACATAGCGGCGCATATTATCCTTATTGTAGTTCCGCTCACCCGACAGTGCAATCGGTATCATGAAATTATTCTCGTAATTCCCTATGAAATCCAATATCACCACGTATTCCTTATCTTCTGCCTTTCGCAGTCCTCTCCCTAACTGTTGGACGAATACAATTGGCGACTCCGTTGGCCGAAGCATAATGACCTGGTTAATCTCTGGAATGTCAACACCCTCATTAAAAATATCCACTGTAAATATATAATCCAGAATATCCTCCCGCCCATCAGATACCAGTCGTTCTACCGCTTCCTCTCTCTTTTCCTGTTTATCTTCACCAGTTAAGGCGAGCGCCCGAAATCCCCTGTCATTGAACTTCTCACTGAGAACTGCCGCTTCTCTTTTCGAACTGCAAAAAATCAGTCCCTTTACACGGCTGCCGCTGAAACCATAAAACGCCGCCTGCTCAATTACATAATCCACACGCGTATCCGATATAAGACAGTTAAAGTCTGCCTTATCCTCCACCGCTTCCCCATCAATCCTCAAATCTGTGATACCAAAATAATGAAATGGACACAGCAGATTTTCTTCCATTGCCTGCTGCAAACGTATTTCATACGCAATATTATGGTCAAACGCCTCAAATACATCAAAATCATCCGTTCGCTCCGGTGAGGCTGTCATTCCCAGCCAGAATTTCGGCTTGAAATATTTCATAATCTCCTGATAGCTGCCTGCTCCTGTTCTGTGAGCCTCATCTATAACAATCACCTGAAATTCGTCCGGCGAAAATCGTTCATGCACTTCCGGTCTTGCCATCATATTCATGGTAGAAAATAAATACTCGGCGTCGTACTCCTTAGAATTTCCGGATAAAAGCCCGAAACTCTTCGTATTCCCAAAGACCTTTTTATAGCTACGGATTGCCTGTTTTGCAATCTGCTCTCTATGTACTAAAAACAAAACCTTTTCTGGATTTTCTTCACGCAGGGCAAACGCAGAGGCATATGTTTTCCCAGTACCTGTCGCCGAAATTAAGAGAGCTTTTTCCTCACCATACTCCCGAAGCTTCTGCAAATTCGCAATAAATCCCACCTGCATAGAATTCGGCTGAAGCGTAAACTCCTCCAACCGAACAACCTCCTGCTTCCTTGCAATTTCCTTTTGCTTCCTGATTACTTTATTTCGAACATAGCTTTCCGAATACTGATCAATAAACTTTTCATACGGTAACGCATGCGAGGAATCCCATAACTGCTCAAACTCCGCCAGCACATCCTGTGTGTATTCTCCCTGTTCGGCCGACACGATTTTCGTATTCCACTCCCGGTTTGTTGTAAGCGCACTCTGCGTCATATTCGAACTGCCAATTATAATACGATATAATTCTTCCTTCTTAAAAATGTATCCTTTGGTATGAAATCCTTCCCGTGCTTCCTCCGTTACATACATTTTCAGCGTAATATTCTTTAAGCCAGCAAGCGTTTCCATCGCCTTCGGCTCACTGAAATTTAAATAATCTGTCGTCAAAATCCTTCCGGGAATCCCCCTCTTTTCAAGCTCCTTCAACGTCTGAAGCAGAGGTGTAATCCCTCCCCTCGTAATAAACGCAACACTAATCGCAAATTCATCACACGAAAAAAGCTCATCCTCAATGGATGAGAGAACCTTTTTGCCCTGTCTGTAATCATTCGAGACAAACTGCGGCTTATAAGCCAAGTTTGAGGAAATATTACGATTTATAAATGCAGCTGCAAATCCTTGTTCCAGGAGTTGGTATGTTTCAGTTTCCATATGCCTATGCTCCTAATCAAAAATATATTTATAGAAAATATTCTAAATCCCTTTGAAAGTTCTATAAAAAATGACTCACGAAAACGCCGAAACCCGCTTTCGTGAGTCATTTTTCAACAGCTCAAATTCAGCATCCGTGCACGCACTAATCCCGCTAAAAACCTCCAACGGTTTTTGTTCACTAACTGCATTATATCTATAAATCCTCAAAACGTCAACGGCTTTGCAAAAAGTTACAATGAAGCGACCGCCATGACGATATTTCACGGACTTTGCAGCAAGTGCAAAGTCCTGGGCTGAACTGTTACCTTATTTCCCTACTTTCACAGTTACAATCACTTTCTTTTTCCCGGAAGAAACCACGATCTTCGCTATCCCTGCTTTTCTCGCAGTGACAATACCTTTCGCAGTAACCGCCGCAACCTTTTTGTCTGAACTTTTACATACGATCTTCTCCTGTGACGTCACCGGGGTGATAACAGGTTCTAATAATAGTTTCTTTCCTTCTGTAAGCGACACGTTCCTGAATTTCACGGTAATCTTTGTTGTTTTTACCTTTTCTTTCTGCACTTTTACGCTGACCGTCTTTTTCAATCCGCTCGCCAATGTGATTGTCAGCTTCACCCTGCCTTTTTTCTTCTGGGCTTTCAGTTTAAAAGCGCCGTCAGGACTCACCTGCGATACTTTTAAAATCTTCTGATTGCTTGAGCTTACGGAGACAACCGAATCGCCTTTGGCCATGCCTGTCACTTTGAATTTCTTTGTCGCTTGTTTTAGCTGCATCTTCAGGCTTTTTGCCGTCAGCTTTATATACGGAGACAGCCGCTTGCCATAGCTGCGCTTTTCGGAACTTCCGCATACAGAGCATACCCGCTCCTGCCGCTCCTCTGCAAATACCGTTGCATCCTCCGTCGTCTTCCACGCGTTCCATTCATGCACACATCCGTTTATCGCAGGATTCCTGTTCTGTTCACTATCCGGCTCTGTTTCTGTCTCCGTTTCCGACTCTCCGTCCGGATTCCTTTCACCGCATCGTATACAGCCTCCACCGACATACTCATGCCCTAATGGACTTTCAGCTAAAACGCCGGCTTCCGCGGCTCCCTCCGCATCCAGAAAGGCTTTTCCACACGTATCGCAGCTCCAGTGTTCTACCACCCCCGGCTCCGTACAGGATGCCCTCTGCGCCTCATAATACGTCAGAAGATGCGAAGACATTTCCAAAATCTCTTCCTGCTCCTCCCCACATACGGCGCATATGTATTTTCGGAAACCAGTTTCGGTACACGCAGGTTCTTTTTTAAACGTTTCCTCGCCCTCTGTGTGCCCCAGGGCGGCGATTTCCCGCTGCTCCTCCAATATTTCTCCGCATACCGAACAGTGGCTTCCCGCTGTCTTTCCGGCTTTTGTACACGTTGCCTCCTCGGGCGCATCCTCCGCTGCACGATGTCCCAGCGCTTCCGTCTCCTGCTGCGCTTCCAGTATCCTGTTACATATCCCGCAATGGCTTCCTGCCGTCTTGCCAGTCTCCGTACACGTTGCTTCTATCGCCATATCCTCTACGGCGACATGAAGATGGTCGCTCCAGGATAACCTGCCCCCGTTATCCATTTCCTCTATCCCATTCCAGGACTCATCTCCCGGCGGATAATACATATCCGCCGCCACGTTATGAAACACGTTTTTCCCAAAGGAAGGACGGTTCCCCTCAAATCTTCCTTCTGTCAAATCACTGCAGCAGCCAAAAGCAAATTCCCCTATAGACGCCATACTTGCAGGAATCTGTATATTTTTCAGGTTTACACAGCCATAGAAAGCGTATGGGCTTATGGCCGTCACACCGTCTTCTATCGTAATTCCGGAAATCATATCTGCACAAGCATGCCACGGAATCTGATCCCATGATTCACTGGGCGTCATCTCACCATCCCCGGAAATACTCAAAATCCCCTCGCTGTTCAGCGTCCATGTCAGCGCTTCCCCACAAGGCACATTGACGGTATGAAACTCACTCCAGGCAAATGTACCATCTCCAAATCTTTCTTTCACATTTTCCCATGAACGATTTCCCTCCGGATAATGCCCATTTACAGTTATATTAAAAAAACCATAACTCTTAACATCTGGCATATTTCCCTGGAAAGTGACTTCTTTCAATCCGGTGTATCCATGAAACGCGTTTCCGCCAATGCTCGTAACCTCTTTCCCAACCACCACTTCCTCCATGATATTCTTATAGGAATACCACGGAGCGCCGTCGTAGCTCCGCCAGTCCGTCATCTCGCCTGCCCCGCGGATCACCAGGATTCCATCGGACAGCGTCCATGTCAGATCGGAACCGCATGAGCCTGTATACTCATAGTGAATCGGTTCAAACGTGATACTGTTTTTTTGCGCATATGCTTCCGCAGCGCTTTTCCTGTATCCGCGCATCACCAAATTCTCATTATGTCCTTCAAACGCCGTATTGCTTATAGATGTTACTGTATATGGCATCGTGACCTCTATTAAAGCCGGGCAATTTTTAAAACTGTTGGCATAAATATATTTTATATGCCCTAGTATTTTAGCGTTTACAAGGCTGCTGCATCCCTCAAATACGGATTCTCCAAGAGACGTTACGCTTTCCGGTATGGTTACGCTTATAAGCCCGGAACATCCCTCAAATACAGATGTTCCAAGATGAGTTACGTTTTCCGGTATGGTTACGTTTATAAGACTGGAGCATCCCTCAAATGCGTATGACCCAAGAGACGTTACACTTTCCGGTATTCTCATATCCTCAAGATTCCTGCAATATAAAAACGCATTTGTCCCAACAGACGCCACCCCTTCTGCAATCTCTGCTCCCATCAGATTTTCGCATCCGCTAAACGCATAATTGCCAATCCCTGTAACGCCCTCGCTGATTACTACCCTATTTATAAGTTTTCTGTAGGTATACCACGGCGCTGATGCCCAACCCCAGTCTTGCATTTCTCCTGCGCCGCGTATCGTCAATACCCCATTTTTCAATATCCAGTTCAGATTCTCCCCACAGCTGCCTCTTTGTTCATATTCAAGCGGCAGCGGCACTGCAACAAACGTGATCCTCCAGTCTTTTGCAAAGCTTTCCGCAAAGCTCCCTTCATACCCATACATCACAAAGTTTTCATCTGTCTTGTAAAATGCCATTTGTCCTATGCTCTTTATCCCATATGGTATTCTGATTTCTGCAAGTTTTGCACATTTAGCAAACGCCTCTGTGCCCAGACTCCTTATCGTTTCCGGCAGCTCTATGCGAGACAGGTTTACGCGCTCATAAAAGGCGCCTCTTTCAAGACTCGCCACTCCCTCCGGCAGCCGGATCTCTTTTAATCTTTTGCAGTCCCGGAATGCATACTGCCCTATGCTCGCTACGCTTTGCGGCAAAACAATATTTTCCAGGCTCCCGCATCCATAGAAGGCATAAGCGCCAATATTTTCAACGCCCTCGCCCACCGCTGCCGTATGAAACAGCCTTCTGTATGCATACCAGGGAGTCTCAGACTTTCCTGCCCAATTTTCCATTTTCCCCTTCCCGCTGATGGTCAGAATCCCTTCCTGCAGTGTCCATGCCAGATTCTCACCGCAAGCGCCCTCAAAAACATCACAGGGAATTTTTTCAAAAGCTATATCATGCTCTTTCGCATAGATATCGGCTTCGCTATATTTATATCCGAAGATTCTCAGATTTTCATTGACTCCGCTAAAAGCTGTATCATCGATTTCATCTACCGAATACGGAACCGTAACCTCCAGCAACCCCGTACAATTTCCAAAAGCCTTTTCCCCTATCCTTGTAATTTCTCCCGGAAGCACAAGATTTTCCAGACTGCTGCATTCATAAAAAGTATATCCTCCGATACCGGTCAATCCTTCCGGAAGGTCTATGCTTTTTAAATTACTGCACCTGCCAAATGCCCAATCTCCAAGCGCCCTCAAACCATCTGGCAGCAAAATACCCTCCATACTGCCGCATCTGACAAACGCATAAGAGCCTATCTCTGCCACGCTCTCCGGTATCTCAACTATCTGCAGGCTGCTGCATCCGCCAAACGCATAAACACCTATCGCCGTTACACCTTCTGGTATCTCAATCCTCCTCAGGCTGACGCATTCATTAAATACATAAGAACCTATCGACGTCACACTCCTCGGTATCTCAATGCCCTCCAGGCTGACGCAGCTTTCAAACGCACGATATCCTATCCTTGTCACACCCTCCGGCACTTTAATATCCACAAGTTCCCCGCATTTACTGAAAGCATAATCCCCGATGCTGCTTACCCCCTCGTCAATTACCACTTTGTCAAAAAGATGCGCGCACGTCTCCCACGGCACTGCTTTCAGATCGCGCCAATCATACATCTCCCCTGTCCCGTGGATAAGCAGCGTTCTATCTTGGATCTCCCAAGTCAGATTCTCCCCGCATGGCTCTATTTTATGCCAGTCTGCGTACAGCTTTTCATCTCCATATGTGGTGACTATGGTATCGGCCGTCACCCGGTCTCCTCCCTGAACCGCAGGACGCCACCCTCTGAAAATATAACCCGCTCTGACAGGTTCCGGCAGTTCCCCATAAGCCTCCCCCAGCCTGACGTCCATGCAATCGCTGTCCATCTCCCCTCCCAAAGGATAGAATTTCACCCGATGCACTTCATTCAGAATCCTCACCTTTTCCGGATTCTCCGGATCCAGCGCGTAATACAGCGGCACTCCCCCTTCCGTGCAGTACCATGTAACCATACCGTTGCACACGATTGGCTTACAGTTGGAAAGAGCGCCTGTCTCAGACGTATAAATCTCGCCTTCGGGATTTCCTTCCCCATCCAGAAAAACATAATTCAGAAGACCATCCACGTCCCACATCAGGAGGAACCTTGTATCGCTAATCTTTACCAGATGCGGCGTAGATACCTCCTCATTCCCCTTATAACTGGTAATCCAGCGTAAAGCAGTTCCTTCGCTCGTAAAGTTATCCTTTTGCGTACAGGTTACAAAAATATTTCTTACCTTTCGTGTCTCAGGAATCAGATCCTTATAAAGAGAATTTCCCGCCACCAAATACGACGTTTCCGAAGCCTCCAGCCCTCCTACCGAAGCCCCCGTATTATTATCCCCCGTGAAACCGGAAAGTGGAAAAACATCTACCGTATCACAGGAGGTATTCAGAGGCCGCTTATCAATGTCTTTCTTATAGCGGCTCAGCACAATCGATCTCGGATACGCGTCCCCATGATCAGCCGCAACCAGCTTCTGTCCGTCCACAAGCACAAACTGATTAAAGGAATGGGTGACATATCCGAAGAAAATGACCGACACCCCCGTGCTTTGCTGAACAACTTCCATCGTAGAAACCTGCACAGAAAAAGTCACATTCGCCTGATGGATTTCCCCATTGCTGAGCGCGTACATCTCATGGCATGTGCGCACAAACAGAAGATCTCCGCTCTGCGCCATTCTGAGACTTCCGAACTTAAACGGCGTCGTCGTATTCGCCCCATACAGCCCCACTGAATCCAGCCTCTGCCAGTCCTTCGTGTACTTAACTACACGCATAACCTCCACACTGTCATCTTCATCAGGATTTGGCTGCCCAAATACAAGAAAATTGTAGTCCTCGCCCGCATAAAACCCGCCGAATAAAGGCAATTCCACAGGAATCTTCTTTCTATCCAGAACCCTCCCGTCCCTGCTGCAGCGTTCCGCAGTGACATAGTTTCCTATTTTGTTATGTCTTCCCGCAGCGAGTCCATCGTCATGTCTCTTTCCTACATATTCTACACGGTTCATCGTCCCATCCCCATTCTCTTCCAGGTAAGACGTGACCACTCTTCCATACGTATTATAATTCTGCGTCCCCTTATTGCTGCTTTCCGCCCCCGCCAGATCTGACAGACCGCCTGGCGCGATTGCCTCCGAATGACCGGAACGGTAAACACCAAGCGCGTCATTGCAGCCGCAAAACACATTTTTTCCATAAGCAATAAAGGTATCTGGTACATTTAAACGGGTAAGCCCGGTACACCATGCGAATGTATAATCTTTAATCTCCGTGATCCCGGATGGAACCGTCAGCTCTGTCAGTCCGCTGCAGCCTGCAAATGCATATTCCCCAATCTTCGTCACACCGGACGGAAGCGCCAGCTCTGCCAGTCCGCTGCAATCTGCGAATGCATATTCTCCAATCTCCGTCACACCGGACGGAAGCGCCAGCTCCGTCAGCCCGCTGCAGCCTGCGAACGCAAACCCCTCAATCCTCTTTATCTGTTCCGGGATTAAGATACTTCTCAGGCTGCTGCACGCCTCAAATGCGTACGACTCAACCTCTGTCACTCCCGAAGGCAGCGCGATACTGGTCAGTTTTCTGCAATTATAAAACGAGGAGTCACCAATCTTTATCATGCTGCCAGGAAGTTCAATACTACTTAGCTCTGTACAATCAGCAAAGGCATTCATACCTGTACTCGTCACACCTTCGGAAATCACCACGCTCCTGATCTTTCCCCGGTATCTGCCCCACGTCTTTGCCGAGTGCACATGCCATTCATACACATCTTCCATCTCCCCGCTTCCTGACACGACAAGTTTCCCTTCTGTATCCAACGTCCATGTCAGACTCTCTCCGCAGGTGCCGGAAGCCATCGCTTCTGGCTCTTCAGATTCTGTCATCTCCGTCTCTGATGCGTACACTTCCATCCTCCCCATTGCCGCGGATGACCACGCCAACAGAAGTATCAACAGCCACATTTTCCACTTTCTTTTTCCCATACTCTTTCCTTCTCCTTTTTTAGCAAATTGCCTTTGTCACACGCCCCACAAATTGTTAATTTATTATATCCCCTTCCACAATTACGTGCAACTATTTTGTCAGAAAATAAATTTGTATCCAAAAATTTGAATTTCTGCTGAAAAAATAGAGTTAATATGCCCGACTTTGATTTGGCAATTGAAATCGCAAATTATTTTGATGTCGGCATCGAAGAATTATTAGACGGAGAAAGAAAGATGGATATGATTGAAAAGAAACAAGAAGAAACTCTCTTAAAAGTAGCTGACTACGGCAACAATGAACGGATAGCTTTCTCAAAGAGGCTCCGCCATCTGCAAAGGACGTCCGCGATTTCATTTTATCACAGGCGTCCTTTCTTATTTTCAATCACATATTGCTTATCCATTCTTCTAAAAGACACGGCGGGCATTCACTATCTGGTATAGTGTTCCACAATCATACGCTGCGCCCGCTCATCATAATAAATATCCTCATACTCCGTCCCTTTCTTGCTAAGGCGCGGCGCCAGGAAAAGCCCTGCCGATTTCCCCTTTTCCGTAACTTCTTTCCTGGGAATCCTACCGTAAAAGACCTGGGACGCCAGCTCCTCTGACAGCACAAACCGAAAAATTTCCGCCCCGCTGATTTTTTTCGTGGTGTCCGGATTCCGCAGCTCATTTAATTTCTCTGCGATTTCTGTCACAAGATATTTCTCAGCATAAGGAAAACGCTCTGCCTGCTCTGCAGTCAGAGAAAACTCCCGTTTGATTGCTGAAGCTTTCTTTACACTTCCGCCTCCCAGCACTTCTTCGATTTCCCCAAAATGTAGCTTTTCCCGCTGCCCGCCCGTAAACTCCAGAATCCTATCTGCAAAACGCTGTCCGTATTTTTTCGCTTTATTCTCTCCAACTCCAGATACCCGCAGCATTTCTTTCCTGTCAGCCGGAAGCTTTATACACATTTCTACCAGGGTTTTATCTGAAAAGATCAGATATGGCGGAACGCCCTCTTCTCTGGCGATTGCCATACGCAGCTCCCTCAGTCCATCGAACAGCTCCAGTCCCCTGCTGTTCAAAATGTCTGTTCTTCCGGGCTTTTTCTTTCCTGTCGTTCCGGAAACACGGTTTAAAGTGTCGGCTGCCGACGCGCCTTCTACAATCTCCTCTTTTACTTTTTTCAGAAAAATCTTTCCGCCATTTTCCAAAAATTCCCTTCCTTTTTCCGTAACCTTTACCAGCGCATACTTATCCTTCGTCTTACACAAAAATCCATCCAGCATCATCTGCTCCATAATTTCTTTAATCGCCGGTTCCGTCAAATCCTTTAGCGCACCGTAGCGTTGCTTCATCTCCCCCACACACGCCGCGATTTTCCTGGCCTCTTCCGTCACATCCAGTTCCTCAAACTCCTTCCGGCAATTGGAACAGCTCTCGCACGCCCCCATTCCCTGCTCCCCAAAATAACGCAGTATATACTCCCGGAGACAGTTTTTCGTCAGACAGTAGTGTACTATGCTCTGCAGCCGTTCTTCGTCCCGCTCCCTGACTGCCCGCGCCTCCTCCGGTGTAAAATCGGGATTTTCCTCTTTGCTGTTCAGCAGAAAACGGTTAATCACCAAATCCTGTGCCGAATACAGCAAAATACACTCCGACGGTTCCCCGTCGCGCCCTGCGCGCCCCGCTTCCTGATAGTAATTTTCTATACTCTGGGGCATATTGTAATGAATGACATAGCGAACATTCGACTTGTCAATTCCCATCCCAAACGCATTTGTCGCCACCATCACCAGGCTCCGTTCATAAATAAAATCCTCCTGCTTCTGCTGACGTTCCACATTTCCAAGCCCTGCATGGTATTTCGTTACGGCTATCCCCTCCGCCGCAAGTCTTTCAAACACAGCGTCCACATTTTTCCTCGTTGCACAGTAGATAATCCCGCTCTCATTCTTGTGCCCTGCCACATAATCCAGAACATACGCATCCTTTTTCCTTATATTCTCCACCGCAAAGTACAGATTTTCCCGGTTAAATCCAGTTACCAGAACCTTTGGCTCCGAAAGTCCCAATACACACTGAATATCCTCTTTCACCGCCTCCGTAGCCGTGGCCGTAAATGCGCTGATAATCGGACGTTTCGGCATCTGCTTGATAAACTGCACAATTTTCAGGTAGCTTGGCCGGAAATCCTGCCCCCACTGAGAGATGCAGTGTGCCTCATCCACCGTCACCATACAAATATCAGCATTTTCTGCAAATGCCATAAACGCCGGAGTTTCCAGCCGTTCCGGAGCCACATAAATAATCTTATACCTTCCATTTGCCGCATAATACATCGCTTTGGAAATCTGATTTTCCGTCAGAGAGCTGTTAATGTAAGCTGCGTGGATTCCTGCCTGATTTAATGCGCTGACCTGATCTTTCATAAGAGAAATGAGTGGAGAAATAACGACGGTAATTCCCGGCAGCATAAGCGCCGGCACCTGATAGCAAATCGATTTGCCAGCCCCAGTGGGCATAATGCCCAGAACATCCTGCCCCGCAAGAACCGCATCAATCAATATTTCCTGCCCCTCCCGGAAGGAGGGGTAGCCGAAATATCTTTCTAAAATATCATATTTTGTTGTGCCCTGCACCATAGATTTCCTTTCTTTTACTGAATAAATAGAGACGCTCTTTTTCCAAAATATATTTTGTTCAGTACAATCATAATAATCGTAGTAATAAAATTTGTCACATTCGCTGTGCTCAGCAAAAACTCCTGCGTAATTGCCGAAACTGCAATAATAATATACCAGTTCCGCAGTTCCTTCCCCATAATGCCCTCCGGTAAAACACTGGACTGCTGGGACATATCCCCACCTACACCGTATTGATACTCATTCTGTTCTTCTTTCTCCGAATAAAGTGGCTGCGGGGTATCATTCCTCCTTCAAAAGCCTACAATTTTTCATTACCCTACCGTCATAATATCCCAAAAGAAATTGCCCGTCAATATAAAAACCTGCTTTTAGCTATACGAGTATAACTATTCAAAATTCACATGCATAATCAGAGAGAAGTTTACGGTTTGATTACCAAATTGTGGTTTGTATGCGAGTTTGTCGCTTACATCAGGCAGTTACGACTCCGAGAGTCCCTTTGCTTACACCGGACGCCGGGGGAACTTCCAGCAGTTTCGTTGCTACCGAAACAGTCCACGCCGCCGTGCATCCCCGTAATGCCAGCCGTCACCCAGCCGGGAAGCCTGCCGCATATCCCTAAGCGGACACTCAGGAGACGCTTTTAGTGAAGGCGAAATCCGACGCTTACGGAAACTTAATGCGCGAAGGCTCTCCTGAGCGTATTTAATTGTAGTTAGCGGCTAGTTCGACGGAACGTTGTCTCTGTCCGTGTGGGATATGCGGCAGGCTTCCCGGCGTCCGGCATAAACATGGGGACTATCAATTCCGTGACTATCCGGGGTAAGAGACAAACTCCCCGACAAACCAGAATTTGCCGCTGAATAGTTACACGTAAGTACATAATCTTGCAATTATCCCCCGGGTACCCTATAATAATAGAAAATATACTGTTTAAAATATTGCGTGGAGGAATATATATGAAAAACGATCTGCGTATCGGCCTGGCTATCTGGAGGAAAATAACAAATCGGAATTTTGCTTTTGCGCAGTTTTTTTTCTTTTTGATATCTGGGTTACTGACGGTAACCTACCTAAATCCCCGGTTTATTGAGCGGATAAACACCGTTTTTTCCGCAGATGCAAATAAGATACTTTTGGCTCTGACTATATTGCATACCCTCATCTCCTGCATCGCAGTGGAGCAGGCAATTGGGGAATCATACCACCGAAATAAACATCTGTTTTACCAGCTCTCCCTTAACAGACGGGCAGAATGTATCTGTACTCTGCTCCAGAAAATCGGCTGGTACTATTATTTCATGATTGTGCTTCTCGCAATTTGGAATACCGCTATCCTAAAAATCAGGTTCGTTTTTCCCATAGCCTCCCTCCTGTTTATCATCGGCTCCACTCTGGACTACTATAAGGCTGAAGCACGCATACTGGACGGAAAACCCTCCATATCCTATCAAGTCCACCGCCTTTTTTATTGGAAAAAGAGAACAAATGCCTCAGCCGCTGCTTCACAGAAAAGCGGAAAGTTTTGCGCCGCTTTTTTCAGAAAGCACCCTTTCATAGAACTTATGACTATAACAATTCGGGGATTTTATCAATACAAAAGCCTGGCTGCTGCAAAGCTCCTTTTAATTCTTTTTCTCTTTTATTGCCAAAACATACAGGTGTTGGGCGAAAAAATCTTTCTCCTGTCAACCGCATTTTTTATTCTGCTAAATGACAAATATTGGAGAGAAGAAAGCCGCAATTTCTCCTGCTTCTCAAGCATCGGAATTCCTATGAATAAATATATTTTTGTTCATTTTCTCGCAGGTATCTGCTTTAACCTCACAATACCTGTACTGATATTCCTTAACGCCTCTGGCTCCGTCAAAGCGGTTATATTAAACGCTCTTCTGCTATGCTGCATGATTTTCTTCTGGTATCTGTCCCAAATATATCTTTATCTGAAAGCAGGACAGGACAATAGCCTGCTAACTCTGCTCGGCAGCATCATCCTTTTGATACTCGGTGCTATTCCTGGCATAAACGTGCTTTTAACTATACGAATATACAAACAGATTGTAACACTTTTATAATTATTATATTATTGTTTTGCATGAAAATTTGTAGGAATTTCTTTGAAATGTGATAGAATAACCATATTACCGCCTCCAATCTGGTACCAGGAAAGAGGTGTGCTTTTTCAAACGATTGACTGTTCATAAATGGAGGAACCTAAAATGCTTTCTGTAAATCATATCACAAAACTATATGACAGCCAAAGCGGCGTCGCAGATATTCACTTTGCCTGTGATGCCGGAAAAATCATATCAGTAATCGGACCCAATGGCTCCGGGAAAACCACACTGCTGAAAATCATAGCCGGAATATTAAAAGCGGATACAGGCTCTGTATCCATTGATGAATATGACACTTCCGAATATATGGCACGAAGGATTATCGGCTATATGCCCGACAGCCTTTCACTGGCACACGGCCTGACTGTCAAAAACTTTCTCTATATGATATCCGATTATAAATATGACGGGATGTTTAAAGATGCGATTGACCAGGCAGTTTCAGAATTTGGCCTGAGTCCTTACCTAAACAAAGCATTCGGCAGATTGTCCATGGGAAACCAGAAAAAGGTGTCGATGGCCGCGGCATTCATCGGAAATCCCCGGCTGATTATACTTGACGAACCTACAAACGGCGTAGATACATCAGGTATACTCACCCTGAAACAATACATCAGAACTGCCCAGGATAACGGAAGCGTAATCATTCTTTCAAGCCATATCCTGGACTTCGCAGGCGGGATTTCCGACTTCTGCATTTTCTTAAAAAATGGAAAAATCGCCGCCGTGGAACAAAAGCCCAGGCAGCTTGAGGAAACCTGGAAGCGGCTGTATTGATTTCTCCAGGTTTTCTCGCAATATCTTAATTATCTAATTTCCCCATTTATACCGCAATTTATAATTACAATATGTCATATAATCCAAATATTTTTCTTTCTGTAACCTACCTATCACAATATACGGCATTACATTTTGTGACTCTGCATACTTCTGAATCTCTTCAATAGAAAAATCCCCTTTTCCGACAAACCTTCTTTCTCTTATTCTTCTAATTTATACTCAAAAACCGCCGCGCAGCCCCCGCACGACGGTTTTCCTAACCTTATTCCCTCTGCCCATCCCCTGCCGGGATAAACATAATCACAATTACTGCCAATAACAGCACACACGCCACCAGCGCCGACTTTTCCATAAATATCCGTGTAATTATGGTTCCCACAATTGCTCCCACGATAAAAAACAGGATAATTCCATAATACTGGAGGCTTTTCTTAATCGCCTGTTTATCTTTCGTTACATTGTACTTAAAAAACTGCTCCGTGGCGCTGCGAAGATTTCCGGTACACATGGTCGTCGCATAGGCGCTGCTTCCATGAAAGGTTCGGAAGCTTTCTACCTGCATAGAACATACAAAAGACACTGCTACATTCACAGCCTCATCATGGGCACCGGACGGGATGAAAGCTATCGTCCAGAGTACGGCAAATTCAAGCACCAGCACAATCTGCCGCCAGTGTATGACTGTCTCATGCCGGAATTCCCGTTTCACAAGCTCCGCTACGAGAATTCCGGCCATGAATGCCAGAATCGGCCAGGTGTATCCGCTAAGCTTTTCCCAGTTTCCGTCTGCAACATTGATGCCCAGCAGCACGATATTCCCCGTCTGCGCATTCGCGAAAACGCCTCCCCGGCAGACATAGGTGTATACATCCAGATATCCTCCCGCTATGGCGAGCAGTACGCCTACGAGATAAGATTCTGACGCCTGTTTCCGTAAAAAACTCATCTTTTAATTCTTGCTTGAAAGATATGCGGCTTTTCCCTCTTCATAAAGGTTATTGCCCTCACTGTCGATGATAACCACCAGCGGCATATCCTCCACATAAAGTTTCCTCAATGCTTCCGCGCCCAGATCTTCATATGCAATCAGCTCCGCTTTCTTGATACACTTTGCCAGCAATGCGCCGGCGCCGCCGATAGCTCCAAAATAAACGCCGGAATATTTCTTCATGGCTTCCACAACCTCCGGAAGCCTTGCGCCTTTTCCAATCATCCCGCGCGCGCCCACCGACATCATGGTTGGCGCATAGGCATCCATACGCCCGCTGGTCGTAGGACCTGCGGAACCAATTACCTGCCCCGGTTTCGCGGGGGTTGGTCCTACATAGTAGATGGTTGCGTCCGTGGGGTCAAAGGGAAGCGTTTCTCCTTTTGCCAGAGCCTCGCACATTCTCTTGTGCCCGGCATCCCTGGATGTATAAATTGTTCCGGTCAGATATACGCTGTCCCCGGCATGGAGGGTTTTTGCCACTTCCTCCGTCAAAGGCAGTTGAATATGTTTTTCCATCTCAGATCACCTCCGTTTTGTGGCGTGTCACATGACAGTTGATATTTACCGCACAGGGCATTCCCGCGATATGGGTCGGCAATGTTTCAATATTCAGCCCTATCGCTGTCGTCTTGCCGCCAAAGCCCTGCGGCCCGATGCCAAGCCCGTTGACTTTTTCCAGCATTTCTTTCTCCAGATCCGCATAAAATGGGTCTGGATTAGAAGAATCCACCGGACGCATCAGCGCTTTCTTCGCCAGAAGCGCGCACTTATCAAACGTACCGCCGATTCCCACGCCGACTACCATAGGCGGGCACGGGTTCGGCCCTGCCGTCTCTACTGCTTCCAAAATGAAATCCTTGATTCCCTGAAGCCCTGCGGACGGTTTAAACATGCGGATCATGCTCATATTTTCGCTTCCGAAGCCTTTCGGCCCTACAGTCACTTTCACCTGCTCGCCTGGAACGATTTCCGTATAGAGCATCGCCGGAGTATTATCTCCGGTATTTCCACGGCGCACCGGATCTTTTACGACAGATTTTCTGAGATAACCGTTCGTATATCCGCGGCGCACTCCCTCATCGACTGCCTCTGACAAATCTCCGCCCACAATGTGCACATCCTGGCCAATCTCAAGGAATACGCACGCCATTCCCGTATCCTGGCAGATGGGAACGTTCTCATTTTCCGCAATCTCAAAGTTCGTAATAATTTTGTCCAGCACTCCCTGGGCAATTTCCCAGTCCTCGCATGCACGGCACTGGCGGATTGCCCCCTGCACATCCCCTGGAAGATACTGATTTGCCTCGATACATAATTTCTCTACAACATCTGTAATCTGCTGTACCTGAATTTCACGCATGATACAATCACCTCCTGAATAAATTTAAAACTCTATAAAAAGATACCTATAAACTGACATGCCAGCACCACCATAACCAGCGCCACAGGATAAGTCGCCGCATAAGCAGACGCCACGTCGTCCGTCTCTGTCACACGAATTAAAGTTCCAAGCGCCGGAGTACTTGTCATGCCGCCGCAGATGGAACCGAGCGTATTGAAAATACTCAGTTTCAGAACCTTTGCAGCGAACACATAACCCAGAAGCATCGGAATCAGCGTCATGAGTGCGCCGTACACAAACAGCAGCACACCATGCTCCTGTAAGATTTCCACGAAGCCCGCGCCTGCCTGTGCGCCCGCACCCAGAAGAAACAGAGCCAGTCCAAACTCCCGCAGGCATTCCAGGACATGCTTTTCCACCTTTACGCTCAATTTGCCAATACGCCCAAAGTGTCCCAGGATCAGTCCCGCAATCAGAGGGCCTCCGGAAGTTCCCAGCGCAAAAATACCGCCGCCCGGAAGCTTAATCTCTATCTTTGCCAGGATGATTCCCAGCGCAATCGCCAGTGAAAACGGGAAAAATCCCATACTGTCTGCATAAAACAGGGATTCTTTTTTCGTCTTATGGTAATCTTCTACTTCAACATTTGCTGCCGCCTCAAACTTTGCCCTCTCAGCAGCCATATCTGTTTTCAAAATTTTCGGAATCAGCTGCACAAAGAGAACCACTCCCACAACTCCAAAAGGATAGGCAATTCCATACCCCACAGAAGCCGCGTCAGAGCCTGTCGCTTCCAGAGCAGCCGCCAAACCTGGCGTACTGGTGAGCGCGCCCGCCATCATTCCTGTACTGATATCCGCCGGAATCCCAAACACTTTAATCACCAGGGCGCAGGTCAGCGCGCCTGACGCTATGATAATGATTCCCAAAAGGATATAAGAAGTGGCATTTACCTTAAAGTTACGGAAAAATTTGGGTCCTGCAATGAAGCCTACCGAAGTCACGAAGCAAATCAGCCCCAGTTCGCGCACCAGGGACGGAATCTCCACGCCGAAATGCCCAAATACCAGGGCAACCAGAAGGATTCCGGCAGTTCCAAGCTCCAGACCCTTGATTTTAATACTTCCTACCAGATAACCGATAACGGCAATCAGGAACACCATCATCAGCGTATTACTGAAAATGTTTTCCTGAAACCATTCCAAAATCATCATATTCTCCTCTTTCTGACGCACCTGCTGCGTCATCTTGGTAAATTTGGAAATTTACTTCCAAACTCTTTCTCTTCCTTTTAATATGTGCCACAATTTCTATCTGTACATGTATCGGAAAACAGCCTCCGCCGTTTTTTCCGTCAAAGACTGTTTCCCATATGTCTTTCTTATCTCTCGTGACGCGCATATTTCGGAAGCAGCAGCGGTGAAACATCCCCGGATGCCACACCTGCATTTTTCAATTCTTCCGCATACGTCTCGATATGGTCGAGATTCATCGTTCCAAGTTCTACGTCCTTTGCCTTTGCGGCAGCTGCTTTTCCTGCATTCCTTCCGAATACGATAATATCCAGCAGGGAGTTACCCATCAGACGGTTTCTGCCATGAATCCCTCCAACTGCCTCGCCTGCTACCAGAAGGTTATCGATTGCCTTTGTGAATCCCTCTCCGCCGATTTCCAGACCGCCGTTCTGATAATGAAGAGTCGGATAAATCAAAATCGGCACCTTTCTCATATCAATGCCGTAGTTCATATACATACGGAACATTGCCGGAATTCTCTTCTCGATGGTTCCTTCGCCTCCCAGAATCTCAATCATCGGAGTGTCCAGCCATACTCCCTGTTCTCCGCCCGGAACTTCTACGCCGCGGCCTTCCTTACATTCACGGATAACGCCGGACGCATTGACGTCACGGGTTTCAAGCGGATGGATATACGCCTCGCCCTCTGCATTGACAAGCTGCGCTCCTACGGAACGAACCTTCTCTGTAACAAGCGCCCCCAGAATCTGGGACGGATAAATAGCGCCTGTCGGATGATACTGGATAGAATCCTGATACAGAAGCTGTGCTCCTGCACGGTAGCCCAGAACCAGTCCGTCTGCAGTTGCGCCATAGTGGTTGGATGTCGGAAATCCCTGATAATGCATACGTCCCGCACCGCCTGTTGCGATGATAACAGTCTTTGCCTTTGCCACAAGATAGTCTCCGGTTTCCATATTCAAAAGAACGGCTCCCGCTGCCTGACCCTTGTCATCTTTAATCAGCTCTACTGCAGAAGTAAACTCTACGACCGGAATCTGACGGTTCAGCACTTCATCACGAAGCGTACGCATGATTTCTGCCCCAGAGTAATCTTTCGCAGCGTGCATTCTCTTTCTGGAAGTACCGCCGCCGTGCGTGGTGATCATTCTTCCGCTCTCTTCTTTGTCAAATTCCACGCCCAGGTCGTTCAGCCATTTGATTGCATCCGGCGCTTCCATAACCAGACGCTTTACCAGCTCCGGCTTCGCAGCAAAATGTCCGCCGCCAAAAGCATCCAGATAGTGCTGTACCGGAGAGTCATTCTCCTTATCAGCCGCCTGGATGCCGCCCTCTGCCATCATGGTGTTGGCGTCTCCGATACGCAGCTTTGTCACAATCATAACGTTCGCGCCTGCTTCGTGCGCTTCAATCGCTGCGGAAGAGCCTGCGCCTCCTCCTCCGATGACCAGGACATCCACATCATAATCCACTTTATCCAAATCAACCTTGTCTGCCAGCAGACGGCTGTTGGAGTGGAGCAGATGTACCAGCTCTTTGTTGGCCTTCTGTCCCTTGTTTGGCCCTACCTTAATCTCCTCGAAGGCTTCTTCTTTATAATCAGGATGGAATTCCTTAAGGAGCGCATCTTTTTCATCTGCCGTCAACCGTCTCGGTTCTGTAGACATACGTTCTTTTCTTGTGGCCTCTACCTTTTTGATAGATTCCATCATATACTCTGGATATGGTGTATACATGTTCTGCCCTCCTTATTTCTCTATTTCTCTCGTATTGTAAAGTTCTTTCATCTCCGTGATTGGCTTCTGCATAATCTGCTCAATCAGCTCGTCATACTCACCCTTATTGATTTCCTCTACACGGTTTTTCAGATGCTCTGCCTCTGGCGCAATATATTTTCCTGTGAGACGTCTTGCCAGAAGCCCTACCATCGGATGAGAAATCTCTGCCGGGCAGCGCACGGAACAGCAGCCGCAGCTTACGCAGTCAAAGGATTCTTCCGCACACTTCTCGAACTCGCCCCTCTGCGCATATGCGATATACTGCATAACATTCAAATCCTGTGTACACGCCTTGGTACATGCATTACAGCCGATGCAGCTGTAGATTTCCGGGTACAGCTCCATCATAATCTGCTGGTTTGGTTTGATTTCATTGATATCATACGTTCTCTTGTCGGTCGGGAAGAACGGGATGCTTGCTACATACATTCCCTCCTCCACCTGTGTCTGGCAGGCGAGGCAGGTTTTCAACTCATTCTTGCCCTTAATTCTATAAATCGTGGCGCACGCGCCGCAGAATCCATGACGGCAACCACAGCCCCTTTTCAGGGTGTATCCGGCATACTCCATTGCAGTCATGATGGTTAAATCCGCGGGTACGCTATATTTCTTGCCGAAAAAATATACGTTTACCATTTTTTCCATTGTAAGGTACCAGTCCTTTCTATATTTTATCTTCAACTCCGCAGTGCAGCTCAATTCCGCTTCGCTTCATTTCGCTTGAGGGATTCGCCCTATATCGTCCAACATAAACACACATCCGTATGCAAGCATCCTTCTGTGTGTTTATGCCGTCCGCTGCACTGCTCATGCCTATCAATACTCCGCCGGCATTTCATCGATCTCGTCGCAGCGGAACACGGGACCGTCTTTGCAGACGTATTTGGAACCGATGTTGCAGCGGCCGCATTTTCCGATGCCGCATTTCATGCGCAGCTCCAGGGTAGTGTACACCTGCTCTTTGGAGAAGCCTACCTCCTGTAAGCCCGCCAGCGTGAACTTAATCATGATGGGCGGCCCGCACAGAAGCGCCGTCTTGTCTGTGGAAAAGCCCAGCTCTTTGACGTAGTTCGGGACAAATCCTACATGACCGTCCCAGCCTTCCTGCTCGCGGTCAATGGTGAGGTACACGTTTACGCCCTCTGCTTTCATCCAGACTTCCTGGATTTCCTTCAACTGCACCAGATCGTCTGCGGAGCGGGAGCCATAGACAATGTCCACGGTTCCGTAGTCTGCACGGTTATCCAGCACATAATTAATCACGGAACGCAGCGGCGCAAGCCCGATACCTCCTGCGATAAACAGCAGGTTCTTTCCTTTCAGCTCGGTATCTACCGGAAAGTTATTCCCATATGGCCCGCGGACGGTAATCTCGTCGCCTACCTGGAGACTGTGGAGATAGTCGGTCAGCACACCGCATTTCTTGATGCTGAATTCCTGATATTCTTTGTTGGTCGGTGATGAGGTGATGGAAAACATACCTTCACTGATGCCCGGCGCGCACACCATCGCGCACTGCCCCGGCATATGCTCAAAGAGCTTTCCGCCCTCCGGCGCGTTCACGCGGAACGTCTTTACATCCGGCGTTTCCTGACGGATATCTGTAATTACGCCTACCTTTGGAATCAGCGTATCCAGTGTGTAATTTTTATGACAGGTACATTCGCTCATTACTTGTCACCTCCCTGTTTCTGAAAGGCTTTGATGACCTTTACAATATTTAAGGATGCCGGGCATTTCTCCACACAGCGGCCACAGCCCACGCAGGAGTACATGCCGTCATTGTTTGCAGGGAAATACACCAGCTTGTGCATAAATCTCTGGCGGTATCTCTGCATCTGGCTGGTACGGTTATTTCCGTGAGCCATCATGGTAAAGTCTGAATACATGCAGGAATCCCAGCAGCGGTAACGTTTCACGCCGTGCCCGGTGTTATAGTCTTTGATATCATAGCACTGACAGGTCGGGCACACAAACGTACATGTCCCGCATGCCAGACATGGTTTATAAAGTTCTTCCCAAAGCGGGGAATCAAATTTCTCAGAAAGCGCGTCTCCGTTCCATCCCTCTAAGGAGAGATTCGAATACGGCAGCTTCTCTACGATGCTGCGGATAGCGGCTTTCTCGTCCTCCACCTTCTTTTCGTCTGCATCGCCCGCAGACTCCAGAAGGTTCTCTACGTCTTTCGTCAGCGCCTCGCCTTTCTCTGTAAGGGATTTCCAGTACAGATTTCCTTCCACCATCCATGTCGCTACATCGGCGGCCGGCTCGGCACAGTCAATGCCAAACACTTTACAGAAACAGCTTTCTTCCGGCTCATGGCATGCCATAGCCACAATAGTTCCATGATCTCTTCTTGCGGCATAAAAGGTATCTACCGGGTCTGCCAGAAATACTTTATCCAGCACCTGAACCCCCTGAACATCACATGCTTTCATCCCGAAAACCACGAATTTCTGCTCTTTTAATGCCTCCGGCTCTATCTGAATCTTCTTTCCTTCCTTTATACAGGTATACAGGTTCTCGCTCTGCGGAAAAAATGCGTCTTTCGGGGATTTTACACTTTTTAAAGTGTCCAAATCTACTTCTGCATCCTCGCTCCACACACCGAAATTCACCTGCTCTGCGGTTCTCACCGGCAGATATAATTCCTGGGATTCGGCAATTAACCGGAATAATGCCGACAGATTCTCTTTTGCTATCTTATACATACATTATCCCCTTTCTCCCACGATACCCGGCTCCACATCATCAAACGTGAAGTCCGTGAGCGGCCCTCTTGCTTCTGTATCCTCGCCTGCCTGGAAATCACCGTAGAATTCATTGATATCCTTGATGAATTTCCGGTTGAACAGATGCAGAGGAATTCCCTGGGGACATACCCTGCTGCACTCGCCACAGTCCGTACATCTTCCCGCCACATGGAACGCGCGGATGATATGGAACATCTTCTCTTCAAAGGAATCCACGTTCGCTTTCTGGGCGCTGTCGAATTTATTGCTGTCAAAGACACATTTGCGGCAGCTGCACGCCGGACAGACGTTCCTGCACGCGTTGCAGCGGATACATTTGCTCAGCTCCTTCTGGAAAAATGCAAATTTCTCTTCCGGGCTCATCGCCTCGATGCGCGCTACCTCTGTGAAGCGGTCCGCATCCTTCGTATCTTTGGACTCTCCGATGATTTCATCGTAAATCTTGTGCTCTTTGCCTTTGCACACATGGCATCTCTCCAGCATGGCGTCCGCATAGGAGCAGGTCTTTTCCCCATAAAGCGTCTGAATCGTCAGGTTATCCGCCTCGTCGGTGATTTCCGCGCCTTTGATGCTCTCGATTCCCTTGACGCCCTGTTTTCTGATTTTCTCAATATCCAGCTTGCCTTTGCAGCCCACGCCCACGATATAGGCTTTGTCCCGGTCTACCCGGTGCTCTTTAATAAGCTGGTTAAAGCTGTATGTATCGCATGGTTTCAGGCAAACCATAGTCTTTCCTTCCAGTTTGGAAGCTTCTATCATATATTTGCTGAGGTTCGCCCCGCAGAATCCGTTGTAAACGAAATCCTCAAGGCTCTCCACGCTTTCAAAGTATGCCGGCTCCGGATTGTAGGGCAGGTCTCCGGCTTTCCAGCCGAGAACCCGTGCGACTGTTCCGTCAGCCAGCAGCTCTTTTGCACGGTTGATTACTTCCTGCATCTCAAATCCTCCAATCTTACGTTCTTGCCCAAAGAGCGGATTTTCTCTACAAACTCATTCATAGTTGTAGAAAACTTCACGCCCTCTGCCGCAGACACCCACTCGACACGGGTACGTCCGTTTTCCACACCGATGTAGTCCAGCATGGAAAACAGCAGCGTCATACGCCTTCTCGCGTAATAGTTTCCGGTGCTGTAGTGGCAGTCTCCCGGATGGCAGCCGCACATGATGACGCCGTCGGCTCCCTTTTCAAACGCCCGCAGGATGAACATCGGATTCACGCGGCAGGAACAGGGAACACGGATAATCTTTACGTCCGCAGGATAGCCAAGACGGCTGCTTCCTGCCAAATCTGCGCCTGCGTAGCTGCACCAGTTACAGCAGAACGCCACGATTTTCGGTCTGAATTCTTCTTTTGCTTCTATTGACATATTGCATCCACCTCCGCTAGAATCTGTCTGTTCGAGAATCCCTGCAGGTCCATAGCGCCGGACGGGCAGGCAACGGTACAAGCCCCGCATCCCTGGCACAGTGCGCTGTTGACTACCGCTAAGCGGCGCGTCTCGCGGATTCCGTGGTCATTGACCTGTCTCTCCTCATAAGTGATGGCTCCATACGGGCATACATTCGCACAGGTGGAACATCCGTTACACAGAAGTTCGTCGGACTGCGCGGTACATGGATTGGTCATCAGCTTATCCTTTGCCAGCAGTCCGATGGCTTTTACTGCCGCCGCGCCTGCCTGGGCTACCGTCTCAGGAATATCTTTTGGCCCCTGGCATACGCCGGACAGGAAAATACCTGCGGTCGGGGACTCTACCGGACGGAGCTTCGCATGTGCTTCCGTCAGGAAATTGTTGGTATCAATGCTGGCCGTCAACATGGTCGCAATCTTTCTCACGCCCGGATTCGGTTCGATGGCTGTCGCCAGAACGACCATATCCGCCTCTTTTAAAATCTGCTTATTGTCCAGAAGGTCGGAACCCTGAACCAGCAGCTTTCCGTTTGGCTGAGGAATGACTTTTCCTACCTGGCCTTTGATGTAGTTGACGCCGTACTGCTCCACCGCTCTCCGGTAGAACTCGTCAAAGTTCTTGCCCGGCGTACGTACGTCAATATAGAATACCGTCACGTTTACGTCCGGATATTTATCACGGATCAGCATCGCATGTTTTGCCGTATACATACAGCAGATTTTGGAACAATATGGCTTTCCTCTGTCGTCTGAACAGCGGCTTCCCACACACTGTACGAATACCATCTCCTTCGGCGCTTTTCCGTCGGAAAGACGTTCCAGATGTCCCTTGGTCGGTCCTGCCGCATTCATAATACGTTCCAGCTCCAGGGAAGTAATGACGTCTTTGCTCTGGTTGTAAGCATACTCATCATAATTGTCCAACTTAATCGTATCGAATCCGGTAGCAACCACGATGGCGCCGTATTTCTCTGTGATAATCTCGTCCTTCTGTGTGTAGTCAATCGCTCCTGCCTGGCAGACTTTCGAGCAGACACCACATTTTCCGGTCTTAAATTTGATACAATTCTCGGTATCGATAACCGGGACATTTGGAATCGCCTGCGCAAACGGCGTGTAGATAGCGCTTCTCGTATTCAGTCCCCGGTTAAATTCACTTGCCGCTTTCTTGGACGGACATTTCTCCTGACAGACGCCGCAGCCGGTACATTTGTCCATGTCCACATATCTTGCCTTTTTGCGGATATCCACGGTAAAATCTCCCACGAACCCGCTTACTTTTTCCACTTCACTATATGTATGGATATGAATCTTCTCGTGTGCTGACGCCTCCACCATCTTTGGTGTGAGGATACATGCGGAACAGTCCAGGGTCGGGAACGTCTTGTCAAGCTGTGACATCCTTCCGCCGATGCTCGGCTCCTTTTCCACGATATCGACTTCATACCCTGCATCCGCAATGTCAAGCGCTGTCTGGATGCCTGCGATACCTCCGCCGATAATCAGCGCCCTCTTGGTCACACGGCTCTCGCCGGGTTTCAGCGGTGCGTTTAAGTTTACCTTCGCGATAGCTGCCCTGGCAAGGATGACTGCTTTCTCGGTAGCCTCCTCCATATCCTTGTGAATCCAGGAGCAGTGCTCACGGATATTTGCGATTTCCACCATGTACGGATTCAGTCCGGCTTTCTCTGCGGCCTTCCGGAATGTTGTCTCGTGCATACGCGGGGAACAGGAACATACCACGACTCCTGTCAGATTTTTCTCTTTGATGGCTGCGATGATTTTTTCCTGCCCTGCCTCAGAACACATATACTGGTAATCCTCGGCATGAACCACTCCCGGCTCCAGGAGCGTCATCTCGGCAACCTTCTTTACATCTACCGTAGCGGCGATATTGCTTCCGCAGTGGCAGACAAATACTCCTATCCTCTGCATTCTGTGCTTACCTCCTGTATCTTCTGAATGCGCTGACTAAAAGCTGCTGCGGAAGCTCCGGGTCAAGAAGCTCCGGAATCTCGTCTGCCTTCAGGTAATTCTGCTCCTTCTGGCGGACGACAATCTGCCTTGCCGCATCAATCAGCTTGCCCGGCTTTACATCCCTCGGACAGCGCTCCACACATGCAAAGCATGAGAGGCATTTCCACAGGGATTTGGACTGTACCAGTGTCTCAATATCTTCATTTGCCACGTAGGAAACGAACTGATGGGGCTTGATGTCCATCTCGTTATACGCCGGACAGGTAGCGGAACACTTGCCGCATTTCATACATTTTAAAGGATTAACGCCGCTTATTTCCTTGATAAGCTCTGCCTGCTTCTTCTCTTTGCTCATGCCTTCGCCACCTCCTCTTTCACACCCAGCGCCTCTGCCAGAAGCTCTGTGAAGTAGTATACCGGAAGCCCGTTCTGCACACTGTTGTTTAAATTGTACAGGCACAATGGACAGGCAGTAATCAGCATTTCCGCACCGAAGCCTTCAGCGCTCTCCATGATGTTATTGCACATGTTTTTTGACATGTCTTTTTCTTTCAGGGAGATGTAGCCGCCGCAGCATTCGTTCCTGTACGGGTAAATCACCGGCTCCGCACCGATAGCACGGATGAAGTCCTCCAGAATCTTCGGATTCTCCGGGTTATCAAACTGTAAAATCTTGCCGGGGCGCAAAAGCAGACAGCCGTAGTAAGCGCCGATTTTCTTCCCGGTCAATGGATTTGTAACTTTCTCTTTTAGCGTGTCAAACCCTACACGGTCCCGCAGCACTTCCAGAAAATGAAGGACTGTTGTCTCACCTGCGTAGGGCTCTTCAAGCTTCATATAATTGTTCGCTCTGGTACGGATGTCCTCTACATTCTGCATATCATCATTCACACGCTTGATGACATGATGGCAGGCAGAACAGAGCGTCACCAGATCCTGATGCTTCTCTTTTGCTTCATTTAAAGCACGCACGGAAGAAAGCTTCGTGGCAATCTCGTCGCTGCCCAGCGGGTAAACGCCTCCGCAGCACTGCCAGTTCTCAATCTCTTCCAGTTCAAATCCCAACGCCTTCGCTGAGGCTCTGGCATAAGCATCCAGGTCTTTCGCCTTTGTTCTCAGGGTACATCCCGGATAGTAACTGTACTTCATCATTATGTTGTCCTTTCTTCTAAAAATTATGGGATACGCCGCGGCCCGACCGCTCCTCCAATGGATTAACAGATAAGCCGCAGCAGTTTTCCGCTGAATTTAACCGGAGAATCTTACAGATCAATCTGAGCGATAACTGCTTTCAATGCATTTGCGCTTGCCTGTAGCTGCTCAATTTCTCCCTTATTCATACGCATCGGCACTTTTCCACGGATACCTTCCGGACCTACCAGAGTCAGGGTACTCAGGCATACATCTTCAATGCCATACTCGCCATGCATCATGGATGACACAGTAGCCATGGAATCCGAGGATGAGGACAGAATGCTGCACAGCTTGCATACTGCCGCGGAAATCGCATAGAAGGTAGCCCCTTTATTGGCAATAATCCTTCCACCGGATTTCTGTACGTACTCAAGCATACCCGGTTTATCCAGTTCTTCTACATCCCTGCCCATGCTGCGGAGCAGCTTGTAGTATTCATCCACGCTTACACCTGATATATACGCGCCTGTCCACGGTACAAAAGAGGTGTCTCCATGCTCTCCAAATACATATGCGTGAATATTTTTCTGTGCAACCTTAAAATGCTCAGACAGCCCGCAGCGCAGACGCGCCGTATCCAGAAGCGTACCGGAACCTACAATCTGGTTCTCCGGCAATCCGGAAATCTTTGTAAATACGTAGGTCATAATGTCCACAGGATTGCTTACGATTACGTAGAGTGCATTTGGTGCAGCCGCTACGATTTCCGGTGTGATGGATTTTAAAATATCCACATTTGTCTGTGTAAGCTCAATCCTTGTCTGTCCGGGTTTACGGGCAATTCCGGAAGTAATAATAACAATATCAGAATCCTTTGCATCCGCATACTCACCGGCCGTAATCGCAATCGGGTCGCGGAAGCAGGTTCCCTGAGCGATATCCAGCACTTCACCCTCAACCTTCTGCTTGTTAATGTCAATCAGGACAATTTCTGATGCGATATCCTGTGTGGATAACGTATATGCTATCGTTGCCCCTACGCTTCCCGCACCAATAATAGTAATTTTACTGCTCATAAATGTTTCCTCCTTTTTACATTGTCTTTATTTTAACAATCATAGCAAAAAAATTATGAAACCGTGCCCGTTTACCGTATTCCCCGTTTATAAAATGTAAGCGGAGGGTACGGTAAACGTGGACGCCAAAAAACAATCCGAGTAAACCGCTTCATTACTCCGCACTTAAGGAAGCATTCGCTCGATTTCATTACACACATCATAACACATTGATAAGAATTTAACAAGAGAATTCTGAACTTTTTTGCTTTTAAAAAAGTGCGTACAAATTTCTGAATTTGTGCGCACTTTTTATTACAAAATCCTTTTCTTATTTCAAGAAAACCGGCCTTCTCACATATTTAAACCCTGACGACCACGCCTCGCCTATCACTACTCCATTTTGGCTGGAAGAACAATGTGCCACAATGAGACTTCCGTCTGAGTTCCTGCCAACCACAACTCCTACATGGTTCCTGTCTCCTGCCTCGGGAGACGCATAAAATACCAAATCCCCCGGCAGCGCTTCATTGCCGTCTACCATCTCCGAAGCATTCCACTGAGTCGTGGTATGGTTCCCGATACCGCCGTCTGTCCCGCCCAGGGCATTATAGAATGTCCAGCATACAAACCCGCTGCAGTCAAGGCCAAACCCCCTGGTCGTTCCTGTCGATACGCTTCCTCCTGCGGTAACCTTAGATGGTTCTCCCCATCTGGTATCCCAGCCCATAGCATAAGACTTTCCGCCCCAGAAATAACCGACCCGTCCTACAAGGCTGCACGCTGCTGCTACAATCGCCGCCCTTGCGTCTGACACGCCGCTTCCTGTTCCTCCGTAAACAAAGCCCTTTGCTGCAGCTGCGATTGTGCACAGCCTCTTGCACTCATCCCCTGTATATTTCTCAAGAATCTTTCTTCCGCTTTCATCCAAGCTATTCAGCTCCGCATAATCATGGACGTCCAGGGAGCAGATTTCCTTTTCCAAATCCACTTCCTTCGAAAGTTTCTTTGTAATAATCGAATCCCTGCGGACATTCATAAAGAAGAATATCTTTTCCAGCTCTTCTTTCGCTTCCGCATCCAGGTGGATTGCTTTGCCCGAATCACCGTCCTGGACTCTCAGCACATAAACCGCGAGCACATCCTGCCAGTTCTGTACCTGAAATTCGTCCGGCTGTTCCAGCCACTGGCAAAAATCCTTTTCGACTTCTTCCATAACCTCTGAAAATTCCTCGTCGAAACTCAGATGATAAGATGCCGAAAGCTGCTCCAGATAAATCTTATTTCCTGCGATGATATTTGCCAGGAGATTGGCGTTCGCATCCGAATGATCCTCCTGCTCCTTTGCCTGCTTCGGGCGTTTTATGGTTATCAGCCCGTTTTTCCCTTTTATTTTCTTATTTCCCTTTTTCTCTCCCGGTGTTTCAGGAGTTTCTTCCGTCGTCCCCACAGTATCCGGCTCCGTAACCGTTGGTGTTTCCGACTCTGTCTGTTTCACCGTTTCCGTCTGCACAACAGCTGCCGTCTCACTCTCCGATTCTGTTTCTGTCGGCATAGTCGTTTCTGACTCTGTGTGGGATTCTGTCTGTGTCTCCGTCTGTGTCTCTGTTTCTGTTGGTTTCTCTGTTGGTTTCTCAGTTTCTTTCTCTGTCTGCGTCTCAGAAATACCTTCCGTAACCATCTCTGAATCCGCTTGTCTTTCTTTGATATCTGTTATTCGCTCTGCCGCAAATACCATTCCGGGAGTCTGCAGAACCAAAGCGCCCGACAGTACCAGGCATCCTGTCATCTTGCTTAATTTTTTTAAATTCATATGTACTCCTTACTCATATATGACTTGAAAATCAAACTGCTATATAAGCACTTCATAGAATTTTTTCTATTATATATTATACCCTTCTTACTCAAAATGCAAGAAAATCATGGAAATTTCACAGACTGTAACAGTTCAGCCTGCGGCTTCACTGTTACGGAATCCAGCCCATTTAAAGTTTGCTGTTCGCAAAGGGCTGGATTCTCCGGCTGAATTTACGCATTCTCACGGACTTTGCAGCAAGTGCAAAGTCCTGGGCTGAACTGTTACCACAGACTTCTATATAAAAAGCTTTACTACACATAAAAAATTGGAACTTGCATACTTAAAAACACGAAAATGCCCCTGGCATTTTGCCAGGGACATTTTCACTTTTTAGCTTTCTTCGTCCTCTTTCTTACGCTTTTTGAAGAAGACCAGGAGCCCTATCATCAGTCCTGATACCGCCAGCACCAGGATATATTTCCCTATCTGGGTATCATCCCCGGTACGTACCGTTTCCACCGGGTCGTCTGTCTCTGTCTCTAAAGGCTCTGTGCCCGGTACATACGGCTGGTTCTTTGGCAGCGGCCATACCTCCATATCTGCGGTAATGCCCTCGCCGCCATCTTCAAGAAGCGCCGCGCCGCGGCCGATGTCCACATGTATCTGGTCAAGGGAAACTACGTCCCGTCCCAGATAGTAGTCACGGTGTACTTCCGCCAGCTCAAACTCACTGCTGATTACCAGCTGCGGCCCTGCGGCGGGAAGCCCGCTCTCCTCTTTCCCTTCCATCGTTGTCGCATCATTGAAGTCATTGACTTTTTCTGCCAGCGCCTGGTAGTCCTCCGATGCATCATACAGCCCGGCCCCCAGCGCCGCCGCATTGGTGGCCTGCCTTCCAGGGTACTTCACGGAGAAGGCTGCATCGTCCTTCGGCTTCATAATCGATACACGATAGCGGTACGGTGTGAGATATTCTTTGGATTCCTTTTCCATATCTGCCACAGGGACGCGGAACATGTAGCGCCCGTCTTCCTCCGTCAGTATACGGGATTTCCCGTCCGCATCCGGCGTCTCTTTCCACATCTGTGCAGCCGCGTCATAGCGGTACAGGATGACATTTACTGCCTTCCTTCCCTGCTCTTCCCCGTTCCGTATGCCGTCTTTGTTTTCATCCACAAACACACTTCCTGCCACTACGGTTTCCGTATCCAGTACATGCAGCCCAAAGTCCAGCATATCCTGCACGGTGGTGTAGCCCATGTGGTAGCTGTAGCCATAGGCGTTCTCTTTCTCTGCCGCCCCGCCCAGCCGGAAGCTCCGGGTGATGCCCTGTGCCTGGTCGGTCAGGTATCCTGCCAGATTCAGGTGGGCATAATCGTTATCCACACTGTCGTCCCCAGCATTCAGGGGCACATAGTATGCATTGGAAGGTTTCTCCATGCGCAGCCTGTACCTGTACGGCCGCCTGGTCTTTCTGTCCAGTACGGGCACATCCCCAAAGCGGTAGTTCCCTTCCGCATCCGTGGTACAGGATGCATATGCCCGGTAGACGCCATCCTGAAGGATTCCGTCTGTCTCCTCGCCCGGCACATCTGTCTCGACAGGTGATATCCACTCCGGCTCTTCCGGCGTCTCATCGGGCTTCTTATCCGGGTCTTCCTCCCCGGTGGACGGATTCTTATCTCCTGCTCCCTCAGATGGATCCTTATTCTCTGTTTCTGTACCTGCTTCTGTATCTGCCGTACGTTTCACCGCTTTCCTGTCCGGCGCGTTTTCATCCGTCCCGGCTCCTTCTGTGCCTTCAGACGGCTTCTTATCCGGGTCTTCCCCGTCTGAGCCTTCAGGCGGTTCCTTATCCGGGTCTTCCTCTTCCTTATCTGCAAACAGCGCCAGTCCTGAAGCCGTATCCCCTTCCTCAATGTCCGTACCTTCAATCATTACGTCCAGATATACTTTATGGCCTTCCAGCCCCGGTTCTGTACCCTGCAGGCCGTCCCAGTCCTTATCGTTCCACACGATTCCTTCGACCAGGCTTCCCCTGTAAGGCATGAACCCGGCATCAATGCCGTCATAGCTCTCTGCCAGCACAATGCTGTAGCCGTCCAGCTTGTTTTCATCTGTCTCCTCCGGATCTGCAGTCTTTGGCGCCACCAGGATTTCAGGCGTCATTTCCGTGGTTGCTTCATCCAAGTCACTGTCCATCACGCCATCTCCTGCCAGATGCCAAGTGACATCGAAGCCTTCCGGAAGCTCCGGAACCCTCAGCTTATATCCCAGGATAACCCTGCGTTCCGTGCCGCCTGCTTCTTTCAAGATTCCGTTAGTAGGAAGTCCGTCAAACCGATAAACGCCATTCTCATCCGTTACTGCAGTGACCAGCCCGTCTTTATCCGGCACAGATACCGGTCTGTCCTCAAGGCCGCCATCGGGAACTTCACCCGCATCTCCTCCCGGATTCTCATCTGGGTTCTCACCCGTGTTTCCTCCCAGATTCTCGTCTGGGTTTTCACCCGTGTTTCCTCCTGGATTCCCGTCTGGGTTTTCACCTGTGTTTCCTCCTGGATTCCCGTCTGCTTCCGCCTCCCGGCGTTTTGCTTTCCTGCCTTCCGGCTCTGGCTCCGGTTCCTGTTCCGGCTGGGCGCTCATAAAGGAAATCCACTTATCCGCTTTTTTCCATTTGCCCTTATCCAGATAGTACTGATCCAGGAATACTTTTATGCCTGCCTGCCGCTTCTCCGTCTCCTGACGGATTCCATCGGCTTCGCCTTTCTCATCATAATCCTCTGTCCAGGCGGTTCCTGTAATGGAAGTTGTCTGGTATGGGGAGAACCCGGCATTCATGCTGCCGATATCCTCCGAGTACGCCAGGTCGTAATTCCTGCCGCCAGCCTGACGGTAATTGTAGCTGTTGCCTGAAAAACCGCCTGCAGCTTCCTTCGCAAATACCAGCCAGCCGCTGTTCTCCTCTTCGGGCCAGGACATATGCAGCCCTTCCCACAGAAGCTTGTTGTCCTTCTCGCTGCCGTCCTCAACCATGTATTTGCTCACGGCATACTGTTTGAGCACTTTCGCCAGTATCGCACCGTCCCCGTCTACATGAAGCCGGTAGCCTGCAAGACAGCGTGTGCCGTCGATATTCAGGGATGCCGGAAGGTTCCCAAACTTATACGTCCCGTCCTCTCCCGTCTTTTTCTCCTGCCTGAAGCCTTCTGCCTCCGTCCACCTGCCATCTTTATAGTATGCCTGGGTCAATACCAGTTCCAGTCCTTCTATCTTCTCTTCGCCTTCGCCCAGAATGCCGTCATGGTTGGCGTCTTTCCAGACTATGCCAAGCAGTGCCGCGTCCTCATAGCGTTTCAGCCCTGCATCCAGCCCGTCTATATCCGTGCCCTGGCAGGCATCATAGGAGATTCCCTCCACCTCCGCCACATTGACGGGGTTTGCATTCTCCCCTGCCTCTGCAGCTACCACGATGTATTCATCCGCCGCCGTCAGCCTGCCGCTGTCCGCATCATCCGAGATGATCCAGTCGCTGTCTTTCGCCCGGTTGCTTCCTGCCCGGTACTTCGTCACCGCATAGGTATCCCACAGGCCGTCTGCCGCGCATCTGTCCATATCGATGCGTACCTGGTAGCCATAGATTTTGAAATTGCCAAGTATGATATTCCCATCCTCGTCGTACGCATCCTGATGGGTCGGCAGTTTATCAAAACGGTAGCCTCCTGTCACGGCATCCGTCCGGGCTTCTTTGCCTGCAAACCCGTCATCTTTCACCCAGTTTCCGTTTTCATAAATGAAACGCTCCAGCTTTACTGTCAATGCCTCTGTAACCGGTTTTTCGTCCGGATCCTGGATGCCGTCATAATTCTTGTCTTCCCAGACCCATCCGCTGATGCTTCCCGTCGCGTAAGGCAGCTCTCCCGCATTTCCGCTGGCCTTCGTCTCCGGCGCCGCCAGCATATCGTAAATCTTTCCGTCTGGCGCCATCACGCAGTAGCTGCTGTGTGCCCGTTCGACTTCATCAGCCGCCGGGAGGAATTCCTCATCCTCCATCAGGGTCAGCGGGACTTTCATTTCATCCGGCTTTCCTTCTTCTGGCTTCGTTTCGCCCGGCTCGCCCGTTTCCGGCCCATCCTGCACTGCTTTTACACCTTCCCGGGCAGCTGCCGCATCCGGATCCTCCTGCCTTAAATCACTCCACTTGAGGCTTTCTTTTCCCTGGCGATACTTCGTCAGCGTCCAGCCCTGGTTCATGGCATCCATCCGCACCTGGTATGCTGTCAGCCGCCTTACATTCCCGACTTCCAGCATCGCAGGGATATCCGCAAACTCATACCTTCCGTTTTCGTCAGTAAGCGTCGTGGCATATCCGGCCTGGGACTGCTCCCACTCACCCTTCTTTGACAGATAGTACTGATCCAGGTATACCGTCTGCCCTTCGATTGGGACGTCCACGGTCTTATCACTTTGCCGTATGCCGTCATAATCCTTGTCATTCCATACCCAGCCATACATGGTGGTCGTTTCCAGCTCTTTCAGACCCACATCCGGGCCATGCGCATTGGTCCCTGTCAGGATATCATATTCCCTGCCTGCGTATTCAAACACATATGCGCCTTTGTCATCATTCGTCCCTTTTGCCGCCTCTTTTGCCGTCACGCTGAATTCCCGTTCCGTTGTCCCGTCGCGGTCTACCAGCGGGTAATCTTCGCCTAAATCCATCGTACCCACGGCATCACTGTCGATCTCATTATCCTGCCCTTTATGGTACCAGGTGGTCTCATAACCTGTTATCTTCTCCTGGCGCGGCAGCGTCATCTTATACCCTGCCAGATACCACTTTCCTTCCTTCTCGATATGCACCGGGAGCCCTTCAAAGAGGTATCCGCCGTCATCGTCCGTAACTGCCTGTGCATATCCTGCCTGTTCTTTCGTCCACTCTCCATCTGCATCCAGGTAATACTGGTCAATGGTAAGTGTTAATCCCGGGAAGCCCTCTTCATCTTCCTGATGGATGCCGTCATACGCTTTCTCCTTCCAGATAAGCCCTGACAGGCTTCCTGTTTCCGGCCCTTTCAGGCCGCCGTCATAGCCGCCTATATTTCCGCCGCCCTGGACGATGTCATATTTAACCTTTCCTTCATTCAGGCAGTAGTCCTCATTATGCGGCTGTCTGGATGTGCTTGCCGCTGCGAAGTAATCCTTCTCCACAGGCGCCGTTCCTTTTGTCAGGTACAGGTCTGTCACTGCCAGGTCGCTGTCCACAGACGTATCCTTTCCCTGGTGGTACCTGGTGACACGGTAGCCCTCCGGAAGCTCCTTAAGCTTCAGCCTGTAGTACGTCACATGCCAGCTTCCTGCATCCGGGTCTTCATAGTAAGTCCCTACATTATTGAAGGTATAGTGCCCTGTGCTGTCTGTAACGGCTTCCCTTTCATCCAGTTTGCGGAAGTCCCCGGAATCCCGGATATACCGTTCCAGTACCACGGTTACGCCTGGAATGCCCGGCTCCGCCATATCGTCCGGATCATCTGGATCCACTTCCGTTTTGCGGATGCCGTCGTAGTCCCTGTCATTCCAGATGATACCTTTCACCTGGATTTTCTCGAACTCTTTCAAGCCGCCGTCGTGAATCAGCCGGCTGCCGCCATCCGTCACATCGTAAAGCTTCCTTCCGTAAGGCATCAGGTTTTTGGGATCTGCCCCCTCCTGCGCCTCATTAGCCAGCACGATTGGCATCATGTCGATATCCGTCAGATAATATGCTTTCTTTCCGTCCGGCGTGTCTTTCGCCTCCGTCAGCATATCGCTGTCCAGCTCTTCGCCAAGCTCTTTATCCGGCCTGTTCTGATACTTAGTGACCGCATAGTGCGCAGGCAGCCCCTCTAAAACATCCTTATCAATGCGGAGCCTGTATCCTGCCAGGCAGGCGGGCCCGCCATCCGGCGTATAGGTGGTTTTTTCCTGGAACACGAAATTCCCGGCATCCGTAGTCGTCTTTTGGGATGTAAAACGCTCCTCCTGCTGTTTCCACTGCATTGCCTCATTATCCCAGTAATACCTCTCCACAGTCACGGCCACGCCGCCGATGCCTGGTTCCAGCCCTTCCTGGATGCCGTTGTAGTTCCCGTCACTCCAGATCGTATCGCCCAGGAAGCCTCTTCCGGCATCTACAAAGCCAAGCCCCAGCTGCATCTTATGCTTATATCCCTGGCCAAGCGCGTCATACAGCGGCCTGCCGTCTTCTCCCAGCTCATACTGCACTTCGAAAGGCTTCGTCTGCATGGAAAGGCCGACTTTCTCCAAATCATTGTCGTTCTCTGCCGCCAGGGCACTGTCATTGTGCTTGTAAGGCGTCGGCTTTAAAATAACCGCGTCATCTTCATTCTCTGCCTTAACCAGATACCATCCCGGGCGTACCCGGAACGCGAACTTCCCGTTCTCCGCACTGGCCAAATCTGAAACATCTGTAATTTCTGTCAGGATAGATGCCGGCTTTCCGTCAATGTCGTTTGCTTCTTTAAGCTCTTCTGTATCCGGGTCATACTCATACAGCGTCACCCGTACTTTTCCGAGCTTATCCTCGCTGTCATCCATGAAACCGTCGATATCCGGCGTATCCTCCCCGCTGTCCGGGTCCATGTGCTCATCAAACCATGCCCAGCCGCCTATCGTATGCGGCCTGCCGATTCCCACATTGTAGGAAGTCATGGCCAGGTCATAACGCTGGTGTGGCGTCAGCCCGTCTGCGCCCACCGTAGTGTCATCCATATCTGCCGCATTTACCTGGATCACATCCCTTGTCTGCGCCACCAGGCTGGTCACTGCCATCGCATCTCCCGGCGCATCTCCTACGCCTTCATTCCCCAGGTCAGGGAGCGTGTCACCCTTACGGTAAATATCAAGCTTTGTCTTTGTGTCACCGATATCCAGCGTCGTTACCGCATAGTTCGCCAGGCTCTCCGGGAAGGTAAACCGCAGTCTGTATCTGCCGGGCTTCAGGTCTGAAAGCATGTAGTAGCCTTTGTGCCCGAAGTAGTCGCTCTCTGAGATATAAGCCGCTGCCGGCCCACAGTCCGTGTAACGGTTAATCTGGTTCTCACCAGTTGTCTGTATCTCGCCCGTAGCCTCGTCAATGAGCGCATACTTCACGCCTTCCCCATCACGCTTCACTTCTGTAATAGCCTCGCCGTTCCGGTTCACCACATAGCCATTCTCGCTCAGCAGCTCCACTTTCACATGGTTGATTCCCGGGTCATCCGGTATACCGTCGAAGTCCAGGTCTGTCGTAAGTTTTGATACCTGGAGCCGCCCGTTCGTGCCTTCTTCGTATTCTGCCTCATTCATCAGCGTATCATAGTTAAAGTCATGCCATATATAGCTTCCGATATACCCCCTGCCTTCCGGCGCATTCAGATATACTCCGGCTTTACTGTTCTCTCCGGTCATGCCTGCGCCCACGGCATGGTGTACAAAAGTATTCCATCCGCAGTAACCCTTGGAATCAATGAACTGTGTGCTGGCGTCTCCTGAAACATCCCCTACGTATTTCGGCACGTTCAGCGGTGCGTGCATGGAGTAGCTCATTTCAATACGGTTATAGTCTTTGATATAGTAACTCTTATCTTCCATCTCCATCCAGATGGAACGTATCGCCTTAATGGCAGCCTCATACGCGTCCGGATTATTTTTCGTAGCGGCAATCAGGTCTGCCAGCCTCACCATCTTCCGGCTCTTCTTCCTGGCGTCATCCCCGATCAGGACGCCGTAGAAGTACATATCCTTGGTTCCGAACTCCATGCCCTGGGACTCATCCGCCTTATATGGCGGCAGCGCAGAGACATCTAATGGCTTATAGGTATTTCCTGTCTGTTCAAAGGGGCCTACCCATATATCATAGTCCTTCGGGTGCGCCGCATCCTTCGTCATCTCCAGCAGCTCCCCTTCCGGGAACTCCGTAGACTTGTTCGGGTCATATACCCTTACCTCTATCGAATCAGGCAGCAGCCAGCCATTCCATGAGGAATCCCTCGGGATCTGGTTATTTGCCGTGTCGCCGCTGTAGGTCTGGCTGTCCCCCAAGTGCGGGAGCACATCATACAGGGATACTTCACTGTGCTCTTTCGGGTCCCCGGTAGACTGGTTCATGACAGATACATGGAACGTATAGTCCGTCCCTTCCGGCACGCTGGCCGGGCCGCTGTTATAATCGTAGTCGCTGTGGATCTGGCTGTCTACCTTCTTGATCTGCTTGAGGGTCGGTTCCTCCTTGAAGCTGAGCCCTGAAATCGTACGCCGTAAGGACATCTCCACGGTCATCCCATTGTCGTTCACATCACGGGAGTCTGTTACCAGGCCGCAGCTTCCGAACCCGTCCTCCGCCGTCGGGATATATGGCGTATAGTTGCCCTTTTTAAACCCATAGCCATAGGACTCCATCAGCTCCTGGGAAACAGCGGCGCCCCTGTCTGCATTGATTGGCATCATGAATTCTATCATCAGGCGCTGGCCGGGCCACAGCCTGCCTTTAAACTTGAACAGCGCTATCCGCCGCTGGCGCCCGGTCGCCAGGTTAACCACCTTATCCACAAAGTATGGGTCTTCTGACAATTCTACTTCTATATCATCGCTGTCTACCAGCTCTGGTATCGGCTGCCCTTCCTCGTCCAGAATCAATTCACCTGTATCAGGGTCTATCTTATCCTGCACCAGGGTCCAAGTCCAGTGGGGAACTGCATCGTCCAGATTTTTCAGCGGATTCTGCGGGCTTCCTCCCGTTTTTGAGTAAGTATCGCTCAAATAATCCGGGTCGTCCCCCAGCAGGCTGGAGTATGGGACATACGTCAGGTCTTTCAGGTTCTGGATATACGGGACCACTACGGAAATGTTCGGGTCTGTCAGCGTATCCTCTTCCTTTATTTCCTTTTGCACGATATTCCCTTCGCTGTCTGTCTCTGTCCGCACCGGCCAGGTATACTTTTTCTGGTCGAGCTGCTCAACACTGTAATTTACCGCAGTCACACGGTACTTCATCATCTTGCTCGTGCTTGGGTCTATGATCAGGCCGCCTTCATTCTTCCTCCAGTGGTAGCTTGTAATACCAGAACCGCCGAAATAACTCATTTCCATCCGGAATCCGAAATACGGAAGTTCAGGGTCTACATAAATTCCGGCACGCGCCCGTTTTCCCATCTCCAGATATTTCAAATCATCGTACCGCGTCATACACTGTACAAAATAATTCGAGTGGATAACTACCGTTGGATCACCGGAAGATGTTGCCGCCTGTACATAGGCACAGTTCCTTTTGACATCCTCTGCTACCTCTTCTACATTCAGGCGCATCGGGTCCACATCATCCATCTCCTGGGAGCCGTCTGTATCCGGGTCGGCATCTACTGCCAGACGGAACCCTGACGGCACCGGATGGTAGACGGGCGCCACATTGTCTGCATAATTAAGCCCTGCTTTTACCACAAAGCGTACCTGGCGTATATTCGCAGGGATGCCGTCCCTCGAATCCCGGATCGTCCCGTTCTCCGTAAGGCTGTATCCCTCCTGCTTGCCAAGCTGTATCCAGGAACCGTCATCATAGGCTGCCCTGTCCTCCCGGGAATCAGGGTACAGGTAGCCGTCCTCTGCGTGGGGATCCGGGCTGGTACGGGCAAACACATAAACTTTGAGCTGCTGCTCCAGAACCTCTTTCTCTTCTTCCGCCAGGGTATCCGGCACTTCCCACACACCGGTGCGGATCTCACGTATCCTTGGCGTAACCTCTGCGCCTGTGACCGGCGCGATTTCCCCCGTAGGCTCATTTGTCCCATGAAACGGCAGTGCAAAGTCAACAATAAACCGGTTCACTGCGCCGCCTTTGTTCTGCGCCTGGTCGATCAGGTACTGGATCTGGGTCGCCCCTTTTGTATGGATGTCTGTCGCCGTGACCACCTGCTCATCCTCATCCAGGATGGAAGTCCTCTTGATGCCTGTATCCACACGGGCGACGCCGTCCGGTTTCCGGAGCTTGAACGCTGCCGTCCTCGCCGCGGTATACACATCCGCATAATCCCCGTCCCTATCATGATCTACAGCGTCTTTTGAGTCTTCTGCGCCTTCTCCAGGCTCAGCCTCCGCATCCTTCGCCTGTGACATCCAGAGTATCAGATCCTGGGGCTGATCCTGCAGCTGATCCGAATCTTCATTAAAATGTCCGTCCATTTCATGTACGGTCACATAGGTCTGGCAGTCCTCGGCAGACCAGAGGTCAGGCTCCGTATAGACACTGGATTCTTCGCCCAGGTTATCTACCCTCGTCTTTATCCTCACGCGCACCCAGCTTCCTGTACTCAGATGGCCTCCGGGCATCGCTCCGTCATACATGGAGTCATAACCATGATAATTCTCATCGGCCGGCGTGTTAAGCTCTACCACCACGCTCTCCGCTTCATGATGCTTCTCTTTATCCGTATTCATATACTCCGGAAGTCCTGACGGGTTATCCAGCTCGTGATAATCTGTTTTATGCCTGATATCCAGGTTCCAGCCGGATTCCTCCGCCAAAAGCTCCTCCATGGATACCGTAACCGGATCCCCGCCTTTGCGCGCATCGTAATATTCTACAATAATGTCATCTTTATCATAGGTGTCATCCTCATCCCAGAACGTAACCTCCCGGGGCAGGTCGAATACAAACGTCAGCTTGGAATGGTGCAGCGCGCCTCCATAGCGGTAATCCGAAGCAGCTGCCGGATGGTTCCATATCCTGGATGTATACCAGAGTACATCGCCATATTCCAGGGGCGTATTTGCATCCGGATACGTATTTGGCAGTTTCGTGCTGCTGTTTATGCTGTATCCCATGCCGGCTTCATTTTTCGTAAACCCTACCGTGCTGTCCGAAGTCACGCGCGGCATCTTTGTATACAGCCGGGTCCTGTTGTACAGGCCTTTATCCGAAACCTGCAGCGTCTTATCCCCTGTATCCGGGTGCGTATTCGCGCCGCTGGCATTAAAGTCTTTCTGCTCCTCTGTCAGTATCAGGGGGTTTCTGATATTCGCCGCGTAATGCTCCACGTTAAACTCAGAAGTTTCCTCGTACGCCCAGCCGCTGTCAAAGAAAGCCCGCCTTCCATATGTCGGATCCGCATTCAGGTCTCCCTCCAGATAATTCGCTACCCGGTCCAGACGCAGTACATCATTCATCTGATAGTTTGAAGAACCTGAAAGCTCCAGATAAGTTCCTACCCTGTAACGTCCGCCATTGTCCCACAAATAACTGAACCCATCCATCTTACTGCCCAGGTAGGTCCGGATATCTTCATATTGCCTATATTTCGTAGTATCCCGTTTCGTCTGTCCATCCGTACCCTTCACAGACAGGTTCGGAAGCTCCTCTGCAAATACTTTGAAGGAGAAAATCCTCAAATCCCCTGACAGGATCCTGGCCTCTAAATTCTTCTGCGCCAAATCGCCGTGGGAATTCAGGTTTGCCTCAATCCTCACCAGGTAGCGTCCTTCCGTCTTCCCCGTAGCCTCCCCGTCTTCATATTCCGGTATCTCCACATACTGCACTGCTGCGTCGTAGAGCTGCTTCTCTGCCTCGTCCGCCGGGGAAATCGTGTTTACCTGGGGATTTGCCCTCTTGTTCAGCTCCCATGCAATCGGGCGCACGGCATTCGATGCATTATCCTCCGTATAGGCCTTGCCGTCCGCAGCCATCGGAACGATGCCCGCCGGAAGCAGCACGCTTATTACCGGATGGTACAAGGTGCCCATAGAACCGCCATTTATGGAATAGCTGTTGCTGTGCAGGGATGAACTCAGCCCATAGTAGCCGCCGTCACTGTATTCATGTATCCAGTAGCGGTTTTCTACATTCACATTGATCCGTGCGGTATCGCCTTCGGTATCCACATAGTAACCGGCCCTTGACCTGCCGGTCATGTCTGTATCTGCCGTGTCACTGACGGTAGACCACAGGCGCATCACAGGCTTCCTCATCTCTGCCCGGGTTCCCGTTACGGCACACAGATCTGCTTTCGCCCCCGTCCGGTACGCCCCGTAAGTTTTATTGGTGTTCACTCCGTCGGAACCGTCCGCCGTCTCCTGTGCCTCGCTGCACTGGACGTTATATCCGTCCACACTCGGCGTATTCGGAGACCCTGTCGGGTTCACGTAATTATAATAGCCGCTGCTTGACCAGGAGGACATGTAGTCCATTCCGTGGATCTGGTAATGGGCGTCTTTATAACGGTTCGCGCCGCACCATTGAGAAATATCATAGATCTGGTAATAATAGTAGTTCTCACCTGTAATGGCCGGTTTCACCCGGAGCCTGTCGTACCACCTGCCATTTGTACTTGTGCTCTGCACATGGCACTTGATATCCAGCCTCATCTGATACCCCGAGCCACTGCCTCTTCCGAACCAGCGTTTCAGCGGATGGCTTACGGCAATCTTCACCACATAAGGTACTGTATCTTCCCCCTGGTAATAACTTGTATCCATCGTGCCGTTCCACTGCGGGTCCTGCACCTGGTTTGGCGCCCGGTACCCCTTGTCATTTTCCGGCGTCTGGACCAGTTCTGCATGGATAGCGTCAGCCGGGATGTCCGCGCCCCAGGTATTTGGCGCCGTCAGGTATTTCCCGGCTATCTGGAGGTTCCCGTCCGCATCCCTCAGCGGCTCTGTCCCCAAGGGGAACGTATAGGTAAATTCTACCCCGTCCAGGCCCCAGTCGCCATAATTGCTTGCGGTGAGCCGCGCCGTATACGTCTGCTGGTACTCCATCATCGTAATGTAGCGGTTGAACAGGTAATCATTCGCGGAGCGGATATAGGACTCCCAGCTTCCAGAACGCGGCCAGTCATTCGGATAATGCTTCCCTGCCAGATAACGCTTCGCTGCGTCGTGGACATTGAACTGGGAATATCCGTTCTCATTTGCCAGGTCAGGAATCATCTGGCTCGCCGCGTTCAGCCATGCTTTCTGCAGATGCGTCCGCACCTCGCTCCATACAATCGGCGTGCGCTCCTCACCCTCGCCGGCCTGCTCCCAGTTCTGGCTGGATGCTGTCCTCGGGCCTGTCACATACGCATAGTAATCGCGGTTTGCATTATCTGCCCCCCTATACTGTATCTGGACAGGAAGCCCGTCTATGTTCCCTGAGCCAAGTATCGGCGTATAGACTGCCCTCTGGACATACGATCCTGTCGCTATATCATAGTCCATAAACCGGCCGTCATTGCCCCAGGCGCTTCCATTATTCGCCGTTCCGGGGATGTACAGCTTACTCCTGCCGAACATCTCATACCTGTCAATCTGATCGTTTTTGTCACCCGAAAATCCTACGTCATGGATCAGGTGATCCATATCCATCAGTTTATCCGCCGTCTCCAGCTGGCGGTTTATCATCCCTCCGCTGTTATTCCCTGTCGCAAGGGGCCAGGCCTGCCCCGTATACCCCTGGGACCAGTATTCGCCTACCCTTGGGAAATACGAAGGGGACTGATCCGCCGCTGTGCCCAGGTTCCTGTCCTGGTCAGTCATAACCATAGGCAGTCCGTCCTGATGTGCTGTTGCCGAATAGTAGAAAGATATCTGATCTCCCACTTCCATGCGCAGCTTCCCGTCTGCCCCGCTTACAGGACAAATCCTGTATACGGTATACTCTGCTTCTTTGGACACTCCGGCAGCCCTCGGATCCAAATCCCTGTACTCTTTCCCGCCATAGCCTGAGCCGCCGTAGCCTGTCGACGCATGGTTCATATAGACCATCGCGCCGCCATAGTCTGGTGCAGTCACCGTACCCAAGTTCGTTACTTCCCAGTCGGCATCTGCATTTTTTACCTGCCCGTTTGCATCCGTCCAGACAATGTGCAGCCCGCTCATATCCCCGCCTGCGGCGGCTTCCAAAGCTGTCTGGTCCGCATACTGGGATGGGAATTTATCATAAAATACCGGGTTCAGGAGCGCGCCCTGAACCGCCTCGCCGCTCGCTGCCGTACTTAAGTTTATCAAGGTGCTCTTATACCAGAACGTTTCATTCGGGCGGTATCCTGTCTTCTGCGCCTTTGACGGATTGTATTCACCAGATGCCTCTTCCTCTGTCCCAAACACCTGCGTCTGGAACTGTACGACCGGAATCTCCCTCCGTATAGACGGGGCCGTCTGTACGGCATGGTTCATCACCGTCTTTTTCACTTCTCCCAGATGTTCTTCTTCAGTATGCACATGGGTGTACACTTCATTCATCGTCAGAAGCGACGTAAAGGTATCTGCCGCTGCAGTGTTTTTATTGCCCAGACGCTCATCCTGATAGCGTCCCACACCGTTAAAGACAACCTTATCCATCGCCTGCCCCGCCGGGACGTCATAGTACGTCCAGCGTACCCGGATAACTCTGGAAAGCATTGCCTCCAACTCTTCCGGATTGTCCTTATAGTCTGCGGCGTTTACCCACTGTCCGTTATTGATATCTTCCTCCGTCCGGCTCATATTGTTATACGCGTTGGGATCATAGCCGTCCGGCTTTGCTGTACTGCTTTCATTCAGTACATAATACTCTATCTTGACCGGGGGCCTGGGGCTGATGGCGTTCTCCGCCAGCCCCGCCGGGTAATCTATGCTGCACAGCTCTGTAAGCTCGAAGCCCTGCAGATAACGGTCTCCCACCTTTTTCAAAAAGCTGGCCGTCTCCTGTATCTCCTGCGTGTGCTGCGTATAATTCTTTATACCCTGGACGGTCACTTTGCCAGGCTGGCCGTCATAAACGCCCTGTGCTTCCGGTGCAAACGCAAAACTTATCGCTAGATCAGACCGAAGCCTTGTAAACAGCGCTCCTGCGTCTATTCGGGATGCATACTGGCTGCGCCCGTCCAGCACCACGTTGCTTACCGTATTCCGCCAGTAGCTGACATCCGTATTGCTGTTTCCGCTTGTCGTCCCATTATCCGACTCGTTCCGGTAATAGTTTACGGTCCCTCTTCCGGCGCCGGATATATTCTCCCGGCCATAGTTAATCCGGTACTGGGTATATCCATGTTTAATCCGGCTGGTCGTATACAGCCAGCTAGTCATAAGCTGCCCCTGGAAATTCTTGCCGAACTCATCCGTCAGCTGGGTGACAATGCGCAGCGTCACCGCCTTGCCCTGTTTAATCTGTGCCGCATCGCCTTCCGTCCCCAGGTGGAATACCACCTGCTTAATATCTGTCAGCGCAGCGTCATCCGCCGCAGCTTCATCCCTGGAATAATCTGTCCCTTTTGTCAGCTCCGCTCCTCCCGTCCCCGGAAGATTTGCGGTAATCTGATCCGCAGGAATATCCGTGGTATTGCTGATAACCTCCCACTTCACAATCCGTTGTCCTGTGGCCGTGTCAAACCGCAGGTCTGTTTTTTCCTGGGGAATCGGCGCGCTGGCGTCCGACTGTACCGTGACTTTATATTCCACATAATCCCACGGCATCAGATGATCCTTGTCGATTTCTGTACGCGGCGCTGCTGCCGAACAGTCGTCTAAATCATAAGCAAACTTATTCGTATCACTGTTCCTGGTCACACTTACCAGGAGGTTCCCTACCAGGTTTGACAAATAACTGTCGGCTTTCTTCACCGTGCCGCTCAGTTCGCTGAATGTCCCGTGGTTCGGGTCAATCGTGGTAAATGTTGTCGCCAGGTTATTTGTTATAAGCACGTCAACCCCATAGCCGTTCGGACTTTTTCCAAAGGTCGGTGTTGAGTCCTCATCCCAATCCCTGTAATTTTCCCCTTCAAAGACTTCTTTTGTCCGGTCCACAAACACACCGTCATAGCGGAATGCATAGTCCGAAGCCGTTTTGCTCGCCGACAGGTATTCCCCTGCCTGAAGCACCGTCTCCGGCTTCTCGCGGTTCCCTGCGACAGCCTTGAATTCCAGGCGGAAGGAATTAATGTGCGCCCTAAGATAAGGACGTGCCGTCCCCTCCGGCAGCGTAATGCTGTACCCAGTCGTCATGCCCGGGTTATCATGGATGTACTTTTCGACATCCAGCACATAATCTTTGCCGTTTGCATCCGGTTCCAAAAGGGCCTTCAGCTCATCGAGCGTAAAGGACGCCTGCTGGTTGCTGGCCCCGGTAAGCAGCAGACGGCTCACCCGGAACCATCCCCCGTCAATAAATTCTTTCGGGATATACAGCTTCTGCATATTGAAGCTGGCATTCATCGTATTCGTTGTATAGGCCCCGTCCAGGCGGGAAGAGGCGTCTCTCTCCGTGCTCCCGTCCCTGCGGTTCCAGATTTTTACCGTGTACTCCTGCACATTCGGCGTAAGGTTATCCGCCTGGTAATCATTTAATTTGGAGGTACGGGGCGTTACTGCATACCCCGCCTGGTATGGTATGAGATACCCCCTCATATGGGCTGTCTCAAAAGTATCGCTCCAGCCATGATTCGGCGCGGAGCTGTCGCTCACATAATATCTCTCTGTATTGTGCTGCGGGCTGGTGTGTGCCGTGTTCGGATCATACACAAAATAATCCGTCGGTGTAATCCTGTTCTGGGCATGCCTGATACTGTCGCCCAGGCCTGTTGCCGGCTGGTTCACGTATACATACGGCTTACCCTTTACAACGACGTCGATATCCTTTACGCCGCCTCCTGTTTCCGGGCTGCGTGTCCGCCCGGTCTCCTTCGTATAGTCCGCATTTCCGCCCCAGTCCTTGGTATCAATAGCAATGCTGTTCACAAACTGCCACTTCTCCAGCCAAATCTGGTTGACCGCTGCTGCTTCGTCCTCCGTCTGCTCCTCAGATTCATATAAGAAAGAAAGCTCATTCAGCGTCCCCAGCTCCTCCTTCGTAAGCGTGATGCTCTTTGTCTTGGATGCGTCTGCCTGATATCCCGTCACATTTCCTTCCGCATCTGTAATCTCCCGGTAGCCGCCCAGGTTCAGGGTAATGGACGTCATATGGGCAAACACTTCATTCTGTATTACCAGCCCGGTAGTCAGGAAACCATAATATTTAAACTCACTGTTCGGCTCAATAACCGGAAGGGTATCCGTGAGCAGGATCCTGTCGGAAAATCCGATGCGTCCTCCCCAGTTATATCCATCCTGATAACACCAGCCGCCCCAGTTTCCGGTCTGGGAATAATCATGGTTCAGCCCTGTCGTGAGGTTCCCTGTATAGCGCGGTCCCCGCCGAAAACTGATGACAAACTGGTCTGCGTCCGCAAACTTCACGTTTGAATCATCATATTCCGTTTCCGTAGCGCTGTGTACGCCTTTCCTCACCCATACATCATCGCGGATTACACTCATGACCGCCGTAGATTTCATATCCCGTGCAGTGGACTCATAGTCTCCCGCATGGTATCCATTCCAGCTATAGCTTCTGTAATTATTCCAGTAAGACCAGGAGGACTGCACCCTGCGGCCATTTTCCTGCCCGGAATCTGTACGTTCTTTTACCCGGCCGCTCTTTCCAATCGTCAGCGTAGTATTTGCCGTAAGCTCTGCCTTCCCTGTCTTGTAGAGGCGCCCGGTCACCTCGAACGCGGAACGAGTATTGGCGTCATTCTCCCTGTACCATGTTCCATAGTCCGGGACGCCCGCCGCTGTCTTGCTGGCATCGGTAAAGCCATCCTGGTTCACATCCATGTTAATTACAATTTTCGTAATCGGGTTCTCCGGCCCATCCAAATCATACGCATAAGCGTCTGTCCAGAATTCCTCTTTATCGGCGCCATAGTCCGGCGCCTGGCCTTTCGCCAGGTTAATGCGGAAATACTTGTTTCCGGCCGCCCCCGTCTCAACCGCATTCCCCACCCAGTCATCCGGCAGGACCTGATATTTCGTCCCATCCTTCCTGGTAACTTCTATCCAGTTAAGATAACTGCGTGTATTCGGATTTATTTTCAGGTAATACGTATCAAAAATGTGCGAAGGAACGTTAATGCTCATATTTACCGTAGCAGCAGTATTCAGGGACTGCAGGCGCACCCATCCTGCATCATAGTGCTCCTGCCGGTAATAATTCCCGTGGTCCGGCGCCGGTACCGGCAGGTTCGTCCCTACGTTCAGGTACTGCCGGAAATCTATGCCAAAGGATCCCAGAGCTTTATAGCCAAGCTCCAGCTCGGAGTTATCATTCCAGTACGAACCGCCGCCTGCATAATTGACCCTGATGTGTTCCAGTGCGTCGGCTTCTGCCGTAAACTTGCCGGCGTCCCCATCATTGTAAAACGCAGATACCACCGTATCGAAATACATCTTGCTCATATAGATGGCAGTATTGTCATTTGCGCTGACACGGTAAGCGTCCTCCCGCAGCCCGTCCAGATAGTTTTCACTATGGACATTCATCGTATCTGTCGTGCCTATCGCTGAATCTTCATAACCATAGAACTCAACGCGCAGCGCCGCCCTGTCCGCATTGCCCGTCACTTTCATATCACGGCCGCCCAAAACCTGCAGACGGGCGAGGTACTGTATTCCCAGTCCTTCAAGCTGGCTCTCTTCCAGTACAAGCCCTTCATCCGTCACATTGAAATGTGTCCCGTCCGCCGCATCAAATCCTGTAATCTTTCCGCCCGCTCCCGTCACCGGGGTCAGCACTGCCGGGCTGTCCGGGCTGTCCACGTCAGCAAGCTGTATGCTTCCGATCGTGCGGTACTGGTCCAGCAGTTCCCTGCGTACGACCGTCTTTGTCGTGTGGAAGCCTGTATGCGCCTCCGCTGCCCCTGCGCCTGACTTGTCGGTAAAACGCACGCCTGCACTGTCCCTGATCGGCAGGTCAACCGTCAGGTCCACATCGTCCAGCACTGAGAAAACGCTGTAGCCGGAAGCCGCAGGCGATGAACCATTCTCCATCTGCACCCACAGTTTAAAATCCCTGTCATACGGCACTCCAAGCAGGGTCTGGTTTCCATCCGTCGTTCCGGCGCCCCGGGAGCTCTCCGTTACATCTACATACTGGATATGCGAATGGAGCGCCAAATAGGGCCTCTGGATATTGAACCTTGCCGTGTCGGACGCGCTCTTATTCGCCGTATAATCCGGGACATCCTGCACAAGTTTTCCAACGGCATCCAGGTTGTCAAACCAATCGGTATTTCCATACAGGTCGAGCTGCAGGCTGCTCCCTGCCGCATCTCCGCTCCCGTAAAAATCCGTAAAATGTATCCGTATATACCGGAGGTATGAAATCTCCGCTATGTCTTCCATTGGAATATGGATACTTCCATCCGCCTGTTTATAGCCTTCAAGCTCTTTTGCAGTAAATACCCTGGAAGGCGTGCCCGGGTTCGCCCCATTCATGTCCGCATAGTCATAAAGCTCCAGATCCTTTATCTCACACGCCTGGGCAGTCTGTGCAGAGATAACAATTTCTTCACTCTTAAAACCATGAACAGCCGTCCCCGCCGAACTCCGGTTGACTGCGCTGGATATATTAATATCCGCATAGCTTGGGCCGGACGGGCTGATGGAGTTATTTGCCATCCGGAATCCATACCACACATTCTGATTGTTTGCCACCGTCAGCGTATGCGGCGAACTGGAGCCGCCGTTCTGCTGCTGGCCGTCCTTTATAAAATGAGTCGAGGCCGTCACTACAGGCGCGAACTCCGCCACTGCAAACCTTGCCCAATCCGACGCGCTCTTATTGTCCGTGTAGTCCTCGTCATCCTGCACCAGGTTTGCGCTTGCATCCAGGTTGCCAAACCAGTCTGTGTCTCCATACAGGTCAAGCTGCAGACTGCTGCCCGCCGCTTTCCCGCTTCCATAGAAATCTTCATAATGTATCCGTATATAGCGGAGATAAGCAATCCCGGGGAAATCCGCCAGCGGGATCCGGATGCTGCCGTCTGCCTGCTGATACCCTTTCAGCACGCTGGCCGTAACCACTTCGGAAGGCGTGCCCAGAACTGTCCCGTTCATATCCGCATAATCATACAGCTCCAAATCCTCAATCTTACATGCCTGCACAGCCTGCGCGGAAATCACAATTTCCTTACTTTTAAAACCGTGGACAGACGTCCCTGTGCTGCTCCGGTTAACCACGCTGGACAGATTAATATCCGAATATGCCGGGCCGGACGGGCTGATGGAGCTGTTTGCCATCCGGAACCCATACCAGACTTCACGGTTATTTTCAGAAGCCAGTGTATGCGGCGTATCCGAACCGCCGTTCTGCTGTACTCCGTTCCTGATTAAATGGGTAGAGGCTGTCACCTTTGGCGCAAATTCCGCCACATTCATATTTACGTTTTGTGTCTTCCCAAAGTCTGAATACAGATAATTCTGCGGAAGTAAAGCGCCCGTTGCCTGCAGCGTCTTATGCCAGTCAGGGGTCCCGTGCAGCTCCACCCGGAGCGCATTATCCTGTGCCGGGTCTTCCGGGTTCTGCCCTTTCGCATACACATCCGCAAAAAGATGGGTACATACAAGACGCACCTGCTTCAATTCCGTAAGTTCCGGAAAATCTGACAGCGGAATCTTTACCCTTCCGTCTGCATCCATATACCTGGCCTCTACGTCCTCCCATTTCAGGGAAACTTTCGGCGCCCCTGTACCGTGAGGATCCTGGTCCCAGTCATAGAGCCAGACCACCATAGGCGTGACCACCTGGTCCCAGCCTTTCTCAATCACGATTTCTTTTGTCTTAAATCCCCTGATACCCGTTGTCTTTTGGGAAAGGCTGTTGATGCTGAATTCCAGGTTCGTATCCTCTGCCGCCGAAGGGCTGCGGTTTTCCACTGTGAAACTGTACCACGCGTCTTCTGCCCGGTATGGGACATTTCCTGTCTTTGCAGTCCCGTCTTCTGCCTTATAATATGTAGTCCCGCTGATCTGGGGGTTGATTGCCTTTACGGTAAGCGTCGCGCTGTCCCTCCCCTGGCGGTTTGAGACGCCCAGTTCCGGGTCGTAATCGGTCCTCCACACGCCTGCGACGGTACGCTGCTCTGCCATATTCGGGCTTCCCTTAATCTCAATCCGGCAGTCCTCCGCTGCAGTCACATCAGATTCAAATCCGTCAAACAAAACCTGGATTTTCTGCAGATCGGGCGTGTGGTTTTTCCACACGTCATACCCCAGTACCACGTCTCCATCCTGTATATAGCCATTCAGGCTGCCCCCCGGAATACTCCATGTGCCTCCTGATGCATCTGTAAAAACTATGGATGCAATCTTTGACTGCTGCAAAAGCCCTGCGCTCAGGCGCACCTCCCTCGCCCGGAAGCCTCCCCACTGGTTGTGGGAATCGCGCCCTAAGAAATTACCGTCTGTGTAGAAGATCGCCGGGCTCATCTTTGACGGGCTGTTGTTTGTGAGCAGGTAACGATACGCGCCCTTCTCCTCATTCATCGGGACCTGGACCGTCTTGGCGCTTTCCACCACTGCGCCATCTTCATAGCGCAGCCCTGACGCGGCCACTGCCGGGTTCGTCGGCTTCGCATTGATCGTTGCCTTGCTGGCCGTGCTGTTCAAGTCCCTCTTCTTATACCCCCCCGCCCCGTCATATTCAATCAGGCTGTCATAATACGTCCACTGCTGGTAATTTGTCTGTACATTATTCACATAGCTGACAGCCTGCAGGGGATAGCCTGCAACTTCAACTTTCCCTTTAAACTTCAGGCCGCTGCGGATACGGTGCATAAAGTTCAGCCGTATTCTCCTGGTAAACGATTTGCCTTTATTCCCTGCCAGCCACTGCTCCATCTCTTCCCCCAGAGTAATGGTATAGCTGGTTCCTCCATCCGCCTCCGTCTGTGCGCCTCCAAGAGTGCCGCAGGATACCCAGGAAAGGGTTCCATCTCCTGCCTGTACCTCCATCTCCAGCAGAGGGCCATCTTTTGCCGCACGGAACCAGTCTTCCAGCTCCATACCGTCCTCCAGATAGATTTTAATATACTCCAGCTGGAAATGATTCGGAATGGTATCCAGCGCATAAGAATCAAAGATCGGCACATTTCCTTTATTTTCAAAACTGTCAAGATAGTAAGACGCCAGCTGCCCGATTCCGCTTTCTATCGTTTTTACCTGATTTCCCGCATCATTCAGGACATATTTATTCTGCGTCACATTTATTACCGTCTTGTCAAACGCCGTAGTATCCCTGTACTCCTTACTCCAGGAATACCCTGTCACACGATCCGCCGTCTTACCGAAGAAAATGGTAGGACGCAGCGTCGTCGCGTTAAACAGGTTACCCCCGAAATTGTTCGGATAGGGTACCGCTATGTAAAAAACCCTCTGGGCATGTCTCGCAGGATTTGGATCATGCGGGGAATACAGCGGCATATCCGTAAATTTAATATTGAGCGTAGCCTCCATAGGATAGTAATAAGGAATCAGCGGCGCATTAATATTTGAAAAGTCATCAAGGTTCCACTCTGACAGCTCCGCTTCCGGAACATCCGTCACGTCCCAGATAAGTACGCCTCCCTCCCCCGGCTTCCCGGAGTAGGCATACTGGGTAGCCTCAATACTCAAATCGGTATTTTTTGTCAGCGTCCCGTCATCGTTACATTTCCACGCCATCATATCTTTCCGCAGGATACCGCTGGAACCGTCATTTCCGTTCATCAGCGAAAGGTTCAGATCAAAGCCGTCCAGGAAACTCTCCGGCTTTGCCGAAATATTCTCTACCGTCACCCGGTAGGTCATATAGTTATACTGATCCCACATTGGCGGATGCGTGATCGCATTGATTGCAGCGCTCCAGTCCAGGTTACTGTTAATAAATGCGATAGAGTTATAGTCCCCATTGTCAATATTCGGGTTTCCACCCAGCTTTATTACCTGGAGCCCGTTTATAATATTCCCCGCAGCATCTTTATAAGTCCTGTAGCTCAGACCCGCATCTACCGACGCGCTCGCGTTCTCCGGCACATCACCATAAAATTTAGAACCCAGCTGTATAGCAGCGGCATTCGGCCCCTGCCATGCTGTGCTTATGATTTTTATTTCTACCATCCCGGTAAACGTTACGGAATCTACCAGCGGCGGAACCAGCGCCTCTCCTTTCCAGCTTGTTTTCCCCTCAGGATAGGGCATAATCTCCCCTGCCGCCGTATAAAGCACCGTGCTCTCCGTACCTTCCACATACCAGTTTCCATTTGGTACATCCACGATCGTCGTTCGCACGCTCCTGCCCGCAGCCGTATAATCTTCCGGCGCTTCAAAGGTAGTCGTCAGGTTCCCTTCCGCGTCATACACCAGGTACGGCGACGCCAGCGTTACCGTAATATCCTGCGCCCCCCCTGACGTGTAGCCCGGGTTCAGCGACAGGTTGTAGGTAGCCTGCCCGGCATTCTTTAACATATAGACTCCGGTCGATACCTGGTTTGCCGCTCCCCCGACCTGCCCAAACGTCATCCGGAATGCGGGAAGCCCCGCTCCCCCTCCTTCATCCGCCCGCGCTATCATCGGCGTATAAGGCAGCCCGTTCAGGACACAGGCCACTGCCAGTATCAGACAGACCCACCTCTTCATGGTTTCCCTTATTCCTTCTTTCATTTTTCCCCTTCCTTTCATATAAAAACACATCCTCCAGTCTCTACAAAAAGCAATGTACTCCTAAGGCTACTCGTACTGCCCCTTTCATATTTCTGAACGGATGTGCTGAATTTCGTATCATCACATAATATAAAAATTTATCTCTGACAAAACCTGTTTGCTGCAGATACGGATTCCGAATCTAACGAAAAATGACAGTCATGCCATACATCCTTTCACTTAGCAGAAATACAAAATGACCAGTTATCCATATTCGATGTGGTCTCTTTGAAAACAAAACCACGCACGAAACTGTGCATTTTTTACAATCCCGTGCTCTCCACCTCTTTGTCTTTTATTATTTTTGCTATGTTTGTAATAAAAGTATCAAAATTTTTATACTTTTTTTATAATATATTTTCTTAAATGATACCGCGTTCTTTCAAATTTGTCAAGTTTTTGAAGTAAATATCAATTACTGAGCGAACAAAAAACTCCCGGAAACCTATTTGGTTTCTGGGAGTCCTTTTTGTTCATCTGCGGCGTTTACTTACTGCCTTTTGTCCGGTGTCTCCTGCTCATTGCAGTCAATACTGCTCCCAGGGAAGCAAATGCAGCTGTCATCCATATCCACGGATTTCCAGACATGTCTGCTGTCTTTGGCGAATTCGCCGTAGTTCTCCAGCTCGAAGAATAATACCTCGGTCCGGTTGGCTTTGTTGGCTTTGTTGTCTCTGACGGATCGGTCGGCTTTTTCTTTGGCGTTTTTTTCTTTGGAGTCTTTTTCTTTGGCTTTTCCGTCTCTGTCGGTTCCGTCTGTCCTATCACATTTTTATCCGGCTTGCCGTCCCCGTCTGTATCAATATTCACATCCGGAACATTATCTCCGTCTGTATCAATGTTCAGATCCGGTTTCCCGTCTCCGTTTGTATCAATATTGATATCTGGTTTTCCGTCTCCATTTGTGTCAATATTGATATCCGGTTTCCCGTCTCCGTTTTTATCAATATTCACATCTGGTTTTCCATCTCCGTTTGTGTCAATATTGATATCCGGTTTGCCATCTCCGTTTGTATCAATATCTACATCCGGTTTTCCGTCCCCATCTGTATCAATGTTGATATCCGGTTTTCCGTCTCCATCTTTATCAATATTAATATCCGGCTTGCCGTCCCCGTCTGTGTCTACATCTACATCCGGTTTGCCGTCTCCGTCTTTATCAATATTGATATCCGGCTTGCCATCTCCGTCCACATCTACATTTACCGGAGGTGTCGTAGAACCTTTCTTTCCTAAAACCACAACGACCTTCTGGTCAGCTCCTAAATTTTTAAATTCGATGCGTCCTGCTGCTTTCGCCGCTGTATCCAGCTTGCCATTGACAAATACATACTTTACTTCGTCTGTTCCGCTGTTCTTCACAGTCCAGCTTACACTCGTATCGTTTCCTTTCCGGACGGAATGGGTCGGGTCTATCGTTCCTTCACCACCGCTCAGAGATGTTGTAATAATATAATATATTACTATATTCTTATCCGGTTTCCCGTCTCCATCTTCGTCGATATTTACATCCGGTTTTCCGTCCCCATCCTCATCAATATTGATATCAGGAAGTCCGTCTCCGTTTGTATCTACATTTACGTCCGGCTTTGGCGGGTTCTCTGGATCGATGTCTTTATCCGGCTTACCGTCTCCATCTTTATCTACGATGTTTACATCCGGCTTACCGTCTCCATCTTTATCCACATTGATGTCCGGTTTTCCGTCTCCGTCCGTATCCACATTCACATCCGGCTTCGGAGGATTCTCCGGGTCGATGTCATCTGGTTCCCCGTCCCCATCTTTATCTACGATATTAATATCCGGTTTCCCATCCCCATCTTTATCTACATTCAAATCCGGGTCTCCGTCCCCATCCGTATCCACATTTACATTAGGTTTCGGCGGTTCCAGGTCTTCCGGATCAATTGGATCTGGTTTGCCGTCCCCATCTTTATCTACGATGTTGACATCCGGTTTGCCATCCCCATCTTTGTCTACATTCAAATCTGGGTCGCCGTCTCCGTCTGTATCTACATTTACATTGGGTTTCGGCGGTTCTGGGTCTTCTGGATCAATTGGATCTGGTTTGCCGTCCCCATCTTTATCTACGATGTTGACATCCGGCTCGCCGTCCCCATCTTTATCCTCGTTCAGATCTGGGTCGCCGTCTCCGTCTGTATCTACATTCACTTCCGGTTTTCCATCTCCATCTTTATCAATGTTGATATCCGGTTTCCCGTCTCCGTCTGTATCTACATTCGTTGGCGGTGCAGAATCTTTCTTTCCAAGGACTACAACCACTTTTTGATCTGCAGTAACATTATTTATTGTAACGCTTCCTGCCTCCTTAGCTGCCGCATTTGGCTGTCCGTTAACAAATACATACTTCACTTCCTCTGTTTCCGGATCTGCTGCGCTCCAGGTTACAGTAGTATCACTGCCTTCCGTCACAGAATGGTTTCCTGTTATAGTCCCATTACCTCCGCTGATAGCTGTAGTAACATTAAAGCTTGGCTGGCGGAACGTTCCCTCTGTTCCCTGTGTGTCTCCCGGGAGAGACTTTTTGAGATAAATCTTTACGGTTTTGTTTTCCGTAATATCATTCATCTGAAGGCTTCCGCTTCCTGTTGCCTGTGTAACGTTATCATTTACCGTAATCTTCTCTACTTCATAGCCTTCAGGAATGCCGCTCCACTTGATTGTAACGGAACCATCCTTCTCTACCATACTCTGGCCTTCAACTGTGCCGGAACCACCCACGATTTCAGCTGTTACTTTATACAGTTTTGACGTATCCGGAATTGGTTTCAGTGTACCATCATCATTCTTCTCCGCAAAGTAGACCTCAATCTTATGATCCTTTTCGATACCAAGAATATCGTCAATTTCTTTCCTTGTGACTTGTTCTTCTCCTTCTTTAGTAATCTTCTTATCTGTGTCCTGTGCCTTCGGCACGTTCACTTTCGGAGCATTTGTTTTCGGTTCCACTTTTGCAGGAGCTTCTGTAGATTTTCCACTCTCTGTTGTCTTTTCAGACGCTTCTGTCGTCTTCTCAGATGCTTCTGTAGACTTTCCGCTCTCCGTCGTCTTCTCGGATGCTTCTGTAGACTTTCCGCTCTCTGTCGTCTTCTCGGATACTTCTGTAGACTTTCCGCTCTCTGTCGTCTTCTCGGATGCTTCCGTAGACTTTCCGCTCTCCGTTTCCTTTTTGGATGTCTCTGTAGATTTTCCGGTTTCTGTAGTCTTTTCAGATGCTTCCGTAGTCTTCTCTGCTTCCGGCGTTTTTACGCTTTCTGTAGCAGCTGCTGTTTCTGGTGTTTTCTTTGTCTCTGCTGCCGTCTTAAGCGCCGCTTCTGACATAACAACCTTTTTCGCCTGAGTGCCTGATGTATTCTTTAATACACCAGCTGCTTTTGCCGGAGCCGCCTTAGTAGTTGTCGAACCGCCGCTTCCTGCCGCCTGGTACTCATAAACTGTCTCACCATCTACGACTATCTTCGCAACTGCCGAACCCTCAGCCGCTTCTGCAACAAGATCTTTATAATTCTGGTATTTATAAACTGTCCTCGAACCTGGAACTGTACCGTTTCCATATTTGATAACCTCTACACGGAACAGCACCGGTTTCAAATATACCTTTACATCTGTATCATCTGCCAGTTGGCCAAGCGTAACCTCTGTCTTATCTTTTAAATCCTCTCTGACTTCGCCGTTAACCACTACTTTTTCTACTTCATAGTAGGTGTAGTCGTCTTCATCTGCATGTGACACATCCGGATTCCGAAGATCCCAGGATACCGTTCCAGCCTCTTCATTCTTGCTGATAACCGCACCTCCGGTAATCTCACCCGATCCGCCGATAATCTGTGTCGTCAGCTTCACATACTCATCCTCAGAAAAACTCGGAGGAATCACTTCATTCTCGTCATTCACCTCTGCGAAGTAAACATCCACTACATGGTTTGCCTGAATGTTCGTCAAAGGTCTCTTCTTGTAAGTTCCTGTGACTTTCTGCCTGTCTGGTATCGCGACCTCTTCTCCATCTACAACTACTTTGTATACGCGGTACTTCGTACCTGACGCATCCCATGACACTGCTGCTGCCGCGCCTTTATCAACTACCTGGCTTGGGCTAAGTGTTACGCTGCCATCTCCGCCATAGCGGTTTACCGTCACGGTATACTGTCCTTCCGTACTGCCGCCTCCAATTGTCGGCAATGCCTCAACCGTAACAACCACATCATGGTTTGCCTTGATTCCTGTGAACGAAATCGGTCCTTCCATGCTACTATATGGGAGTCCGTCTACCTCAACTTTAACCACCTGGTAATTGAAATCTTTAACATTCCAGCTGACTTCCAGATTATCTCCCGATTTCACACTTGTAGTCGGCGTGATTTCATATTTGCTGCTATCGCTGCACCCTATGACGGCGGTACTGATTCTGTAAAATTTCTCAGTCGTATCTCCTCCGGGATTCGGATTTGGATCATCCGGATCAGTTGGCGGATTCGGATTCGGGTTTTCTGCATTATTCTCAAATTCTACATAAATTTTATGGTTCTCATGGATTCCTTCCGGGAACGTATAACTCTCTTCCGAAATCAAATCATCCTTCACCACTCCATCTACCAGAACCTTAGATACATACCATCCATCTGCTGCTTTCCAGCTAACGGTAGGCGTAGAACCTTCTTTCTGTCCCGCAGCTCCCGTTACAGTACCTTCTCCCTTTGAAGTTGCTGCAATGTCAAAATATCTGTCATAGTAAAGTTTCAAAGACAATGCCGGGCTTCCGGTAACTGCTCCGGTAAGTACATTATTTTCGTTCTCTTCGTTATACCAGTATTTCGTCCCTCCTACTGTAAGCTCTGCCGTCTTATCACCCGCCTGAACAGACACTACTTCTTCCGTAGCTGCCGTATAGGTTTTGGTCACTCCGGTCTCGCTTACCTTCGTATAAATATACTTGCCGTTCGCATCTTTCTTTCCGGAATTAATATAGGAATCCACCGTATACTTCACATCTGTCTTCGGCGTCCACATAGCGACAAATGTATGGTTCACTTTATTCGCCGCTTCGATATTTTCGCCTCCGGCATATGCCGTATACTTATCCTTTGCATCCCCCACAAATGACAGGATGCCATTTTCATTAGTTGCTACGTCTTCTCCTGCTGCATCCAGAACGCTCTTCATATACCAGCCGTCAAACGTGTAACCTGCTCTCTGCGGTACCAGGAATGTATTGTACTTCGCCGCTGTCGCTGTCTGGTATGCCTGATCAGAAATCCTGCTTCCTCCGTTGCTGTTAAAGCTTACTACAAACTTGCTTGTATCTTCTTTCCATACCGCATAAACCGTTTTATCATGCGCCGGCATCACCGGCATAGCTGCTGCCGTACCTGAAATTCCGCTTGCGAATTTAAAGATAGCCGCATTATCATTCGTACTGGTTTCTGACCATCCCTGGAAAATATATCCGGCTTTCGTCGGAACGCCGCGCCCCTGAATCGGAATTGCCAGCGTACTAAATGACGTTCCATATGCAATGTCTGTAATAGATCTCACATTTCCTAAAGATCCGCCATTCGCGTCAAGTTTTAATGTATAATTTCCAACTGTCCACTGCGCAATCAGATAATACGTGTCTCTTGTGGTAATACCTGCCTCATTTGTTTCTTTTACCGCCGTTGCTGTTTCAACCGGAAGCAAGTTTGCAGCGTTGTTGATATATGCGCTATTACTTACGCTGTCAGAATTATCCGTATTCAACAGCTTCCATCCTGCAAAAGCATACCCTTCCCGCGTAGGCAGGATATTATGATCATCAATTTTTGTCTGAATGCTGGCGCCGGAAGTAACCTCGTAAGTATCGGTAAGAACTTCTGTGCCTGCAGAAGTAGTAATCACACCGCCGTTGGATACATACACGATTTTCGCCTTATCTTTGGAATAGCTCGGACGGATAATAATCGTATGGTCCTCTCCGCCTTCCGGCTGCGCCCCCGGTGTGATAGGATCCGGATCTTCACCCGGGTTTTTGCCTGGTATAACCCATCCGCTGAACTCTTCCTCATCATCCTCTGACGGCGGCACGTCCTCATCTTCCGGCAGCACAATGATTGGGTTATCACCTATTACATAATAATCATCAATCGGATTTCCGTCCGCATCCTCAACAACTACATGAATTGGCTGGAAAATAGCTTTATTGCCTATATTTCCACACTCGTCTTTTACCCATACAATCACAGGCAGGTTGCTGTCGATTTCATAATCAAATGCATAGCTGTGATCTATACTTTCAAGCTCTTCCCAGTCATCTTCGCCGGGAGTTGCGCTATTGTCATTTGTAATCCAGTAAGCAGCTACGCCAGAACCGCGTCCATCCTCCATGAATGTGATTCCGTCCTCATCAATACCCATTCCGGTATCTGTCAGAGTAATCGTAGCGATATTCTTCCCTGTGTTCTCCCCTTTGATAAACGGCGCTTCATTATCCAGAAATGCCACAAGGTAAGTCTGGGAAGATTTTGACTCATTCCCTTCCTGATCCCGCACTGAAAGCTCAAAAGTCCATCGGCCCGAGGCGCTGCTTCCATTAAATATATAATCATTCAGTTTATCCACGCTGTCTACCCAGCCGCTCTGGTATACCACCGTATTCTTTGGGTCATATACTTTATAGCTCCACTGGCTAATCTTGCCGTCATCACCCGCCAGGGTACCGGGTTTTGACTTATCGACAATATTCACCGGTATCGACTGGTTACTGTTTTTCAAATGCTGCAGATGAATTGTCATAATCTGCTCGCCAGTGCTGGAATCCTTCATATAAAAGTTTGCCAGTGGAATATCACTGATAATCGGAGCCTGATTAAATTTCACATTTTCTATATAGTTATTATAAATGTACTGTGCCATCAGCCCCGCATAATCATCGCCGTTTGCAATAAAGCCATTTGAAGAACCTATACCCTGATGGATAATGTTTCCGTCCTCATCCTTCTTCGTATCTGTCAGGATCTTACCATCGTCTACATTTGAGACATAAAAAATCTCATTTTCATTCAACCGCTTAATACCGTCGGGATAAGACGGATCCGTCTCTAAGGGAATATTAGGATCATTGCTCTCTCCCGCCAGGTTCACGAAATATTTATAATCTGCCCCCTGATAGTACTGCACATTCTTCAATGCGTCAAAGGCTGTCGTCTCATAACTCATTTCCAAATCCGTGTACTGGAAAAGCGAAAGAGAAGCACACCCATGTGCCGAATAACCGACGAAAGGTCCAAATCCATTCAAGGTATTATCTTCCATTACCTGAGGAATCTTATATTTATCGTAAATGTTTGTAATCGCCCCAAGATTTCCCGATGCATCGTATGCCTGGGACTGTACGGTGATCTCGTCTCTCTTCAGCTCCACAGAGATGCGGGCCTTTCTCTGGTTTCCAAGACTTGTGCCCTTTGATGCTACTACGCTGCCAAGGTAGCTTGTTGTAACTGTATTTGCCGCCGGAGTAACGCCGTTCACTTTATAAATTCCTAATGTCGCCGCACCGCTGCTGGTATTGATTCCGCTGTAATAAAGCAGGTATCCGTAAAGTTTACCGTCCACGATCCCGGCATTCATCAGGAAACCGCCGCCATGCAGCGTATGTGTATCCAGAACTGACGCATCCAGGTTAAAGCTGAAGTTCCTGGTAGAATCACTGGGCGCCGGATAAATCATAAAATCCGCCCATGCCGGCGTCGCATAACCCACGAACGCCATATTTGCCGTCCCGTCCTTCTGATATGAAAGGATATGATGGTTATAATTATAAACAGTATTAGGACGTGTTCCGTTCTGGAAATAATTTTCAATCTGTACCTGCGTTCCATTCTGCGCTTTATCACTCGCCAGACGAAGCGGCTGTTTCAGTTTCTGTTCATCCGACAGATTCAGCGCATCGTATGTTCCCTGGCTGTAATAGTGATCGTACACATACCATCCATTCAAGTCCGTTGTATCAATCGATACCTTCGTATCTGTGATACGGAACGATCCCGGCTCCAATCCCTGTTCCAACAGCTTCTGCGTCAATTCTTCTTTAAATTCCAAAAAGGTTCCCGGATAATCGCTCGGCACATTGACAGCGATATCAATCGCTGGCGTCGGATTATTTCCGGCGTTGACTGCTGCTGATACTCCTATGGGAGCAAATCCTCCAACACATCCCAGAACCATGATAAAGCAGAGGAACAATGCTAATAACCGCTTTCTCATCTCCCTACCTTTCATCTTACATTTTCTCTCCTTTCGTTTTGCTTTATTGTTAAAAAATGCAGAAACAGAGATACCTAATCATTCAGGCTATCCCTGTAATCTATGTCAATGCAATCCTTATAGAATTCCGTGAGGATTACATTTGGCATCTGACACCCTGGTACTATAATATGTAAGATATGCTGTACGGTGTATTTTACGTTAATTATAGCACTCTGTTTTTTCGTTTCAAGATATTACGCAAAAATTAATAAATTCTTAATAAAGTGCATGTATATACATAGCAAAACAGCCGGCCATAATGCCTGCCGGCTGTTGTAATATTATTTTTATTAAATTCTATTGTAATTAATAAGACAGCCCTTTAAGATTATTTCTCTCTCATCGTCCGTCAGCTCGCCCATCCTTAACGTGAACTCTTTTAAGCTATCGCCTACTGTATAGGCTTTTATCGCTGTCTGCTTCTCCTGAACCGCCTTTCTGATATCCGGAACAAAGATATAATCTCCGTTCGAGAACGGCAAATCGCCCTTCTCAATCAGGAACGGAAGCATACCCCAGTTAATCAGATTCGAGCGGTAACGCTTCGTTGCATATTCATTTGCAATATTTGCCCATCCGCCAAGAACCTTCTGGCAGGAAGCTGCCTGCTCACGGGCAGAACCGTCGCCCGGTTTCACTGCAAAAATAGTGCTTCCGATTCCGGTGTTCTCACTGCCCATTTCCGGGAACGCCTCTTTTATCTTGTCCCACATTGGTTTCAGTTCCGGAAACGCCTCACATGGGCATTTTCCTTCTTCCCTTGCCTTCTCTGCTTTCTGAACCTCTTTGGCTCTCCCCACATATGCCGGGTCTTTCCTTGACAGCGCAAACTCTGCCAGTCCCAACGGGTTCGAGCGGTATGAGGACGTTTCGCCGGAAGGAATCAACTCGTCAGTGGTTGTCACCGGGTCATGGATTTCAGATACTACTTTCAGCACCAAATTGTCCGTCAATGCACACATCGCCGGCCAGTCCTTAATGTTCGGGCCAAACTTAATATCCACAGAGGAATCCGCCACGCCGTGGCTGTCAAATACGCGGTTTTCATAAATTGTCTTATCAAAGAAATATTTCGGATTGCTGAAATTCGCATCAATCTCTGTCGCTGCTGTCAAGTACCCTTTATTTGCCGCAGTTGCCGCGATAGAACGCGCATCCATCAACGCTACCGAAGAAATCTGTCCATTCTGCAGCTTACTTCCCTCACGGTTCGGGAAGTTTCTGGTAGAGTGGCGGATACTAAATGCATTGTTTGCAGGCGTATCTCCGGCGCCAAAGCATGGCCCGCAGAATGCCGTCTTTACAATAGCTCCCGTCTGCATCAAATCCGCCAGCTTTCCGTTTTTCGCCAGTTCTACATAAATCGGCGTACTTGCCGGGTAAACGCTTAGCGTAAATTCATCCGCTCCGATACTTGTCCCTTTCAAAATATCGGCTGCCGCACAGATATTTTCAAATCCTCCGCCCGCGCATCCTGCGATTATCCCCTGGTCTACGTAAAGCTTTCCATCCCGCACCTTATCTTTTAAGGTAAAATCTACGGCTCCGTCCAGGCTCACCAACGCCTTCTTCTCTACATCATCCAGAATATCCATCAGATTCGCTTTCAGCTCTTCGATCGTATATGTATTGCTCGGGTGGAACGGCATAGCAATCATAGGACGGATCTGGCTCAAGTCCACATAAATCATGCCATCATAATATGCCACAGCTCCCGGCTCCAACGCCGCGTAGTCATCTTCCCTGCCGTGAATCTCATAAAATTCTTTAATTTTTTCGTCATTCGTTTTCCAAATGGAGGACAGACAGGTCGTCTCCGTAGTCATAACATCCACGCCGATACGGAAGTCCGCGCTTAATTTCTCTACGCCCGGGCCTACAAACTCCATTACCTTATTATTTACATAACCATTTGCAAACACCGCGCCGATAATCGCCAGCGCTACGTCCTGAGGCCCCACACCCGGAATCGGCTCCCCGTCCAGATAAACCCCGACTACGCCCGGCATGTTGATGTCATAGGTCTGGTTAAGAAGCTGCTTCACCAGCTCCGGGCCGCCCTCGCCCATCGCCATAGTTCCCAGAGCCCCGTAACGGGTATGGGAATCCGAGCCTAAAATCATCCGTCCGCCGCCTGCCAGCATCTCCCTGGCAAACTGGTGGATAACTGCCTGATGAGGCGGTACATACACGCCGCCGTACTTCTTCGCGCAAGTCAGTCCAAACATGTGGTCATCCTCATTAATCGTTCCGCCTACTGCGCAAAGGCTGTTATGGCAGTTGGTCAGCACATAAGGCACCGGAAACTTTTCCAGGCCCGACGCGCGTGCCGTCTGGATGATTCCTACAAACGTAATATCATGGGAAGTCAGCTTATCAAACTTAATTTTCAGCTTGTCCATACTTCCCGAAGTATTATGCTCTTTTAAAATACCATAAGCGATTGTGTTCCTGGCAGCTTCTGCTTTCTCTGGAACACAATCGCCTAATCTACTCTTCAAAACAGCTGCTGCATCCTGATTATCTGCCACAATCTCTGCGCCATTTATCAGATATGCACCGCCATCATATAACTTTACCATGAAATCTCCTCCTGTTCCTTATCCTGTTCTTGCATCCAGTATAAAGGCACGGTAGGAAAAAAGCAAGTTTTTTTGCAGGATTGCCGAGACTACCTCTCCACCGACTGCGCCATCCTGTGGTACGTGTGCCGGATTCCCCGGATTGCTACGCTGTACGCCATAATATTTTCCGGCAAAGCCATTCCCACATAGCCGGAATCCCCAATGTGGTGGATATCTGTTCCTGTCATTTTACATTCCAGCGCAATCCTTTTTATCGTATCTGTATCTGCTCCCTCCTGTGAAGTTCCGATAGCGGTAATCGTCAGTTTCCCCAGGCTGTGGGCATAGCTTACCAGCTCCCTGATATATTCGGTAGTAATCCCCGGGACAGTCCCGGGCGCAGGCATCAGTATCACGTCTGCCCCTGCCTCGGCAAAGAGGCGGATATCCTCTTTTGTGATGATATTTTCTCCTCCTTCACCGATAACTCCCGATGCGTGCATTTTTCCGGCAGCAAGCACAATCTTGTCCCCGATTTCAGCGGAAATCGCCCGAAGAGATGAAACAATTGCATCATTGCTTACGCCGTTTCCGGGATTCCCTGTGAGAACTATCATATCTACACCCATTTTCTGAGCGAGCGCCGCATTTTCTACAGTAGCATAGCGTCCCGCGCTCATAGCCCACAAAGTCTCTGCATTCTCGGACGCCGCCGCATCATCCACCGGTTCCAGATTAATTCCCACCATCCGTCCGGTGAGCTGTTTCACTTTCCTTACGGTCTCCTGTCTGTCTGACTGCGGAAGCCCCAGAATTACGGGATCCTGTACATCAAACATATTCAGGAGAATCATATCCGCTCCCATAGACGCCGCAAACTCTGCATTTGTCACATCGCTGAGCAGCGGAATCGTAATACCGATTGTCTCACTTGCCAGCACCCGCCCCTCGCTGCCCGCGATTGCATCAATAATCTCTTCCTTCGATAAATTTATCAATTCCTTCGGTGTCATATTCAAAATTCTTTTCGCCATAAATATCCCGCCTTTCACACTGTACAATCATATCAACCTCTGTATCCCTGCATTTTATTATACTATAGAAGCATTTCCCCGAAAGCTTATCTTAATACTCTTGATTTTTCATATAGTTCATGTAGCTGACAACCATCAGCGCGATTTTAAAGGTAAGCGCGTCATCAAATACCTTGATATCTAACCCCGTGCTTCTCTGAAGCTTCTCTAACCGATACACCAGCGTATTCCGATGGACATAAAGCTGCCTCGCCGTCTCAGACACATTCAGGTTATTTTCAAAAAATTTGCTGATAGTCACAAGCGTCTCATCATCAAACGTATCCGGCAGGTTTTCTCCAAATACTTCTTTCATAAACATTTCACAAAGCTGTACCGGAAGCTGATAGATCAGCCGTCCGATACCCAGTGTATTGTATGCGATGATGTCCTTTTCCGAATAGAAAATTTTTCCCACGTCAAGAGCCATTTTAGCCTCTTTATAAGACTTTGAAACCTGGTTAATCTGCTCCACAATCGTACCGTAAGAAATGTGCACCGCAGACATAGCTTCTGAATTCAGCATATCCCGCATCATCTGGGCAGCCGCTTCTAAATCACCGTAAGATTCATTTTCTTCCACTTCACGGACCAGGATAATACTCTTTTCATCCACTGCGGTAATATAATCCCCTGTCCTGGACGCGAACAGCGTTTTCAGCGTCTCCATCGCAATATTATCTTTTTCCCGCCTTGTCTCAATAATAAAAACTACCCGGGGCGCCTCCACTTCAATATGCAGTTTCTTTGCACGGTTATAGATATCCACCAACAGCATATTGTCCAACAGAAGATTTTGGATAAAATTATTTTTGTCAACCCGCTCCTTGTACGCTGCCAGAAGATTCTGGATTTCGCTGACCGCTACTCTCCCTATCATATATGCATCCTCACCGGAACCTTTCGACACCAGAACATATTCCAATGATTTGTCATCCAGAATTTTAAAGAAGTGATATCCCTGTATTACCTGGCTGTCTGCCACTGAGTCTGCAAACAGCTTCACGGCATCTGCCGGAATATTTTCATCGGTAAATGTAGACAGGAGTGTATGCCCCTCCAAATCCATGATCCATAAATCCACCCTGGTAATCTCTTTCAGCTCATCAATTGCCGTCTGTAAAACCTGACTTGAAATCATGTTTCCCCTTCCTGTCTAATGAAAAACCCTCCCAACTTTCATCGGGAGGGCCTATCGCTCTCAAAAGACTAATTTGTGATAACCTTCTCTGTCTCTTTATCAAATACGTGAATCTTCGTAGCATCCAGGGCAAACCTTACGGTATCGCCTGTCCTTGCCGTGGTCTGCGGATTTACGCGTGCTGTCATATTATATCCTTCTACATCGAAGTATAAGAATACTTCTGCACCCAGCAGCTCATATACTCTGATTTTAGACTCTATAACAGTATCCGGTGAGGATTTAATGAACTCCTCGGAATCATATACATTTTCCGGACGGATTCCCATAGTTACAGTCTTTCCTGCATATCCGCCGTCAATCAGCTTCTTTGCCTTGTCAGCCGGAAGCTTAATGCTGAACTCTCCGACAACCAGTTTCACATCGTTTCCTTTTACCTCAACCTGCGCATCCATAAAGTTCATCTGCGGAGAACCGATAAATCCTGCTACGAATAAATTATCAGGGTAGTTGTACAGGTTCTGCGGCGTATCTACCTGCTGTACCACACCATCCTTCATAACAACAATCCTGGTTCCCAGTGTCATAGCCTCTGTCTGGTCATGGGTTACATAAATAATAGTCGCACCCAGTCTCTGATGCAGCTTCGAAATCTCAATACGCATCTGAACCCTCAGTTTCGCATCCAGGTTTGACAGCGGCTCGTCCATCAGGAACACTTTCGGGTCACGCACAATGGCACGCCCCATAGCAACACGCTGTCTCTGTCCTCCGGAAAGAGCCTTCGGCTTACGGTCTAACAATTTATCCAAATCAAGAATCTTTGCTGCTTCTTTTACCATCTTGTCAATCTGATCTTTCGGAACTTTCCTGAGCTTCAGGCCAAACGCCATATTATCATATACTGTCATATGAGGATACAGCGCATAGTTCTGGAATACCATCGCAATATCCCTGTCTTTCGGTTCTACATCATTTACAACCCTGTCGCCGATTTTCAAAACGCCGCTTGTAATCTCTTCGAGTCCCGCTACCATACGCAGTGTCGTAGACTTTCCGCATCCTGAAGGACCTACAAAAATGATAAATTCTTTATCCTCTATCTCCAGGTTAAAATCCTTCACTGCTTCAAATCCGTTCGGGTATGTTTTGTTAATATGCTGTAATGATAAACTTGCCATTTTCCTAACCTCCTAAAATTTTCAACTGCCGTTTAACTGTTCTTAGTATACTAGATAACCTGCTTTTCAGCCATACCCGAATTATACAAAGATTTCCTTTTTGGATTGTAAAATATGCTTATGAATGTAGAAATAATAACCCATTTCGGTAATTCTGCCGAAAATCCCTCAAATACTCTATACAAAATGACGAATGCCGTGTATACTCATAGTATTATGAACTACATTATATTTGATTTAGAATGGAACCAGTGCCCTGACGGGAAAGAATTCGAAGACCCATCGCTTCCTTTTGAAATTCTGGAAATCGGGGCCATAAAGCTTGACAGCAACTATCATGAACTTGGCAGATTCCACGAACAAATCTGTCCCGCGGTGTACACTTCTATGCATGAATACACACAGGATCTCCTTCATATAGACATGGAAAGCCTGAAAAATGCCCGTACCTTTCCTGAAGCAGCAGCGGATTTCCTGTCCTGGTGCGGGAAACGGGTTCATTTCTGCACCTGGGGCGTCTCGGATCTGTACGAACTCCAACGGAATATGCGCTATCATGGAATGAAAAATCCATTCCGTGCTCCGCTCCGGTTTTATGATATCCAGAAAATTTTCAGCATCGTTTACGACGACAGAAAAGTAAGGCGCTCCCTGGAACATGCGGCAGACTTCCTGAAGCTCGAAAAGGGAGAGCGTTTTCATAATGCCTTAAACGATTCTGTATACACTGCCGAAATTTTGAAACGCCTTCCCAGTGAAACCGTCCTGAAAAATTTTTCCATTGATTATTTCCAGAATCCTAAAAGCCGGAAAGAAGAAATCTATGCTGTATACGACAACTATGCCAAATTCGTATCCCGTGAATTTTCCTCAAAAGTCCAGGCCATGAAAGACTGGAAAGTAACTTCCACCAGATGTTTCCTTTGTAAAAAGAACGCCCGCCGCAAAATCCGCTGGTTCTCCAACGGAAACGGCAGCTATTTCAGCCTTTCTTACTGTGAAGAACACGGCTGGCTGAAAGGAAAGATCAAACTGCGGAAAGCCGAAAGCGGAAACTACTTCTGTATAAAAATCTTAAAACTTATCACTTCGGAAGAAGCCGAAGAAGTACGGCAGAAAAAGGACGCCATGAAATGCAAACACAAAAAATGAGAAGCCGGTACCAGCCGCCAGCTTCTCATTTTTCGCTACTCTGTTCAATCCACCCACAATAACATCTTTTATACAGTGTGTTTAAAATTATCCGCCAGTTCTTCCATTTCTGTTAACAGGCAGTCCACTCTCCCATAAAACGCATCATTATTCGTAGGGTTATCCAGCTCGCTATTCAAGTACTCCAGCATATCCATCAGCTCTTTGATACGCTTCTTTCCCATGCCGTCCTTGTACAAAATATAACGGCTGCGTTCATTTTCTTCCGGCGTCATCTTCTTTAGCACTACTTCTACATTGGGCTTTTCACCAATATAACGGTATGTAATGGACGGGGACGCGTGATTTAAAAGATTCTGTAGATAATAAATATCATTAGTCGCCTTATAATATCTCCACGCAAAAGTTTTTCTCATTGTCTGCGCACCGATAGAATTCAGCCCCATGTTTTTTCCCACTCCTTTAAATACACGGTAAGCCTGTTCCCTGGAAAGCGCAGTAGACGAACTTGCATGCCCCTGAATCAGAAATGCATCCGGGTCTTTCCCTTCTGTGAACTCGCGGATAATCTCTTTAAGATCCCTTGGAATATTAAAAGTACGCCGGATATTTTTCGTCCCGATACAAGCCTCAATCGTATCCTTGTCACGGATATCCTTATTTCTGAACTTTAATATTTCCTGGAGCTGCAGACCCGTTCCCACACCGATTTCAAACAGGATATAGTACTTGTCATCCACTTTCCTCAGCTCCTGCTTAAACTTTTCCAATGTTTCGTCATCTTTGATAGGCGATACCCAATTCATGATTTATTCCTCCTTCTTTTCCTCTGAAATGTTCTGTTCTGTTTTTTCTTGTTCCTGACGGTGCTTTTCCAGCCCTGCACGAAGCTCTGCTTCGATTTCACTGATGGACTTACTGTCAATATCCTTTTCTATCCGTGTGCGCTCTTCCCTTTCTTTTTGGCGCTGTTTTCGGATTTTCTGGGAATTGCGGTTCCGTATATAAGCAATAATCAGCATCGGAAGCAGCAGGATAATCAAGACCAGCCCTGCCAGAGCTGCTGCAATATCATGTTCATAAATCCAGCTCCATGCACGCTCCCATCCGGTCTTTATCGACTCCAGCACCTCTTCTGCCTCTTTTCCAAATCCGGCAGCTTCCGTCTCCGGCTCCATATTATCCGCCGAAAGATCCGTATTTATCAAATTCCACTCTGGTATTTCAATATCCACCGTATTAAACACCGCCGGAATCTCTCCCACCTGCCAGCCGTTAAATATATAACTAAATTTATTTCCTCTGCGGAAGGTCTGCTTCACTGCACCCACATCAACGCCTTTTGGAATCGAAACCGCCGCGCTTCCCGCAGTAAAAAGCATAGATTCTGACAATGCAGGGGCATTCATCACCGCAGCCTTGCCAAATATAGCATGTCCCATAACGTCCTGACGGGTAACACTGCCGTCTGCAACGGGAATCTCTTCCCTCTTAAACTTTTTAAATCCATAATCCAGAAGATCCTTTGTCTCCCAGCATATTTTATCCGGGCCGTTCGTCCGCATAATAACACAAATCAGCCGCCGTCCTTTTCTCTGGGCAACTGTGACAAGAGTATTCAACGCTGCTTCCGTAAACCCTGTCTTTCCTCCCAGGCAGCCCTTATAACGAAAGCCTTCCCGAAAAAGCATTTTCTGATGATTCACCAGCACATGCTCCTCCCGTACATGCTTGGACTTCGGAATAATATATTCTATGGTCTTCGCAATTTTGGCATACGTCTCGTTTTCCATAGCCGCCCGCATGATAAGAGCCATATCCCGGGCGCATGTGTAATGATTTTCATTGTGCAGTCCGTGGGCATTCACAAAATGGGTATTGACACATCCCAGTTCCGCGGCTTTCTGGTTCATCAGCTCTGCAAACCCTTCTTCCGATCCGCCTATTTTTTCTGCTACCGCATTGGCACAGTCATTAGCTGATTCCAGTATAATTCCATATAAAGCCTGCTCAAGTGTAATCCATTCCCCCACATCCATCCACAAACGGCTGCTATCTGTTTCCAAGCTGTTTACCGACCACTCAGAAAACTTCACTTTACTCTTCAGCTTCCCATGCTCAAGCGCTACCAGCGTCGTCATGATTTTTGTAATGCTCGCCGGATATTCCTTCGCTTCCATATTCTTACTATAAAGAAAAGTTCCCGTCTCGGCATCCATCACCACGGCAGCTTCCCCTTCCACCTGAGGTCCCGCCGGCCAGCCTTCTATGGCATTCGACTCAATAGGCAGAAAATAAGATTCCGGATACTCCGTTTCCTGTGTCGTCTCCTCTTCTATGTCCTCCGTCTCCTGCTGCTCCGTCGCATATACGGTGTTTATCGGAAATACTGTCGTAAAAAATACCGATGCCGCAAGTGCATACAAGATACCTGCTTTTTGTTTCTTCATTCTTTCCTCTTTCTGACGCACTTGCTGCGTCATCTTAATAGATTTGAAAGCTCATTCAAAACTCTCCATCTGTTTTTAAAATTCGTTTTCTTATATCACATATTATTATAGTATATTCCTTTCCCTTTTTCAACCTCTATTTAAACGAATGCAGCGTTTCACAGCAGCATCAGCATGGTAAATTGCGGTTTGACATTTAAATGCTCTGGGATATAGCTGTCAATGGTTCACAATCAATTATAAAAGCCGCTGCAGAACATATACAAAATGTTCCGCAGCAGCTTCCTTTACCGCTTATTCTTCTGTAGTTTCCTGCTCTGACATTTCGTCATGAGGTTCTTCTTCCGGTTCTGCAGCAGCTTCCTGTTTCGGCTCTTCGTCCGGCTGCGCTTCAGAAACTGTCTCGGCTCCTGATTCTGCTTCTGCATCTTCTTCCAGAATCACCTCGGCTTCCTTCGCCTCTTTCAGTTCTTCTGCATCTACATCCGTATCCACTACTTCCGGCTCTGGATATTTCGTTCCGCATTCGGGACAGAACATCCCTTTTTCCGGGAGCTTCGCAGAACAATTCGGGCATACCCTGACATTATCCAGCTTACTGATATGTTCTTTCAGCACGGTTATCCGTTCCTTTATTTCCTCTATCTTCTGAATTCCCTCTGCCAGAGCTTCTTCAGGGTCGCCATTATGCAGATTACAGTACATTTCACCTATTTCCGCATAAACTTCCTTAAGCTGCCGTTCTTCTTCTTTCACCTGCATTTTGAGATTGCTGCTTTCCGCCATGTCTTTCATTTTCTTAGCCATACTCTGGCTTGTCTGTGAAATTTTCTGACCTGTTCTCGTTATCGTGTTTCCTAAATCATCGATAAATGCCATGTTAAAATCCTCCTTTTTGATTTTATGATATTATGATAATTTCGTCCCGCACATATTGCAGAACGCAAATCTGTTACTACATTTCTCGCCGCATGAAGGACAGACTTTGTATTTTTCCCTCCCTGCGGATATCTCTTTACCCGCTGCTATCTTTTTGCTATGGACAGCTACAGGTTCCTTTCCCTCTGATGCCGCGGCAGCTTCTTCCATATGGAACTGTATAATCGGCTCTTTCTGTGCATATACCGGAGTTTCTGTATTCTTTCCCAGCTCCCCTAAATTCCTGCATGCCCTCAACAGAATCATAATAAATTCAAAAGCTATGCGCACTGCCAGGTTTCCGCCTACCAGCAATACAAGCCCCCGGGTCAGCTCCACTACGGAAAGCGACATAAACAGCCCGATTCCCGTACACAGGCAGGCCGCCAGTACATAACAGAATTTCAAAACATCCTCTATAATACAAAGCCTGAAATTCAGAAAATCATACATTCTTGCCAGTCTGCCGGTAAAACGCTTCTCATTTTTCCTGCTCATAAACACAAAGAAAATAACAAACGCGCCTAAAACACCAAACACCAGCCCCAATACTTCCATAACCATAGCAAATCCAGCTACACTTACATGAATCATCCCTGTCCCCTCCTTCATCTATTCCACAGATGCCGACTGCTTTGGGCAGCTGTTAGATAATATTATACGACGTATAATATAAAACTGCAATACAATCTTTCCTATTATACAAAATCTTAAGAATAGTTATAATATCTTTATAAACACTTCTATGCAAAAATTTGAGCCCCTTGTTTCTCTGCAAGGAGCTTAAATGCTTTTCAAAAACCAGCCTGCATTTAAAAAATTCACGTTTCCAAATTGCCGCGGTATTCTGAAGGTGAGATATGAAGCCATTTACGAAATGTCTCTGCATAATAGCTGGCTCCGTTAAATCCGGCAGCATAAGCCACTTCCGTAATGCTCCTGTCTGTAGTGCGCAGCAGCTCCACACTGCGGTTCAGCCGATACGCTGTAAGATATGTATTTGGCGTCTGATGGAAATAAAGACGGAACAGTTTACAGCATTTGCTCTGTCCGATTCCTCCGGCTGCCGCAATCTGTGAAAGCGATATTTTCTCATGATAATGCTGCTGGATAAAGCCTGTCATATTTTTAAGTATGGATAAATCACTGGAATACGGCTGCTCTTCACTGTCAGCCCCAGGCATATTTTCATAGACAGACGCCCATATCCAGCTGAAAATCCCCTGTATCTTCAAAGGAGCTGTTGCTGTATCCCGAAGTCTGTATATCTCCCTGATTCCCCGGATAATATCCCTGTGCCATCCTGAATCTGTAAGTTTTATATAGGGAATATTGTTATTGTGAAGCACCGGAGCGGCATAATTCGGATATTCACTCAAAAAAGTATGCAGGATATAAAACGGATATTCCGTATGTCCATAAGGTATATTTTCCGATTTATCTTCATTCAGTTCTATCCATCTCTTCATGCTGCCGCCTCCTGTACAGGATTGTTATATATCTAAGCAAAATATTGATATATTTTTTATTATTTTAACAATATAATTATAGTACATATAAAAGATGCATGTCAATGGAATCCCACATGGGGAATGAAAGGAGAATTGCTTTATGAGCATGAAAGATAAAATGCATACCGGCGAGCTTTATCTGCCAAATGACAAAGAAATTATGACGGGACAGCTGAAAAAATTAGACCGTCTCTATGATTTCAATGCAACCCGGCCGACAGAACTTGATAAAAGAGAGGAACTTCTTAAAGAAATGTTTGCTGAAATCGGCGAGGAATGCTATATCGAACCGCCGCTCCACACCAATTTCGGAGGCGGGCATGTGCACTTCGGAAAAAATGTTTATGCCAATTTCAACCTTACTCTTGTAGACGACACCCACATCTACATCGGCGACTATACGATGATAGGCCCCAATGTCACAATAGCCACCGCAGGACACCCTATCCTGCCCCAGCTGCGCAGAGAGGCCTATCAGTATAATGCGCCTGTCCATATCGGCGAAAACTGCTGGCTTGGCGCAGGAGTGATTGTACTTCCCGGAATTACCATCGGGGACAATACCGTTATCGGCGCAGGCAGCGTCGTGACAAAAGACCTCCCGGCAAATGTCGTAGCCGTAGGAAATCCCTGCCGGGTACTCCGTGAAATCAATGAGCACGATAAAATTTATTATTTCAAAGACAGAAAAATCTAATCACCTAAAAAAAGACCGCCGTAAGGGACGCTTCTCAAAGGGAGCGCCCCTTACAGTGCTTTAGAAATTATTTTAACGATTGGATATAATGAATTTCTTAATAGCTCGAAGCAGTTTCCATAATCTACCGATGTATCAATATTCTTTCTTGCTTTTTGCTCCGTAATCATACATTTTCATCGACTGATACTCCCCTATTTTCAGCAGGTTTCCAATAATTAACTCCACATCCCTGTCCTCTTTCACCCCAAGCCTTTCACAAATCCGCCTGTTTGCATCATAAACTTCCTTATAAAGCATGCTGCATACAGAACCTTCCTCAAATTCATCTTTCACCATACTTCCTTCAGGCACGGAACACTTTTCTAAATCCCAAAGCCCATTCATCAACTTGAATATCCTCTGTTTTTCATTCATCTTATTCTTTACTATTCCTTCTTATTTACTCTTGTTTCATATTACTTTTATAACTAATTCTACCTTTCTTTTCTCCCAAAATCAATAAAAAAGTGCAAAAAATGAGACAGACTGAAACATTTTTATTTTGTCCCAGTCTGCCTGCTCTTCATGATTCCCTATTCTTTTTTATCAGCCGCCTGAAAACCGTCCAGTTTCGCTTTCTTAAAGCTCTGGTATTCTCCTGCGTCAATCGCATCCCTGATTTCTTCCATTAGATGATTGTAAAAATACAGGTTATGGAGAACACACAAGCGCATCCCCAGCATTTCCTTTGCCTTAAGCAGATGCCGGATGTAAGCCCTGCTGTAATGGCGGCACGCCGGGCACTGGCAGCCTTCTTCAATCGGGTGGGAATCCAGCTCATATTTCGCATTAAACAAATTCAGCTTTCCCTGATTCGTATAGACATGTCCATGCCGTCCGTTCCTGCTGGGATAAACGCAGTCAAAGAAATCAACCCCTCTGTCTACTGCCTCCAGGATATTTGCCGGAGTTCCTACCCCCATAAGATACGTAGGCTTGTCCACCGGAAGATGAGGAACCGTCACATCCAAAATGTGATACATTTCTTCGTGCGACTCTCCCACTGCCAGCCCGCCTACTGCATAGCCGTCCAGCCCCAAGCGCGTAATCTCCTTTGCATGTTCGATACGGATATCATCAAAAATAGCTCCCTGGTTAATCCCGAAAAGCATCTGCTGGGGATTGAGCGTATCCGGCTGCTCATTCAGCCAATCCATCTTTGCCTTACATCTGGCAAGCCACCGGGTAGTACGTTCCACCGACGCCTGCACATAAGACCGCTCCGCCACGCTTGAAGGGCACTCATCAAACGCCATCGCAATCGTAGAAGCCAGATTTGACTGAATCTTCATGCTTTCTTCCGGCCCCATAAAAATCTTCCGCCCGTCTACATGAGAATGGAAATATACGCCCTCTTCTTTGATTTTGCGAAGCCCTGCCAGGGAAAACACCTGAAAACCGCCCGAATCCGTAAGAATCGGCTTGTCCCACACCATAAACTTATGCAGCCCGCCCATCTTCTTCACAACTTCATCTCCCGGACGCACATGCAGATGATACGTATTCGACAGCTCCACCTGCGTACCGATTTCCTGTAAATCCATCGTAGAAACAGCGCCCTTAATCGCCGCCGCCGTTCCCACATTCATAAAAACCGGAGTCTGTATCACACCGTGTACTGTGTGAAGCTCGCCCCGCTTTGCTTTTCCGTCTCTTTTTAATAATTTATACATATTACACCTTCTTCTTTCTTAAACCACGGCTTCTATAAGCACTTTATTCCCTATCCGTATCTCTTTCACGCCAGCCTGCTTCTTTTTGTTAAAACTAAAACTAAGCATATATCCCTTATTTAAATGATAATACTCAAGATATTCCGCCAATTGTTTTTCCCCTCGCTCATGATAAGCATTCCCCCGCCATATTTTCATCTCAATCACAAACTGTTCTTTACAATAATCAATGATCACATCTGTACGCTTATTATCTCTCGTCTGCGCCTCTATATAATAATTTCCTGTTCCATTAATAATTGGCTTTAAATATAACAGAAAAAACTTCCTCGCGTTATCTTCTATAAATTTTTCATCCGCCGAACTATACAAGTCCCCCCAATGTACAACAAATTTTTCTAAAATCAATTTCATATTAAGATGACCATTCTGTATGAATTGATTTCTCTCCTGCAATGCAGTCCGATATTCTTCGCTGTCCAGCATCTCCTCTGAAAGAAATAAATTATACAATACCGTTTCAAAAATACGGTTAGAAATCACAGCATCTCCCCTGGAATTTTTTATAAATCCAAACATCTCCGCGATTTCTATCGAAGGGCTAAGAGGATTATACGAAATTTTTCTTCCTGTGAAAAGCAGCGAGTAAACCAATTCTCGAAGCCGCGGATAATCTGCCAGTTTGCCCGCAATTGATTCAAACAGCGTATTCTTTTCTATCAGAAGTATTTTTACTGCTTCCAAAACTCCTTCTTTCGTCCATACCAATTTTCTGTCAAAATATCCTTCACTGCCTGTTATCCGCTCATCCATCAGCTTACAGATACGTGAAACCAGAAATGGATAACCTGACGTATAGTCATAGATGAATTGTGCAATCTCTTTGATATCCATTCCTGTCTGGTAATCAGACTCATATTCTGCAAGCATACCTGAAATATCTTTTACCGAAAAGTTCATATCTAAAAGAAAATCCGCCGCGATATTCCACGGACTGTTTACTCTGTGTTCACCATCCGGCTTTAATCTCTGCTTTATATTTTTCACATCATACACGCCTGCCAGAATAACCGACTGAAAAGCCGGACGTTTATCCCTGTTTATATAAGCCCCTCGCAGCTGTGCCAGAAAATCCAGAAAAACCTGATTATTTTGTGCGCTGTCCACCTCATCAATAAGCATAACGATCGGTTTTTTCGACTGCCCGCACCATGCGTTCAGACATTGAAACAGCTCTGCAAGTCTTCCTTTCCCCTCTTTCCCATCCGCAAGTCTCTGAAGCCGGGTTATGATTTCCACAGATACCTCTTCTATATTCGCAATTTCCTCCAGGACTTCTCTGGCAAAAGCTTCTGAAAAAGAACTTTCTTTCTCAAAGTCGCTCTGGCTCATCATCTGGAAATCCAGGCTCACCACCACATAATTTTCTGCCAGAAAACTGCCTAACGCCCTCAGCATGGTCGTTTTCCCATACTGCCGCGCCCGGTTAATCGTAAAATAATCCCCTCGGTCTACCATTTTTTTTATTTGCTCCAGCCTGTCGCTGAGATCCACCATATAATGAATTTCCGGCCTGCACACCGCGCTTGTATTAAATATTTTGCTCATCTTCCACCTTTTTTGCATTCCGCTTTTCATATCTTTTCCAGTATAACGAATTATCGCCGATAATACAATTATTTCTTTTCCCAAAAACAAAATCACGGGGATACCGCAAAGTCTGTAGATAATTCATCTACTTCTGCAGCACCCCCGCCTTCTCATCTATACGCTCTTAAATCCATACTCCACATAACTCTCGCCCCACCGGACATGAAACAAATAATAATATCCTTTCTGTACTCCCGTGAGATACCATTTATCGCCGCGTTTTTCTACATTGACATTCTCGCCTTCTTCGCCGGCATCACTTTCCTTATCCGCGCTCCAGCGGCTTACGGTAATTTCTTCCGCCTCTTTCCCAGGAAGAAGCTCTATTTCTTCCACATAATCCGGAAGTTTAATTTCTTCAATCTCATTCCATTCTGTGATAAAGGGAGTATCTGCAATTTCAGACTTCATCTGCCCGTCGGCATCTGTCCATTTCCAGTGATAGCCGCCCTGGGTAAGCCATACGGTGCTGGCCATCCCATTCCCCATATATGACGCCTGCATAATCGGCTTCTCAGACGGATCAGGTTCTGAATAAAATCCTGCTGCCTGCTCTTTATATTTCTGTATACATGCTTTCCTTTCTTCCTCATTTGCTTTCTTTGTCACTTCTACCCCAAAAATCCTCGCATACTGACCCGGATAAGTCTCCAATGCCACGCCGTCCGTCATAACAGTTACCTGATCCCCCGTATCCAGTTCACTCTCTGCAATCGGCCTGCCATCCACGCCGTAAATCTTCCCTTCCTCTATTCCATCAAGAAAGTAAGGCATATCATTCTCCAACTCAAACATTACATAACTGCCGTCGTCTTCACTCAAACGGTATATCACTCCCGAAACCGGAATCTGGGCCATCTCCGTTTCTTCTATCTCCGGCATTTCCGTTCTCTCATCCCCTTTTCCCGTCTCAAAAATTTCATGCGTATCTTTTCCGGCCTCTGAAGCTTCTATTTCCCCATTTACTTTCCCTCCAGGTTCCGGCGTCTGTATATCATCTCTTTGCCATCCGATTTTCCATGCGGCGGCCACACACACCGCCGCCAGGATCAGTGTAAACACCGCCATCCGTTTTCTTCCTCTATTCATACGTCAGTCCTCCAGTTTTTTCAAATCCACGCTCCATATCAAACGCTTCTATGCCATTGCTGCCAGAAAGATAAAATGTCTGACCGATATAGAGCCCTCTTGTTCCATTTCCATATACTTCAAATTCTTCTTTATCCTTCAGCTCATACAAAAACTCATTGACAAATCCTTTTTCCCCATCATAAGAAAATACCAGATAGTTTTCCTCGCATTCAAATCCAAAAATATTTTTTTCCGGGTTAATCATAATCGCCTTATAATTGTAAATTCCCGGGCAATGATAGTTATCTTTCAATACGTATTTGTCAATTTCTTTCACATCCGACGGATCTGAAATATCAAACATAGATACCTTAATCCCTTTATATTCTCCCGTTTCGGGGTCCACTTCATTCCCAATTCCCAGTAATTTATTTTCGCCATAGAAATGTAGATATGCGGAAAACCCTGTGACTTTCAGTTCCCCTAATATCTTCGGCTCTTTCGGGCTGCTTAAATCCACGGAAAACAAAGGATCTGTATCTCTAAACGTCACAAAATATCCAATATCTCCCAAAAACCTTGCCGAGCGGATGCTTTCTCCCGGCGCCAGATTCTCGATTTTACCATAAACGTCAAGATTCTCATCCAGCACGTACAGGTTTGTCAGCTCTTCGTCATTGTTCCAATCCGTCGCCACTACCCGGAGATAGCCTTCATGCTCATTCATAGAAAAAGTATCATTTAGATATCCCCTGATATCTCCCGCCGCTGCCGGTTTGATTTTCCCATCCCGATAGCTGAATTTTAAAATCTGCGTGTAATCCCTCCCATTTTCATAATGGGAGCTGATGCCGTAAATATTTTCCGTACTCACATAAAACCTGTCTGCCGCAGATACGATAGCCTTATGGTCTACCACCTTTTCCGGCTGCTTTACATCCACCGAAGCAATCACAAGATAACCTGCCTGGTCTGCGTATTCCGGCAAATAAATATCTTCCAGAGGCATTACCCCGCCTGATACCCTCGGCATAATAGTGCTGCTTTCCTGCGTATCCTTGATGATTGGCGTATATTCTGTAAATACATACAGCATATCCCCATTCTTCCTGGAAGTTTTATAGTATCCCTCCTGTTCTGTATAACCTGACAGTTTCGGCGTTTCCTTTTCATGAATATCATAGGTATAAACTCTGGTATAACTCTTCCTGTCTACAAAATAAACATCTTCTTCCTGCTCATCCATAGAAGCTTCATTCCCTGTGGCAATAAGGTTCAGCACATTGCCATCCAGGTACATTTCGTGTACTTCCTCATCTCTTTCAGGAAGGGAAATCTCGCTTATTTTTTCAAGGTTCTCCCCTTCCGCCTTTATAATGCGCACCGTACTGCCATACAGCGCATAAATATAGTTTCCGTCAGTTTTTACAATATCTCCTTCATCCACTCCAACTTCCTGAAGGTTCGTCTGCGAATAGTCCCCATTGTTGGCAGCTGTGCTCTCCATGCTGCTTTCCGCGTCCTCTGCGGGCGCGCTGTCCATTGGAACTGCTCCCTCTTCTTTCATCATATCTCCCGTCAGGGCTCCATAGCCCATATCCCGGCTCATTGCCTGGTTCATATCTGCCAATGCAAGATACAGCTCCTCTTCGCTTGAAACATGCGGAATCACCCCGGCTCCATCTGCCGCTGCGTCTGTTTTCTCTGGCGCTCCTGTTTCCTTTACATATTCCTCCAAACCGGCTGCCTCTGTATATCCCGCCGCCTCTGTGGAACCCTCCATCTGCGGCCTGTCCTCCTGCTGCATTCCGATATGGTTAATCTGCCACAGGGCCACCAGTGCAATCAGCGCTGCGGCTGCAGCCGCTCCCGCCCGGTATAAAGGAATTTTTCTTCTTTTCTGTTCTTTTTCTTTCAAGATATCTTCCATAAATTCCGGTTTTAGGGATTCCGGTACGTCTATCGGTTCCGCCGATTTCTTAATCCGCTCTAACATCTTCTTTTCATCCATTGCTGCTCCTCCTCTCTATCTCTCCAGGCAAGCTTCCATCTTCTTTAAGGCGCGGCTCTGCTTCGAACGAACGGTATTACTGCTCATATGCAGCGCCTTTCCTATCTCCCTGCTCGTATATCCGCCAAAAATATTCATAGCCAAAATCATTCTCTCCTCATCAGACAGCTCTGCAAACGCCCGCCGCACATCCATATCCCTGCAGATATCCCTGGAATCCTCAGCTAAATCGAGCGGCAATTCCACCGTCTTGTCCATATACTGACGCAGCCTACGGCGGCACTTATTGGCAAGAATGCGAAAAATCCACGCCGTAAAAGATTCTGCTCTCCGAAGCCCCCTGATGCCTTTCCATGCATCTGCTACCGTATCACTCACCACATCCTCCGCATCATGGATATTTTTCAGCGTATATAGTGCAAAACGATATAAATCCCGGTAAACTTCCTGATACAACAAGGAAAATGCCTCTACATTTCCTGCTTTTGCCTTCTGAACAAGCTCCAAACCCTGTTCCATAGACCCACCTCCCGTTTCCTCTGCATGCATTCAAATCTGAAATCTCAGTTATATATACAGTGTCCCATATTTCGTAAACTGTTGCAAGCATTTGAAAAAACACAATATATTACTATTACTAAATTATTATTAATCTTTTCTTGTGAGAATTTTTGTGATATTATAAAAATATCACAATCAAGGCGGAAATTCTTTATAATTTCTATTTTTTTAACATTTAAGGAGGTTTTGTTATGAAAAGAAAACTGTCACTATTTATCATCGGGATAATGCTGTCAGCCTTTATCCCCGCAAGCGCCCTGGCTGCCCAAACTCCGGCAACGGATGCGCCGCCCTCTGCAGCACTGGAAACCGCAGACGATACATCCAGCGTACACGTAACTTTTACAACTCAAAAAACGTCCTATAATCCTTTCGATTTAAAGGAACTGAGCAGCGAATCTATTACTGTCACTTATGAAGATGGGGGAGAGTACGAACTGAATGACTGGTACCCTGGAAGCGTATTTCTGGAAGGTCAGGAATGTTATGCACTATGCTTAAATGACGACTTATCATATGAATACGAAAAAGATTTCTTTATTATCTTTAAAGATGCGAACGGTTCACCCTCCCCCCCTTCTATTATACCCGTCCATTTAGGCAATTGCAGCCTTTCTCTGTACGAAGGAGAATTCATCTACGATGAAGAATTGGAAGAGCGCGTACCGTACATATATCCGCATACTTTCTTAGGTGAAAAAGAAATTTCCTTTGATTTGCCTGAAACTATCGAAACACTGATTCCGACTGACGAAAAAGAAGCTGTCTTTCCAAAAGAAAGTTCCAGCCACGTCTACTCTTTTACGCCCAATGCCGACACAGAAGGCATTTATAACTTCTGTGCCTCCGGAAACCTTGACTGGAAAGAAAGCGCCCTGTTTAGCTATGATAGCGCTTCCGGACTTTTGATTCCTGAATGTACGGCGCAGATTCCCCCTTCAAATGACAGCTATGACCGGCCTCTTTTCATGGGAAGCACCTTTTCAGCAAATAAAACTTACTATTTCGTCCTTAATTATGAAAAGGATTTTTACGACGAACCCTCTGAAGATATTCCATACCGGGTTCACTTTAAAAAATCCCTGCCTGTAACAGATATCCAATTAGACACTCCTCCCATTTACACAAAAGTCCCCGCAACCTCACATCCAGTGCAGTTCGCAGAAGGAATGGTTGTAAAATTAACCTATTCTGACGGTTCTTCCGAAAAAGTGGAAATGTGTACAGGATCAACCCCCGGAGGACTGGATTCCTATGGAAATAAAGTTCTTCTGTCTATATATGACGAAACAGGCGAGACTCTTGAAAGGGAAGAAGACTGGGATTACTCTTTGGATGCAGGAAAATACCTGCTCACGGCTGAGGTAAACAGCTGCCCCAAAAGGCTTTCTGTCCCAATAGAAGTCATCCCTTTAGAAGAAGCTGCCGCAGATCACAAATTTCCTGAAAATGGAAACAGCATTTCCATGCCCGCATTAAAAGACCTTGAATGCGGATGCGTACTTTTCACACCAAAAGCAGATGGTTCTTATATTTTTACATCCACCAGTATGCTTGATATATACAGGTGTTCTGTTTATGATCCAGAAGAACAGCAGGAACTCGAAACTTCGTATAATTATGGCGAAAATTACTGCTTTCAGGCATCCCTGCAGGGCGGGAAGTCCTATGTACTGATGCTGTATCTGGAAGAAGGTGGTCCCGCTTTTACCCTTACCGCCGAACGGGCCAAATCCATTGATCCCGACAGCCTCCGGTTGATTATAAAGAATAACAATCCCAACAGATTCACATCTGACTACGGATGGTATGAGGAGGATTTCGCTGTAGAATTTTCCTATACAGGCGAGACTGAAAAGATTCTCCTGAGAAGTTGGGAACGGGATATTTACAGTAATGGCTTTGATTTCTATGTCGAACACGAAGACGGTCCGATCCTGCTAAGTGACTTTAGCTGGGAAAACGGTACCTATCAAATTTTTGCCGCCTTGGAAAACGATAGTTCTATCCGCTCTCAATCTGTAACGGTTACATTTGCTGAAACAATCCCGGACTACAATTCCCTTCCTGTTTTGAAGGAAAATACGGAAATAACGCTCAAAGATTTAGACGGTGAAAAGATGTATCTGTTTACTCCTGCATCCGATGGACATTATAAGCTGTCTTCCGATACATTCCTTATGTGGACTGTTTGCCAGGTAACAGATAATCGTCTGGATTATTTGGCAAACAGTCGTAGTAACGCTTCTGCCTTTTTGGAAAAAGGAAAGCGCTATATCATTTATGCTTCCTGCTCTGAAGGGACAGCCTCTACAAAGATTTTAAAAATGACCTCTCTGCGCGCAGGACAGCCTTTGGAATTCTCTCTTGCCCGGAACGCAAGTGATGACTTTCTTGGCATTGAAGAAGATTTCCTGTTTGTACCGGAAGAAAGCGGGAATTACTACGTTCACATAGAATGCCTAAGCCAGACGGAAGATTATATTTGGATGGAAGTCAAAAATCAGGGCGACTGCCTGGATTATATCGAAGGCTGGAGAGATATATGGTCAGATCTTCATATGGACAAAGGAACTCCTTACCAGATTCAGTTCCATTCCGTATATCCTACTCCTGAGCGTTATCGGATAAACATTATACACCGCTCAAAGGTTCCCCAGGTAACTGCCATGGAAGTCGTAAATAAGAAATCCACAGACGGGTATCTGGCAGGTTTCGGCGAGATATATGCCGAAGAATTTGTTGACGTAAAGCTCACTTATCAAAATGGCGGCAGCACAATCCTTCCCGCCGGAAAATACGATGCTTACGGAAACAGAACCAGCCTCTCCCTATCTGAATCTACTTGGGATGAACACGGCGTAACACAGGACTATAACCTTGAACTTTACACCTCTTTTCTGCCTGACGGCGAAAACGAACCTGGCGATGAAGACGGGTCTTATGAAACACCTTCTATGTCGATACCTGTACAGCTTCAGTTTAGTTCAGATATTTCTTCCCTAAAAGAAATAGAAGAGGGACGTTCTCTGTGCAAAACCAGCGACAAAAACGTAGAATACTACCTGTTTCGGCCAAAAACTGACGGGAATTACTCTTTTGACACCGATAACGGGTATATTCGATTAGGGGAATTAAACGATTCGGAGATAGAGCTGTTTTATAGTTATAATAACCTTAAGGCAGGACACACTTACATTATAGAAGCAAACCGGAAATTATATGGCAAAACGTCCCAAGCCTATGATATGCAGGCCTCAGAATACTATCTGGATGTTACACGTCACAAAAATGTAACGAAACTGGAGCTCTTAAATCCTCCAAACCCATTTGTATCTCCTTATCAGAACCCGGGAGCAGGCGCCAGGATAAAAGCCGTCTACGAAGACGGAACAGAAGCAATCATAACCTGTCAATCCGAAAAAGACCCCTTTGGAAACTATCTAAGTTATACATATCAGGTAATTTCCAATGAAAAAGCGCGTGTGCGTATCTCTCTTGGTGGGAAATATACATTTTGTGAAGTTTCCAGGCTTCCCGTCAGTTCGCTGCCAAAGCTTACTCTCGGAAAAGCTTCGGAACTCACAACTACAGCACTAGGTGAAAAATACGGTTTCGGCACAGGGACTGTCGCCTTATTTGTTCCTCAGAAAAACGGCATTTACAAATTTGATGCAGCCTATACCGGAAAGCAAAAAGAAAAACCTTCAATATTTATTTACGACGCAGAAACAGAAAGCCTTGTCGAAAACTGGGAAACGCTGCTGGCCGGACATACTTATGTCATCTGTGCAAGCTGTTCTGAATGGTCCATCGAACAAAGCGTGCAAATGTCCGTATCTGAGCGTTCTTCCGAAACTGTAAATCCCTGCGCTTCAGGACATACCTGGAACAGCGGAACTGTCACAAAACAGCCCACCGCTCTCGCTGCAGGAATCCGTACCTTCCGCTGTTCTGCCTGCGGCGCCCAGAAAACAGAAACAATCGCCAAGCTGACGCCTACCCTGTCCGTCAACGCAAAGAAACTGCCTTTGAAAATCAGGCAGTCCACAAGCAAACTAAAAGTAAGCAACCTGGCCGCCGGCGATTACGTCGTATCCTACACCTCCAGCAATCCTAAAATCGCAAAGGTAAGCAAGTCAGGAAAAATTACCGCAGGAAAGAAAGCCGGGAAAGCAATTATCACAATTACCCTTGCCAGCGGAAAGAAAGAAAAGATAACTGTCCAGGTACAGAAAAAAGCAGTAAAAACACAGAAGATTTCAGGGCTTAACAAAAAGCTTTCCCTGAAAAAAGGAAAAAAAGCCGCCCTGAAACCAGTGATTACCCCGATTACATCTCTCGAAAAAGTGACCTACCGGACTTCCAACAAAAAGGTAGCCACGGTAAATAAAAAAGGAGTTATCCAGGCGAAAAAGCCCGGAAAAGCAAAGATTACCGTAAAATCAGGCAAAAAGAAATTCACTGTGACCCTCACGGTAAAGAAGTAAGCACAATCTCACCGCTGTCTATTTAAGCACGGTTAAAATTCAGGGGATGTCGGAACATGATACCATTTGCCCAATATATCACAGGCAAGCTACATGTTCCGGCATCCCCTGTCTCTTTTAATATCTGTTAAAACATGCGAAAATCTCCTGCACCCTCGGCATCGCAAGCCCGGAAGGCACATTCCCTCCGTCGCATATGCCAGACAGACCTTTTGCTTTTAAAATGCGCTCCAAGGCTTTCACTACGCTTCCCACATCATTTTTCCCCTCGCCGTAATGCTCCTTCGCATAGCGCAGCAGATATGCAAGGCTCTGTGTCTGCTCTTCATCCACCAGTTGTTCCACATAGCGCAGATCCAGATTTTCTTTTCCGATAGAAAATGCCGTCTTTCCCATCCGCTTAATTTTCAGCCTTTCTTTCACATAACCGTCTCCCCGGTAAGTCTTCCGCTTCTGGACAGAACCGGATAAATCTATCACCCTCTTGCCCGACGGCAGATGGAAATCCGGCGCGCTCACTGCCGGAGCAGGATAATTCTCAAGAATTTTCTTCGTTTCATCCGTAATATCTACCGCCTGATAAGAGTCCATCTGGATAATTTTATCCGCAATATAGAAATAAGACCCGCAGCTTCCCACTACCAGAATCGTAGAAATCCCCGCCTGTGTGTATAAATCCGACGCCCTCTCCAAAAACGGGGTGATTGGTTCCTTCTCTCTGGCAACGACCCTCTGCATCAGCTCATCCCTCACCATAAAGTTCGTAGCAGAGGTATCCTCGTCAATCAACAGCAGTTTACTTCCCGCTTCCAGCCCTTCCACGATATTTGCCGCCTGCGAGGTACTTCCACTGGCGTCCAGAGTGCAGAAGCACTTCGTATCCTTTCCATTCGGAAGATGATTGATAAACAGGGAAATATCCGTATTCGTTATTTTTCTGCCATCCTCCGCCCGGAGCTTCAGTGCAGTCTCCTCCGTAATCACATACTCCCTTCCGTCCCCGGCGATATGATTATACACGCCTCTCTCCAAAGCCTTCAAAAGCGTTGATTTTCCGTGATATCCGCCGCCTGCAATTAGCGTAATGCCCTTTTTAATTCCCATTCCCCGCAGCGCGCCCTTATGCGGAAGCTCAAGTATCACAGCCATCGTTTCAGGCGCTTTAAAAGGCACGCCGCCTTTCAGCGGCCTGTCAGACACGCCGCTCTCGCGGGGGAGTACAGAATCATCTGCAAGAAACGCCACCATATCCCGTCTTTTCAGCTCCTCCCGGATATACTGCTGGTCTTCCGCCAAAAAAATCACTTTTTCCAGTTCCTGCTTCGGCGTCTTTCCATAGTATAGGCTCTGTTCCACGCACACTGGAATAAAGTCAAATAAAATTTTTTCCAGCTCCGTAGCGTTTATCGTACGTCCATTCGCCGGAAATCCTACCTCAAAGCGCACGATAACTCCATCCGATGCAATCTCACATGCCGTCCGCTCCAGAACCTCCTGTCCACAGCGGCTTACCGTAATGATACCGCTCTTCCCCGATCCCTTTGCCTGAAAGCAGAATTTATCCGCCTGTCTGTGAAAACGCCTGATTAAGTAATCCTCCAGCGCCGTCTGGTTCCATTTCGTCCCATAGTATTCTGCCGGAAACCCCGCGATTTTATGGTTTACCTTCACACTCAGCCTTGATGGCGCTGCAAACGGGTCTCCCTGCACATGCTCAATATTCAAAATATACTTTCCAAATGTATAGCTCCCTGCCAGAGACTTATAGGCAGGATAACTTTTACGGTTAATTGCCCGCAGGCTAAACCGCAAATCCTCCGATGTTTTCATAAAGTACCTCCTCAATCGCTTGTCCTTTTGCATATCGATTATACCTTATTTTATCAGTTTCTTCCACCCCCAATGCATTCGGAGATAGATTATCTCTTTTGTATCCAAAATGTATCGGCAAGCAATAGCCAGTTTGCCCGAAACAGTCTCATAATCTGCCAGTATCCGCATCCTCTCAAGCCATATTCCGTGATTAGTGCAAATTTCTCCCTCAAGCTTCTCACATCCTCAAACCATACCTCATGCTGTATTCCCCCTGTCCAGTATTGAAAATAGGGAGACGCCGCCACAGGGTCAAACTGAATCTGCGCACCGTTTCGAATAGCAATCTGCACCGCCTCCACATTTCCAATCGTTACTGCTTCCGTAACCCCTCGTTCAAAAGGAAGCGGCCAGTCATACCCGTAATTTGGAATCCCCAGCATAATCTTTTCCGGTATAATCTCTGTTACCGCATAATCCAGAACACGGCGTACCATATTCAAAGGCGCTACAGCCATATTGGGGCCGTATTTATACCCCCATTCATACGTCATCAACAATACATGATTTGCCGCCTCTCCCAACGCGCGATAATCTTTCCCTTCATAGAGAAGTCCCTGTTGGTCAGCAGAAGTCTTTGGAGCCAGCGCCACAGATACCTGATATCCCCGCGCATTCATGCGCTCCGCCGCCTCCGCTACAAAAGCTGTGAAAGCATCCCTATCCTCCGCTTTGATATATTCAAAATCAATATCCAGTCCCCCATATCCTTTCTGTTCCATCACCTGCGCAAGCTGAAGAAAGAGCCTCTCTTTTGCTTCCGGATTATTGACAACCGCACTAATCAGATTATTGTTAAACTGTCCGTCCGCTCCAAAAGGCGTCAGTGTCAAAACAGGAAGCGCCCCTTCCTGCTCCGCCCGCCGTATCATCCATACATCATCACTTGGCGGCGGCAAAAGATAACCTTCTTCTGAAAATCCATATGAAAAAACAGAAAGCTCTGTAAGATATGGAAGGGTCTGCTCTAACACCCAGGGGCTGATATAGGTATAAGCATACCCATTAGCCACGATCACTCTCCTTTCCTCCTGATTCGGTGCGTCAGGTATAAGGAGCGCCTGGCCAATGGCAAGTTGATACGGATATACAAGCTGATTCGCATAGATTAGGGACTCTGACGGCACTCCGTATCGTGTAGAAATCTCATCAACATTATCACCCGGAACTACTACATAAATCTGCATTCACGCCTCCTGTATTTATTTTATCCATCTTACGATTCAAGCCTTTTATGAAACATATGCCTTACTTCACCGTAAAAGACATCTTCCGGTAAAAACAGAAGCGTATTCATATTGAACCAAACCCGTACAATCCCACTTGATTAGTACATGTCATTTATTATTCTCACTATAAAACTTCCGGAGATACTTTACATTAATATTTCCGCTATCGCAATAACAGCCCTTTTATTCAAAGAGTTACGCGATTGTCTATGTATTGCCCAATCAATCTCTTCAAATGATTCCAAAACCACATCGCTATGTATATGGCTATCACTATTTAATATTAATACATAACCGTCAATCCACACATTAATTCCGTAATATTTCAATAATCGGGACAATATATATACTTGGCGTTTAACTTGCTTAATTGGATTACGAACCTGCTTTTCATAGACATTTCCACCCCTGCTAACTTTATATTTTGTCCATTCATAATCCTCCTCTTGTCCTATTAACGTTCCGCTATAATTCTTCACTTCAATGATAAATACACCCCTGCTATTAATAATAACATTATCTAATTCCGTTGATTTACCTTCATGGTTAATGCAAATATTAGCAAGCAATATATCATCTTCTTTCAAAACTTGCTTTATAATTCGAGCTGCCTCTTTTTCTCCTTCTTTCCCTGCCGTAACTCTTGGTGATTCATACTCCCTGTCCCACAATACCATTATTAAAATAACAATAATAATAATGCCGCCACATATAAATATCCAGTTTATACCCATAATTTATCTTTCTCGCCTCATATATACAAATTCTTTGGAAAATTACAATTCTTGTATCAAAACCGTTCTTCTATAAGCCCATGATGCCTGATTAACATACTCACAAAAAAATACCTCAAATTCTAAAAATCTAATATCTTCAGTATTTTTATTAAATGTCTGATATCACATGGATACAGGCATTTCTAAGACTGCTTCAAATGTTCTGAACCATACTTAACAACAATACAGAGCTGTCCAACGATAAAATCGACGAACTGGTTAATACATTTATGAATACATTACCTGCCTTGCTGAAAGCGCAGCTTCAAGCAGCTGTGATTTTAGATTTTATGTATCATTCGCTTTGAGGTCACAACTTGTGACCTCAAATGCTTTTTCTCGACAATTTCATTATATCATGCCACAGACGACAAAAACAATAACTGGACAACTTCGGGAACTGGAAGAACAAGGAATCGTTATAAGAAAAGTTTTTCCAGAAGTCCCTCCTAAAGTTGAATACTCTTTAAGTGAAATAGGCACAACCCTTAACCCCATTTTGTCGCAGCTATGTGATTGGGGAAAGACATATCATGCTTACCCATTTGCAGTAATTACTTACAATTTTTCATAATGAACTAACTCATTTAAAGAAATACGCTGCGACTGATGTCGTTCTGGGTCAGCAGGATTACCATTTGCATATCCTATTGCTAAAATATTGATTGGCTCTAGGGTATCTGGAAGCCTAAACTCCTGTCTGATAACATCGGGCTTAAAATAGCATACCCATACAGACCCTAACCCCAACTCAGTTGCTTCCATCATCATGTGGTCTGTAAGAATTGACGCATCTATATCGACAGTCTGTTTTCTATCAAATGGACGAGTCCATGCTTTGGTATGTTCAGAACAAATAATGATTGCCAGGGGTGCTCCATAAATGTTTGCCGCCTTTCCGATTTTCTTTAAGCCCTCTTCCTCTTGGACAACGATAAGACGAACAGGCTGTAAATTTGCTGCGGTAGGTGCAACATGAGCCGCTAATAATATTTTTTCCAACTTTTCCTGCTCTACCTTTTTGCTCATGTAATCACGAACAGAATACCTTGATTTTGCAATGTCTAAAAAGCTCATAAATTTTCCTCCTATCACTAAACTTGATTTTTAGGTTTCCCTGTACTATAATTATATCGCAAACAAATATAAAGGCAAGAATGTACTTTTAGGGTATATACTATTAAAAAAGTAAGTTAGGAGAATTTTTATGAGTATAAATTGCAAAAGTAGTTATAACTGTCCCGTAGAAGCTACGATTGACTTAATTGGCGGAAAATATAAATCAGTCATTCTTTGGCATCTCATGGGTAAAACCTTGCGATACAGTGAACTACATAAATTAGTCCCCAAAGCAACCGATAAAATGTTGGCACAACAACTAAGAGAACTTGAAAATGACGGACTGATAAACAGAAAGATCTATCCTGTCGTTCCTCCCAAAACAGAATATTCTTTAACGGATTTCGGCAATACTCTCGCCCCAATCTTAGATGCTATGTGTGATTGGGGCAGTGTTTATTTAGATGAAGTAAATACTCCGCCAACTTGCAGCAAATCCCAAAATTAAAAACCAATCTCTACAAATAGGAAATTGTATCTCTTTTTTATAGAGATTTTACATCGTTTAAGTGTAACTCTCATTTCTGTACAATATACTGACATAAAACTTTGCCGCACAATAGGTTACCGCATTGGGAACAATCGTATAGCCGCCGCAGGAAGAAACATTGATAAGCTGCGTCCCTTTCGTATCTTTAAAATCACGGACAAACAGGGAAGAAAAGATAGTGAGGGTTTCCACATTCAAATGCAGCATCCGACTGATTCTCTCCAAATTCTGATTCCCAATGCTGCCATAATTTCCAAATCCCGCATTGTTAATCCATGTCCGTAAAGGATATGATTTTATGCTTCCGTATAGATGGAAAACATTTTGAGGAACAGAGGAATAAGCTCCTCTGCTTTCTCTTTTTATCTTAATAAAGGCATATTCCCCGTCAATTTGTTAATCTGCTTTTTATTGCCGCAGATTGCGATACCAATATAATTCAATTTGATCTCTGAGGTGTTCGCCATTTTACCAATGAACTCATCGTAAGTTTTACACCCTTGTGCTAAATCAGAAAAATCAACAACCGTAAGTTCTGCAAATTTTGGCTCAAACAGTTTTGTTCTGAGATTTTTCAGTATCTCCTTATTTCCCTTTAATATCGGTACTGGAAACTGTATAATTCCCATGTGGGGATTGCCCTCTAAATCAAGCACATCATTCCCGACAACATCAGGCATTTTCATTCCCATAGTAATGCCGAGGATAGCGGCGGTGTTTGCAATAATCCCAAGCGGTAAGTTTTCATCAACCACAATGACACATTTTTCATTCTCTACATTCATTTTCACTTTCCTCTTTTCCTAAATTTAGGTTTACTTTCTGAAAGAAACAATCCGATTAAAGTAAGCCCTATTCCTACCGCAGCCATCCATGTAATTTCTTCCTTTAATACAATAACGGATGTGACGACGGTGATGACAGGGACTATATAGATATACACGCTTGTCTTAACAGCCCCAAGCACCTTGACCGCATAATTCCAAGTAACAAAACAAAGGGCTGATGCACCCAGACCTAAATATATAAGGTTTAGAGCATACTCTGGCTTTACAAACTTCTGCACATCCAGGCTAAAATCAAAAACAAAAAGGAATGGGATGATAAAAAGTATTCCGTATGCAAATATCCTCCTTGTAATTTGAATTGTATTATATCCATAGCCGCTGATTTTTCGTGTAAGCAAGGAATAAACTGCCCATACGAATGCCGCAACAATCGCTAAAATATCACCAATAGGATTCAGCTTCAGTTCTGAGCTGCTGAAACTGATAAGACATATTCCTGTGATGGCTACAATAAATCCAATAAAAAATTGCGCTTTCAGTTTTTCTTCTGTCTTTCGTAATACATGAGATAAAACAGCAGTAAAAAACGGAGCGACAGAAACAATAACGCCGACATTAGAAGCCATCGTATAGGTTAATGCTATGTTTTCAAACAGGTAGTATAAGCATATCCCGCATAGCCCCGCCGCAGCAAATGTAAGCTCCTGCTTTTTATCTTTTATTCCTAATCGTTTTGGGTAAACAGCTATCAGCACAAGTAATCCCATCAAAAATCTGAAAAACAGTATCTCTATCGGTGTAAAATCTGCAAGCAGTATTTTGGTGGATATGAAAGTCGTTCCCCATATCACAATCGTAATCAGAGCTGTGATATGCCCTGTGCCAGTTCCTTTATCCATGATTATTGCCGCCCTCCTTGAAAATGCGTCCGTATGCGGCAGGCGACAGGCCGATAAACATATGAAAAAAATTTGAAAAGTGGCTCTGGTCTGAAAAGCCTGTCTGTATTGCGGCGGAGGCCGCAGATACGCCTTTCTCCAATAATTCCTTTGCTTTACCTATCCGTATTGTCTGAAGATACCTATATGGCGTAACCCCCTTTGATTTGGTAAACGCACGAAGCAGTGTGGATTTACTAAGACCGCTGCATTTACAAAGGTTTTCCAATGTGATATGCTCTGCAAAATGTTCTGACATAAATACGCAGGAACTCTCTATTTCTTCGCTGCACTCTGGAATACAGTTCTCAAAAAGTTGTCCGTATTGTTCGATAAGCAACGAAATAAGGAGCAGGAACATTTCTTCTTTTTCAAACTCTTCCCCACCGTCCATAATCATCTGATGCAAAGAATGGAGATAAAGATTCAGCTCATCATTTTCAATGACATTTTCCGAAAAAACAAGCAATGCCCTTTGCCCTGTTATTTCTTCTGCTAATGACAGCATCGTTTCTTTTGGAATATTCAAACCTCTGTAATTAAGCGTTTTACCGTCACATTGCGCACAACTGTGATTATCGTTCGGATTAAACAAGAGAATATTTCCCTGACCTACTATATATTCTTTATTTTTGCAGGACAAACAGCGTGTCCCTGCTTCCATAAATCCAATCACATAATAATCATGAAAATGATTCGGAAACGGCTGTACGATTCCCTCAAAACGATATGCTTCAAGATGTAAATCATCATCATAGCAGACTGTCCGTATTTCTTTCTGCATGGTAACACCTCCTAGCACCCCTATATTCTACTCAATATGTTTGCCGATTTCTTGTAAGATATCTTCATTTTCCAAAACACAGCTATAAAGGAAACAGGCAGAGGAATAAGCCCTTTGCCTGTTCTTTTCATCACAATATTTTGCAGACATCAATCCATTTTATAAAGCCAGAGCATTCTTCCAACTCTTCCAAAGAAAGCTCTATTGCACTATTCGGGCTGCCGCACGCAGGAAACACTGTATTGAAGCGTTTAAGCGATACATCTAAGTACGTTTCCACTCCCACATTTATAGCAAAAGGACAAACGCCTCCAATAGTGTGTCCGACTAAAGGCTCTGCTTCATCGAAAGACAACATTTTCGCTTTTGTGTCAAACCGGGCTTTGTACTTAGCATTATCAATCTTGGCATCACCCGGTGCAACAATCAATATTACTTCTTCGTCTATATGAAATGATAATATTTTAGCAATTCGGTTTTCTTCACAATGCAAAGCCTTAGCAGCAAGGGCGACCGTTGCACTTGATACTTCAAATTCCTGTATGCTCTCCGAAATATATTATAACATATCTAAATTTATTATAACATACTTATCCCCAAAATTCAAACTGTCTGAAAGAAAGCATAAAATATCAACTGTTGCTTTCTGAAATTCTGGAAAAATAAAAGAAATCGTTGTAGACTATCCAACAGGAGATGATGGTATATGAAAATGAGAGATGATTCTACCTGCCCTTTAGAATTAGTTCACGATATGATTAAAGGTAAATGGAAACCAATCATATTGTGGCGACTTCGGCTAGAGGCAACTTCTCTTTCAAAGTTAGAACAGGACATTGAGAGAATTACACAAAAAATGCTTCTGGAACATTTAAAAGAACTTATGGAATATGGTCTTGTCGATAAAAAATCACATTCTGGCTATCCATTACATGTGGAATATTTTTTAACTGAACAGATGAAGAATCAAATTTTAGAAACATTGAAAATAATGTCCCATCGTATTCCTTGCCTTTTAAAATTGAAAAAGCACCAGAGAATACATCTTCTTTTGCATTTGTTTTAGAGGATAAAGACGCTTATCCAGTTGTTGGATTTACATAGATTCATTAGTTAGGGGCAAATCTGAAAAAAAGCGAAGTGAAAGAAAATGAAAGCCAGACGGCAACTGACTTCATACAAGGGGCAAACAGTTGGATAAGCATACAAGGAAATCAACAGAACAGAGGGCAGGCAAGTTATTATGGCGACATGACACCTCCAGATAAAGCACATATATATGAACTCCATATATTTGCACTTGATGAGATGCTTTATTTAAAAAGCGGGTTCTACCTTAATCAACTCTTTAAAAAAATGGAAGTACACATCTTTGAAGAAGCCGTATTAAAAGAAATTTATGAAAAATAAATACTTTAAAGTCGGGCTAAGAACTATTAAAACGGTAATTTCTGTATTCCTATGTTTTTTCATAGATAATTACAGGCATGATAACACCCCTTCTTACGCAGCAATCGCATCCATATTATACACCCAGCCAGATATGAAAAATAGTCTGCGTATTGCAAAAAGCAGGGAAATATCAACCATAATCGGCGGCATGTCTGGGATGCTCTTTTTAACTTTAGAAAGGCGGTTTACTTCCATTTACCCAGAATTATTTAGAGAGCTGGTTTTATCGTTAATGCTTATTCCCCTCATTTACCTATCTCTGCTTTTAAAACAAAAAAATGGAACGGCTCTAATATGTGTTGTTTTCTTATGTGTGACTATAACCCATGAAAGAGATACGAATCCGCTATATTTTGCATGAAGCAGAATTGTTAATATTTCATTAGGAATAGTGATTTCTTTAATTGTAAATTCTATTACATTCCACCAACTTCAAGAGAAAGTATGAACAGATAGTCATAAAACGCTTATATTGTATATGCTTTGTTGCGTAACTTGTAGAAACAGGTATGTAAAGCAAAAGAGCCAGAAGATTAACCTCTGGTTCTCTTTTACTTTTCGGCTATAAATCGTCCATCTATTTTAAAGATGTCTTAAATTGACACGATATTCTCTTAATACCGATTCATCCACATTGGAAATTTGATACTGTAAATGTTTCATCAGTTTTTCCTTGTCTTTCGGAAGATTTCCTCTTACCTGTATTAAGTTCGATGCACCGTCAGTAACAATACGGGTAGTAATTTTTAGGTTTTCGATAAGTATCTTTAGCTCAATCAATTTTTCAATTTCGCTTTCCTCCCTCCAATTTCCTTTTTGTATTTCCTCATACAATTCTGAATTTTTATAAATTGTAAGCATGGAAGATTCTATAATTCTCGGATGAAGCTGATTAAAAACTTTAGCAGTTTCTTTTGCTCCAATCTCTGCCCGTCCTGCACCCGAAATTCCCGTCAGATAAAAGAAATTGTAGCTAATATTAGCTGCTTCCAACTTTTTGCATTGTTCAATCGTGTCCTTTGATTGAAAGCCTTTGTTCATAAAAGCAAGCATTTCATCATCGCCAGTTTCAACACCTATTGTGATTCCATCATAACCCAATGCACGAAGTTCTCTTAATTCCTCAACCGTTTTTGGTGTTATATCTGTAATTCTCGCAAAGCATCCTATCGTTTCATATTTCGGAAAATATTCTTTTACCATTTTTGCCAATGTTTTTAGTTTTTCCGTACTTAAAACAAATGGATTTGCACCTGTAAAAAATACTCTGGGTACTTTATGATAATATTTGCTGGCTTCTGCTAAGTCCTGTTCTATCTCTGAAAAAGGCGATAACTTAAATTTAAAAGGCAAATCCTCATAAAGCGTACAAAATTTACATGAGTGATGCGTACACCCTGCTGTCACTTGAATAAGCAGAGAATATGCTTCATATGGCGGACGCCAAATCGTTCCTGTGTAATGCATAATCATTTCTCCTTTTCGTAATATTTTCAATCAACAATACCTCTGATTTCTTTTAAATCCTCAATACCGTTTTCTCCCATATAGTTATTTAATCCTTTAATAACTTCCAACATGACATAAGGATTGTTAAAATTTGCAGTTCCAATCGCAACCCCTGTCGCACCTGCCATAATAAATTCCAATGCATCATCCGTTGTTGAAATTCCGCCCATTCCAATAATTGGAATCTGAACTGCCTTATAAACTTGATAGACCATACGAAGTGCAATCGGTTTAATAGCTGCACCAGATAATCCACCTGTTTTATTTGCAACACTAAAATCTCTTTTCTTTACATCAATTCTCATACCAGTAATCGTATTTATCAGAGAAAGAGCATCTGCCCCGCCACATTCAGCCGCTTTTGCAATTTCTGTTATGTCAGTAACATTTGGTGTTAATTTCATAGAGATAGGCTGATTAGCTACTTTTTTGATTTCCTTTGTTATATATTCCACCATTTTTGGCTCTTGACCAAAAGCAATCCCTCCATGCTCTACATTAGGGCATGATATATTGATTTCCAACATATCTATTGCCTGTTCAGATAAGCGTTCCACAACTTTTATATAATCATTTACTGTATTACCACAAACATTAACAATTACCTTTGTATTAAATTTTTGTAGGAATGGAATATCCCTCTCTAAGAAAACATCAATTCCTGGGTTTTGTAGACCAACAGCATTTATCATTCCACTAGCTGTTTCCATGATTCTGGGCGGTGGATTTCCCTCCCACGGATAGTAAGAAACACCTTTTGTAACAACAGCACCTAATTGGTTCAAATCAATAAATTCGCTATATTCTTGTCCTGAGCCAAATGTTCCAGAAGCAGGCATAATTGGATTCTTAAAAGATACCCCCGCTATATTTATTGATGTATTTATCTCTCTCACCACCTTTCTTGCATCACATTATAGCAATCATTTATAAAAAGAAAAGTACTGTCTTTTTTTGTTTATAGTGCTAAAAAAGATACCGGTATCAAAAATACTAGTACCTTGAAAGAAACGGGACAGCGTAGTATAATGCAACTAAAAAACGGAGGGATTTTATGAGCAATATGAAAGCACCATTACCCCAATGTGTTGCTATGGTTAGGATTCAAAATATTTTAAGTGGAAAATGGAAAATAACAATATTGTGGTATATCGCTGAATATGAAGTACAAAGATTTGGAGAATTAAGAAGACGGTTAGGTGACATTACACAATCAACTTTAACAAAGCAACTCCGTGAACTAGAGCAGGATGGTTTTATTTCCAGATACATATATCCAGAAGTCCCACCAAAAGTAGAATATTCTTTGACTGAATTGGGAAAAAGTTTTATTCCAATTTTAAAAGATATGAAAAGTTGGAGTGATACACATTTGTTTTAAATTATTTTAAGAAACCTATCGCCAAACTAATATATTCCCAAACAAACAGAATAATTTTTTTATTTCCAAAATTACCAGTATTTTAGAGGATTGCTTTAGTAATCAACTGCCGATTATTGTAAATGCAAACTTTAAAATTATTGCTGTGAAAATAGAAAATTATATGTGTGCATAAACCAACATTAAGTAGCTGTATATGCTAAAAATGTTTATATGTAAAGCAAAAGAGCCAGAGTTGCCCTCCACGGTGTAAACCATCCCATTCTCGCATTTCTCCACGATTCCCACATGGTCGATTGAGCCGTCGCTCCCCCAGTCAAAGAAAATAAGGTCGCCTGCCTGCGGCTCATAGTCCTTATCCTGCCATTGCCCTTTGCCCTTGAACCAGTTCACTCCGTCCGAACAGAGAGAGAATTTCGGGGTGATGCTGCTCTCCAGATACCCGTACTGGTCGGCACACCACGATGCGAAGCAGGCACACCACTCCACACGTCCCTCAAAGCCGTACCAGCTTCAATAAGGCTGACCGCCCTCGTTACCAAGCTGCGTCAAAGCAACCTCTACAATGGCTTGATTGCCGCCACTTGTAAACGCCCGTATGGGTAATAGCGTAACACATGGGCGGGGTACTGCGTGTCGCCGTATTTCTCCCAACCGAGCCGCTTCACCTGCATTGCGGAAAACTCCACTGCATTTGCATAGGAATAGCCGCCGTAGTTGGTCTTTGCCCATGAGATATACCTGTTGCCGAAGTTGTAGCCCTGCAAAGCGAGCTTGATGCGCTCCATGTCAATCGGATTCTCCACCTCGGCTGAAATGAGGGCAGCTTTCAGTTCCTGTACGCCGCACTCGATGTAATATTCGGGGGCTTTGATGCCGTTTGGCTCATGGGAGTATCTCTTGTTGAAGCTCCCCTCCGCCGCCTGTATCGGGTCGTTGTCTGTGCCGCTTTCTGGGCGGCTTTGGCGGACACTTTTGCCGTTTTCTGCGCCATCTTTGCGGTCTGCTCGGTGGTCTTAATCGCTGTCTTGGATGTCGCCTTTGCAGTTTTCACGCCTTTTTCCGTCGCCTTGACCGTGCCTTTGTCTGCGGTCTTCATGGTTTTTTCCGCATTTCTGACGGTCGTCTTGATTGTCCGTTTTCCCTGCTGTCTTGTTTTTATCAACGAATTTGCCGCCGTCTGGGGCGTTTCCGTTCGGAAAACCCGTCAAAGAAAATTGCCTTTATCAATGCCTGCTCGCTATC
>Ga0137308_100100_pt1 | contig 154395 bp, 132 predicted proteins | sample Inofrocosms_June_FD_97181 | JGI IMG/M metagenome (GOLD analysis project Ga0137308, IMG submission 97181) | Mouse cecal microbial communities from Vienna, Austria - N-Acetylneuraminic and N-Acetylglucosamine D2O microcosms_June | ecosystem: Host-associated > Mammals > Digestive system > Large... | reverse complement strand
TGTATAATAAGTTTGTCGTACAGGATCACTTTCTTTCGTATTTTTTTGTTTGCAAACTTATTATACATCAGAAAGTCCTGTATGACATTTTTTATGGAAAAGTTGTAAAGTGGTGCTTTCTTTTTTATTTTGATTAAAAAATTAAATCATATTTCACCAACGTTGATGTATCATATCATACTGTATAAATTTTTATATGTCAAAATCTCTCATTTTTATTTATCACCTGAAGTTCAGTATTTTTGTAAAATATAAATTTAATTCTCATTCTTCTTTCAATATTTTTTATCGAATTTTTTATTGAATTTACTGTAATAAATGTTATACTATCATCAAATAAAAAAGAGAAAAATTTGAGAAATGGAGGCCAATATGAATCAATACAAAAAAAACAGCTCGGCACCTGAGGATTTTGAATTGTTAAGCAGAAAAGAAACTTACACCATATGGCAAAAACTAATAAAGGACTATTTTAGCTCTGTCCATGACAAAAATGGTTTTGTTTTTAATTTAAAAGACATGAAAGACTCTATAGAAAAACACAATGATGTTCCCACCATATCAGATGCTACGTTTTATCGCTATACAAAAAAAATGCATATTCAGGAATATGAGCATCCATATAATGGCAAACACTATTATGAAATTAACGAATCTGCTGATGATATGGAAGAAACTTTATTAGAGTTTGATTTGGCTTTTAGGAAATACAATAAAACTTTACATCTTCACGTTAATCCACACTTAGGAGAACTTTTAACTGCTTTTTTAAACCGTAATTTTGACAAAAATCTTTTCCATTCAACATGCTCACAAGGTTTTATTACCTGCTATTATTATTTTGGAAAAGAATATGATAAGTCTGAACTTGGTAAAACATATTTAACTGCTGGATTTATAAAAAAGAAAATTAAAAAACTTGCAAAATCTATAGCATATAATAATTCTGATAATTTTCGTAACTAAAATTTCGGAGAGGGCATATCTGCCAATATGTCCTCTCCCATCAGCTATATCCCTATTTTCTCCGTGTCCTGCTCCCCTGCTTCACACACTTCGACGCTGTATAGATGGAGATTCCCAATCCAACTCCAGCTGTCACGGATTCTACCACCACACTGGACGCTACCGCACTTCCAACAACTGCTAAAAACCCTAAAATCATGCTTCGATTCCTTTCTGATAAATCAATATTATTCCGTAATCATTGTTTGTTAAATATAAGGCTTCCACCCATTCCGTACCGTCAACCGTAACCGTATCAAGGTATTCATACATGGATTCCTGGATATAATGCTCTTTTAAAATCTCTTTGTATGCTTCTTCTGCGGCTTCATCACTTTTCGGAATCACAGTGCAGAACCCTCCCATGCCTCCCATCACGTCACGTTCCGCCCCATAATTGCTGTCCAGTATCTCAATCTGGGAAGCAAGGTAATTTAATATCTGCTCCGGTAATTCCATCTGCAGGACGGGGTAATTGTCCCAGTAATCCCGTTCTGTGCCGATACGATAAAATACTCTGGCTTTTTTCTGTTCTTCTGCCATTGATACAAAACAGGCATTATCTTCGGTAGCTCTTTCTTCCATAATTCCATACCCCATGCACTGATAACGCCCTTCCCGGTCTTCCGCTCCCGCCGCATAAAAAATCATCCTGACTGTTCCTTTCTGTATCTGGAACGACCTTACTTCTATAGTGCTTCTGTTTCCGGTGAATGTTTCGTAATCGGCGGCTGGCAGTATCTTACGAAACCCTGCCCATTCCTCTGCTTTCAGATAGTCCGTGTGAAACTGACCGTCAGTATAGCTCCATCCTGTTTCCGGCTCTGCCTTTTCTTTGTGCTTTACATAATTTAAAAAACGCTCCCAGCTCTGAAATAATATCCCTACCACATTTCATCCCTCCTGTAATCATCCTGCCCTTTTGTTGTATAGATAAGCTGAATCTTCTGGCCTTTCATTTTTACATGGGTTATGTACCAGCTTTTTTGTCTTCCTTTTCGGTTTCTTATGGGGATTTCGTCTATTTTCTCCTCTATCCTGATTTTGTTTGGGTACATCCCCACAGCGTCTTCCACTTCCAGACAGTCATCTTTTATTCTGTCTAAGCATAAAACAATAAACCCGTCTTTTCCCAGCTCTTTAGTGTGGAGGATGCGGTAAATCCTCACTATCACTTCCTCCGGTATCTTTTTCTTCCCCAGATACCTGTTTATCTGCTTCAGCAAATGCCACTGGCTCACTGTCCTGATTCGGATTGTCTTTTTCATCCTGTTTCTTCTCCTTTTTCTCCTTTTCCGGTTTCTTTATTTTACCCGGCAGCTTTTTCTCCCTGTCTTCTCCCGCTTTTTCCGGCAGCTTTCCATTCCCGGCTTCTTTCAGTGTATCCTTTTCCTCAAATTCAAACGGGCGTAATTTCCATCTGTTGGGAAAATATCTTCCTGCCATCAGTGGATGTGTGGCTTTGAGCCTTTCATATTCGCCTTTGTCGTCTACAATATCCACTACTTTTTCTTTATAAGTTTTCAGAAGTTTTAACAGGTGTTCTTTTTCTTCTTTCACAAATTTATTTGTCAGGAACGTATTGCCATATCCAAGCAGGACAGCGTCAAAACCACGCTTTAACACTTCCTCAAGGTATTTCCGGTTCTCCGTGTTATTTGCCACTTCTGAGGGCTTTAAACGTTTTGAAAAAAGGTCTGCGTAAAGGTTGCAGACTGTCATTGTGGTATATCCCATGGGGATTAGGTTGTTTAAGATAAATGTGGTGGTCGTGTCTAAAATGCTGACATCTGTACTGGCAGGGTTTAAGCCAATGATTAAGATACTTTTCTCCGGCTTTCTGTCCCTGCAGGTGAATGTCAGCTCAAACCGTTTTTTATGGTTCTTATCGAAAATGCCTTTCCGTTCCACTGTCATGGATTCTGTTGATAATTTTTCCATTGGTATGCTCCTTTTTTGCATGAAAATAAGGCAGACAACGTTTCTGCTGCCTGCCTGTTTTTAAAACTTTATGTGATTATGCGTTTACTGTTTCCAGTGCCACCAGTACGCCTACTGTAATGACACATGCGCCTAAGAAGATTCCTGCGTGCATGGATATCACCCCTTTCCTGATGGTTTTCAGGGTAATAATATGTATTTCACATTGCTTTAAGCCTTCACTTTCACCCAATCATGCGGCTTCATTTTCCCATTTTTATCTTTCTTACAGTTTCCGCCTGTTGGCTTTGCACTTTCTGAATTTGTTGTGGCAGTCTTCCCACAATTCCTGCATTTCCATCTCATACTCTCACCTCTCTCCAATTTTTTATATTGTCGGAAAAATTCCTGCGTACCTGGATATCACTCCCATATAAAATTTCATGCATAGAGATAATATATATCTTACAAAAATCTGCTTATCTGAAATTTATCTGAAGCATATAATCATAAAATGTACTTTGCAGACTTTCCGGCATATATTCATATCTTTCATCTGCCATATATTCATTGATTTTTCCCCTGGCTTCTTCTATCTCTCCATCCTCTATCAATGCTCCCACTTCTTTAGCTACTTCAAGCCCTTCGTTTCCATATTCCTCCAGAGTTTCTACTTTCTCTTTTAATTTTTCTATATCAGCTTCAAATATATCATAATCTTTGTAATTTCCATTCATTTCGTCCAAAATAGTTTTTACTTTTCCCAAATTCATTTCAGAATATTTTTCCATTTCTTTTTGAGCGGCTCCATAAAGTTTAAGATCCTCAATTAACCTGGATACTTTTTTGGACATTTTTTCTCCCTTAAATTCAATATCTTCTGCGTCCTCCAATGCAGCATAGTAATTCCCCTGCTTCACACTCCTGATGATATTTTTTTCTAACTCACTGGCTTCTCCTGACATTATAATTTTTCCAATGATTAAAAGTACCGCTATTACAATGATAATAGGCAAAACCTTCTTCATATCTAAATCCCTCCTCTGGCTGTTTCACTCCACAATATCCATTTCCGTATCAATCGAATCTTTTGGTTGATTTTGTTCCAGTTCTGTCTGACTTCATACGCCGCCAACCCATTCCGGTTGAAAGTCGACTGCCCCTTCTTCGCTTTCTTTTTTCTGATAACTTTCATATTGAATGATTAACTGTTCCAACCGCTCACTCTGTTCCATGGATGTATCTGCTACTAGCATTTCATTTTCTTTATACTCCGTAATTACCTTACCCATAGATTCATAATTTCCGCTATCATAACTGTCCTGAATTTTCTGAATGATTTCCTCTATTTCATTCCTGTGATTTTCCAGCTCGACAATACGGTTTTCCAGTTCTTCCACATCTTCCTCAAAAGATGAGTATTTTTTGTAGCTTCCGTTAAACCCCAGTATCTGTCTCTTTGCTTCCTCCAAATCATTTTCTGAACTCTGTCCATGGAGCAAAGACACTACATCATTATAATTATCTACATCAGCAATCAAATCTCCCATTTTCCCTGTTTTCTCTATGTCAAACTCATTTACAAGAATGTGAACCTCATTATATTTTCCTTCCTTAATATACTGCTCAACATACTTCTCTCCTTTATTGCCACATGCCTGTAATACAAAAGCAGCAGACAATACTACTATAAAACAGAATCCTTTTTTTAATCTTCTCATTTCATATCTCCATATTTTTCATAACAATTTACTTAAATTTTTTTACTACATACGCAATCCCTGAAAATACTACAATTACCCAAAACAGCTCCCATACAAATTCAATGACATATGACAAAAGCCATAGAACTACTATAACGCCAATAATGGCGGCAATTATCCCAAATATTTTTTTCATGCTTCCTCACTCCGTCTGCAAGTTTATTTTTTAAATAGTTTCCCAAATCCTTTGATGACGTCCATGCCGCTCTTTGGATTTAAGATTTTATCTTTTTTCTTTTCCAGATACTGTACTGCTTCCGTTATATCTTCCTGTTCCAACCCCAGCTTTGGCAATAACAGCTCTATCTTTTGAAAAGCTTCCTCAATTTTCTCCAAAGAAGAAGTATCTGCTTTTTTCATTGCTTTCAGAAGCCTGTCTTTTCCCGCCTGTTTACGGTCTGCTTTTTTAAATAGACCGGTGGAACAGAACTTTTTATCAAAATCCGCTAAATATCCATTGATTTTATCTAAATATTTTGGCTTCAGCTCGGAACAGAACTGCTCTTCAAACACAGATTTCTTTTCCAGCAAATCTTCCTCATAGTCAAGAAGTGATTCTGATGTGGGCGGAGTAATTTCCTCAAAGAAATCCTGTATTGCCTGTAATTCTTTACGGGCAAAATCAGCAGAATCCCTGGTAGTGCAGACGATATCATCTACCGTCCGGTACAGCAGGTCAAAGTCTTCCAGCCTTTTATTGATATATTTCATGCATTCCAGCTCGTCTGTCACTGGCAGGCTTAAATTCATGCAGTATTCCATCAGTTTTTCTTTTGCTATTACAGAATCTTCTTCTGTTTCTCCTTGAATGTCTTTTACATATTGGAGTGCCTGATTATCCTTAGATGATTGCAGGTCAACGCCATAATAATCTGCCAGTATGCCCAGCTCTCCTTTTTCATCCCCAAATGACGCAAGCATGGTTTCAAATAAATCAAGGCTGTATGGATGCAATGCCAGAATTTCCTGATAGATTTGGTCCGTTTTCTCTTTTGGGACTGCCCCGCTTTTTATATTATTCAGTAATTGCTGTGCGGTTTCCATGTCATCCTCCGACGGGACTCCCCATACAATATCTTTCTTTGTTTCTGAAATAAGATGTATCAATACATGATGTAAGGCAAAAGCAGATTCAAAGACGCCCTTCTGTATTGTTGCCCTTGTTTTCGGGTCAGAAAATATCTGCTTTAATTCCGAATTGGCTGCCATCTTACTGAATGAATTACCTATTGCATTCACGAAGCTATGCCCCATGCCTTCTGCAACGTTCCTCATTCCAAGGCTGGCCTGATGTGCATAATTATCTATTACTGTCCCGCCATAACTGCCGCCTTCCCATCTGGCACGATTATCTTTCCGCTCCTGACGGTATTGTTTCTGCGCTTCCAAATCCTCATTTACGGATATAATTTTCTCACAGACAGAATCGGATGCCGCATAAAAGGGATTCAGATAGCCCTTCTCATTTGCATACTGGTAAATCGTATCGTAATCCCAGTCATAGCGTTCCATGCTGATAAGTTCTTTTTTCATTTCATCTATCACCGGGCAGATACTTTTCTGAAAATCTGATGATGTTTTCTGCAGAATGTCATTGCAGTTCGTATAGTCACTATAAAAGGAAGAAAACTGCCTTACCGCTTCTTCTGCCAGACGGTAATACTTCTTCCGCAAGACGTTATAAATATTTCTCTCTTTTGGAATATGGACTGTGCCAACTGCACAGGGATATTCCACAGGATGGTTCTCCTGCTCCAGCAATTCTTTCATTAACATAGACAACACTCCTTTGTTTTTTTATTTCGTGTACTGCTTTTTCATCTTTTGATTGAGCATATATATAACCATATATAAATATACCATATATTCAATAATCTTACAATAATATTGTGGGTAAAATATAATAGACACCGGAGGTACAGACAATGCCTAAAAAAGAAAACCCCTTGCGCCAGCTCCCAGCCAGTTCGGATGGTTATGGCGATATAAAAATCCATTTATCAGAAATATTAGAGGAAAAAAATATTTCCCTGAATCAGTTATCCTTCCGCACTGAAATGCAGAGAACACAATTGAGAAATTACAGGGATGGGAAAATACAGCGTCTGGATATTGATATCCTGAAACGATTATGTTACGTTCTGGAATGTGATTTACACGACCTGATAGAATACATCCCGCCTGAAAAATCATAAGCACAAAATCAACCCACTTTAGACTAAAACACCCCATGGAAAGCCTACCGCTCCATGGGGTTAAAATACAACTCTTATTCTCTTTATTCTGCCTGAATTTCTGTTCCCTTTCGCCCTTACTTGTGATATGGTTGTCCATAACGTACCTAAGTGCGTAAACTCCTGAGAAAGCAGCACAAATATTATCCCTGTTCTGCCTTCTGCAACTGTATACAATTTCGCCTTTACTTGTGATACGGTTCATTTAACATAATCCGATAACCTCGGTAAATTTGTTCAAGTAAAATTACCCGCATCAGTTGATGCGGAAAGGTCATCTCAGAAAAACTCAATTTGAGGTCTGCCCGTCGAAGAACAGACTCACAAAGCCCCAGAGAACCGCCAATCACAAACTGAAGATGGCTTACACCTGAAATACCAAGCTGTTCTATTTTTTTAGAAAAACCTATGGAATCGAGCCTCGTGCCATTAATAGCAAGTGCACAGACCCACGCTTCATCTCGTAAATATTTGGCTAGACGTATACCCTCCTTTTTTAAAATTTGCTTCTCTTCCATTTCACCCGCGCCATCCGGAGTCTTCTCATCTGCAACTTCTATAATTTCCAGTTTACAATAACGGTTAAGACGTTTTGCAAATTCCCCGACTGCTTCCCGATAAAAACGTTCCTTTACTTTCCCTACCGCCAATATTGTTATCTTCATCTATGTACACACGCTCCATAATTTGACATATTAATAAATATAGTATATAGAATATTTTTTACCTATGCAATTAGATTCCGCGAAAATAAATGAAAATCAATTTTCAAACTATCTTCACAGTTTTTTGAAAATTGATTTCCGTGTCTAAAATGATTGTAATATGTATTCGTTTCCTTTATAATGGTAGTGTTGTATGAGTTTTTACAGAATGGGAACCGGAGGTAGGCATATGGCAGATATAGCACTGAAACAAAAACACACTTATGTAGAGGCAAGCAAGAAACTTGAAGATGCATCTTCCACTGCATGGTCATTTATGTTTCTCAGCATTTTAGGATTTGCCGCACTCATTCTGATTTGGGCAGGCATCTTTCCGCTGGATATTCCCTTTTCTACCTTGCTTATGGGAAGTATTGTGTTTGGAATTCTCTTTCTCATCTTTATTTTCGTAAGCATTCGAGCCTTCTATGACAGAAAAAGACTTATTCCAGCTAAAGCCAAGGAGGATGCTGATATTTGCAGGATTCGCAATTGGTTCCAGGAACATTATTCTGCCGATGCGATTTCACATGGCGTTGACGAGGAAGATATCTCCATTGAGGAGCTCTATTACCTGCGAACAGAAAATATCAGCCGTTTACTTACAGAGGAATTTCCTGAATTAGAGGAATCTTTCTGTGAATTCCTGATGGATAATATTTACCAGATGTACTTTTCAGATGAAACATGAGGTGAAAAAATGAAATTATTAGAAGATAAAATTAGACAAAACGGAATTGCTGTCAATGAACATATTTTGAAAGTAGACAGCTTTATTAACCACCAAATAGACCCCATACTGATGCAGGAGATGGGCCAGGACATTGCCGAACATTTCAAAGGCAAAGGCATTACAAAAATTGCCACGATTGAAAGTTCCGGCATTGCCCCTGCGCTCATGACGGCTGTTACCATGAATGTGCCGCTGATTATCCTCAAAAAACAGCCGTCTAAGATTCTCAATCAAGATTTGTACCAGACGGTAGTTACCTCCTTCACCAAAGAGACTAATTATGAACTGACGCTCTCTAAAAAATATATCAGCGACAACGACCATGTATTGATCGTTGACGATTTTTTGGCAAATGGCGAGGCTGCGACAGCCGCGCTCCGGCTGCTGCGCATGTCCCATGCCACGATTGCAGGCCTTGCTGTCCTCATAGAGAAATCCTTCCAGCCTGGACGTGAAAAGCTTACTAACCAGGGAATTGAAGTATACGCCTTGGCAAGAATCGCCAAAATGGCTGAAAATTATATTGAGTTTATCTAATCGAACAACGATAGCTGATTTGATTCCGGCAAATCCCCTAAAATTCCAAGGTCATTCATTAAGTCAATGACAGTTTTGGAAACTTTCGTGCGCTGGCGGAAGTCATCTTTAGAGAGGAACGGCCCATCCTTTGCCGCCTCCACTACGGCGTCCGCCGCCTTATCGCCAAGCCCCTCCACACTATCTAAGGAGGGCATCAGCTTCCCATCAATAATCTGAAATGTGTGCGCCTGTGCCCGAAAGATATCCATAGGCATAAATTCAAAGCCCCGGGCATACATTTCCTGAACAATCTTCATATCTTTTATCGTGTCCTGCTCTTTTTTGGTAAGAGTATCTTTTCTTCGCTCATAATCTGCCAGGAAATAATTCAGCTTATCCTTCCCCTGGCACATCAGCTCATAGCTGAACGACGTCGCACGGATGCTGAAAAATGCTGCATAGTAAGCAAGCGGATAAAACACCTTGCAATAGGCAATCCGCCAGGCCATCATGACGTACGCCGCCGCATGCGCTTTGGGGAACATATATTTAATTTTCTTGCAGGACCATATATACCAATCCGGCACATTATGTGCAAGCATGGCCTCTTCCCACTCCGGTTTTAACCCCTTTCCTTTACGCACGCTCTCCATGATGGTAAAACTAAGCTCACTCTCCATGCCCATGCCAATTAGATAAGTCATAATATCGTCACGCGTACAGATAGCCGTAGAGATGGTCGCCTTTTTTTCCTGAATCAACGTCTGCGCATTTCCAAGCCACACATCCGTTCCATGGGATAAACCAGAAATACGTACCAAATCCGAGAATGATTGCGGATTGGTGTCAATTAACATCTGAATGACAAAATCTGTGCCAAACTCAGGAATGCCCAGAGAGCCAAGTTTGCAGCCGCCAATATCTTCGGGCTCAATGCCAAGCGCTTTCGTACTCTGAAACAGCGACATGACATCCGGGTCATCCAGGCGGATTTGTTTAGCGTCAATCCCCGTCAAGTCCTCGAGCATACGAATCATGGTCGGATCGTCGTGTCCCAGAATATCTAGCTTGAGAAGGTTGTGATCAATGGAATGGTAATCAAAATGCGTGGTGACAATGTCCGTAGACATATCGTTCGCCGGATGCTGAATAGGCGTAAAAGAATGGATTTCCTCGCCCAAGGGAAGCACAATAATCCCGCCTGGGTGCTGTCCAGTCGTTCGCCGGATGCCCACACAGCCCTGGACAATGCGGTCAATTTCACAATTTCGTTTGCGCACCCCACGCTCCTCATAGTAATTCTTAATGTAGCCAAAAGCCGTCTTATCCGCCAGCGTACCGATGGTCCCGGCACGGAACGTCTGTCCAAATCCGAAAATAACCTCACAGTAAGCATGCGCCTTACTCTGATATTCCCCGGAGAAATTCAAATCAATATCCGGCTCCTTATTACCTTTAAATCCCAGGAATGTCTCGAAAGGAATATCAAACCCTTCCTTTTCCAGCGGTTCTCCGCATTGCGGGCATTTCTTATCCGGCATATCGCATCCGGCACGCCCGGCATAAGCCTTGACTTCCGATGAGTCAAAGTCGCTGTAATGACAATGCTTACAATAATAATGAGGAGACAAGGGATTTACCTCTGTGATTCCTGACATGGTGGCGACAAAGGAAGAACCCACGGAACCACGCGACCCCACCAAGTAACCGTCCTCATTCGATTTCCACACTAATTTCTGCGCAATAATATACATTACGGCATAACCATTAGAGATAATGGAATTTAACTCACGCTCTAACCGCTCCTTAACGATCTCCGGTAAATTTTCTCCATAAATCTCATGGGCGCGGTTATAACAGATATCCCTGAGCATTTGGTCAGAGTTCTCAATCACCGGCGGGCATTTATCGGGACGCACCGGGGAAATCTTTTCACACATATCTGCAATCTTGTTGGTGTTGGTGACGACGATCTCCTCTGCTTTCTCCTCCCCCAAGTACGCAAACTCCTCCAACATTTCCTCCGTGGTGCGCAGGTACAGAGGCGCCTGATCATCCGCATCCGAAAATCCTTTGCCCGCCATGATAATTCGCCGATATACCTCATCCTCCGGGTCTAAGAAATGCACGTCGCAGGTTGCCACGACAGGCTTATGAAACGCTTCCCCCAGCTTGACAATCCGACGATTAATGTCCTTTAATTCTTCCTCAGAACTCACCATTGCCTTATCCGAGCGCAACATAAACGCATTGTTGCCCAACGGCTGTATTTCCAGATAATCATAAAAATTCACCAGACGCGCAATCTCTTCCTCGGAGCTTCCACGCAGAATCGCCTGATAAAGCTCCCCCGCCTCACAGGCGGAACCAATCAGCAGGCCCTCGCGATGTTTGAGAAATTCGCTCTTAGGAATCCTCGGCTGCCTGTAAAAATACGTCAGATGGGCGTCGGAAACCAGACGGTAGAGATTGATACGTCCCATGTCATTCGTAGCCAGAATAATCGCGTGATGACTGTGAAGCTTTTTGATATTATCCACAGATGCGCTGCCCATCTCATTGACTTCATCCAGATTATTAACGCCACGCTCCTCCATCATGCGGATGAACCTGACAAAAATTTCTGCCGTACATGCCGCATCATCCACCGCGCGATGATGGTTTTCCAATGAAATCTTTAACGCCTTCGCTACTGTGTTCAACTTAAACTTACTTAGCTGTGGCATCAATACGCGGGCAAGCCCCACGGTATCGACCACCGTATATTCGCAGGGCAGACCCTGCCGTTCACAATTTTTGCTTATGAAACTCATATCAAACTGCGCATTGTGCGCAACCATCACAGCCCCCTCGCAGAACTTGAGAAATTCCGGCAATATTTCTTCTATTTTCGGCGCATCCAACACCATATCATCTCGAATATGCGTCAATTCCTCTACCTGAAAGGGTATCGGCACTTCCGGGTTCACAAATGTAGAAAAACGCTCGCTAATCTTGCCATTTACGACCCTCACAGCGCCAATCTCAATAATCTTATTGTTGAGCGGAGAAAAGCCGGTAGTCTCTAAATCAAACACCACATAGGTATCTGTAAGGTTCTGCCCCCGCGAATTCTCCACGATATCTTTCAGGTCATCTACCAGATAAGCCTCTACTCCATAAATTACTTTAAAATCATCCTCCAGGGAAACGGCATGTCCCGCATCAGGAAATGCTTGCACATCCCCATGGTCGGTAACCGCCAATGCAGGATGTCCCCATTTCCTGGCGCGCCCAATGATATCCTTAACCTCAGAAACCCCATCCATATCGCTCATTTTTGTATGACAGTGCAGCTCCACACGCTTCTGCGGGCTATTGTCCATGCGGGTGCTCGTAAAATCGGCAATCTTCTTTATTCCAGTAACGGAACCGATCGTAAGCTCCCCATCAAACTTATCAATCGTGGCCACACCTTTTATTTTCAGAAAAGCTCCCTTTTTCACATGCGCTGTAATCTCCGGTACAATTTCATTTTTGGCAAACATCTTTACCATAATCGTATCGGTAAAATCCGTAACGGCAAAGAAAATAATTGTTTTCTCATTGCGGATTTCTCTCGTCTCCAGGTTCAAGACTTTACCGCGAATGATAACCTCGCCAATCTCTCCCACAATCTGCTCAAGCGGGGTAGCTTCCTCCTCAAAATCGCGCCCATAGACGATGTCTGGATTATCGGAACGCTTGTAGCCGCCATAAGATTCTTTTCTGCCCCTGCCGAAACTGGATGCAGTTTTTTTACCGGAATTCTGATTGACAGTTGATTTATTTCCTGTATGGCCCGCACTCTCGTTTCCACCAACGACGGCGTCTCCATGTCTTGGCCTCTCATTTCCACCAGTATCGGCGCTCGCCTGCTGTGAGTTTCCATATTCGCCAACCCCTGAACGTTTTGCCTCCCCTGATTGCCCCTCTTGCGGAATTGTCTGCCGCTCTTCCCCCTGTCCGCCATTGGCAAAGGATGACTGTGAAATAATATGATGTACTTCATTCTGAATACGGATATTACTATTCTTTCTATTCTTCTTTTCTGTCGGTTCTATGTAGGAAACCTGGATAACCACATCCATCCCGCAGCGTTCACAGATAATCTTCTCTAATATCTGCAAAATCTCCTCTGATTTCTGTCGCGCAACGACAGAATCTTCAAAGGCAATCTGCATCGTATCTTCCTGTGGGAAATGTATCTTTGCCATCTTGAGCACACTGTACTCCAAATAACTGTACGCACGAAATTCTTCCATAATGCTGTCCCGGTAAATCATCATCAATTTCTTAGGATTATATTGCCCGGACAGGTTATATTTCTCAATTATTTTTACAGATAACTCATGCTGTGGAAAAAGCTGCCTCTTGATGTCTTTTTCCAGACGGAAAATCCGATTCTTTTCAATCAACCTGGAACTTAAAAGATACACCCTGAGGTGATCCCGGCTGCGGTTCGTGGACACCTTTGTTACCTCCACGTCCGCCATCAGCCTTTCCATGTCTGAAGGGATTTTCAAATCCGGAAATACATCAAAAAACAGCTTACCCATTTGTTCACTCACTCCAATGTAGCAATTCATAGCGGAGAGCCGAAAGCAGCTCCTCCTCTTTTACTTTCTTATAGATTTCTCCATGTTTGATAATCAGGCCTTCACCGATTCCGCCGGCGATACCGATATCCGCCTCCTTCGCTTCACCTGGACCATTGACGACACAGCCCATAACAGCGACCTTCAAATCCAGAGGGATGTCCGCCACCATATCCTCCACCTGATTTGCCAGCCCGATCAAATCAATCTGTGTTCTTCCGCAAGTCGGACAGGATACGACTTCAATGCCTCCCTTGCGAATGCCCAGCGTACGCAATATAATCTTTGCCGATTTAATCTCCTCCAAAGGATCTCCGGTCAGAGAAACGCGGATGGTATCGCCAATTCCCTGCCCTAATATCATGCCCAGGCCCATCGCAGATTTAATATTGCCGCTGATCATGGTGCCTGATTCCGTAATCCCTACATGCAGGGGATAATCCGTCTCGCCCGCAATCAGTTCATGCGCCCGCACACACATCAGCACATCCGAGGACTTAATACTGATTACCAGCTTGTCATAGCCCATATCTTCAATAATGCGCACCTTATCAAGCGCGCTCTCCACAAGCCCCTGTGCAGTCACGCCGCCATATTTTTCTACCAACTCCTTTTCCAGAGAACCGCTGTTGACGCCGACACGAATAGGAATCTCACGTTCCCGCGCCACGTCGACAACAGCCTGAATCCGCTCCCTTGCCCCTATGTTCCCAGGATTAATGCGAATCTTATCCGCCCCGTATTCCATAGCGGCAATGGCGAGCCGATAATCAAAATGAATATCTGCCACCAAGGGAATTGTTATGCCCTTCTTAATTTCTGCAATCGCCTCCGCCGCTTCCATCGTAGGCACTGCACAACGAATAATTTCACACCCTGCCGCAGTAAGCTTCTGAATCTGGGCAATTGTTCCTTTCACATCCTCCGTCCTGGTATTCGTCATCGACTGGATCAAAATAGGATGATTGGCGCCGATCGTCCTGTTTCCGATGCGTATTTCGCGTGTCTGTTTCCTTGTAATCTGATTTTCCATGTCTGTTTCCCCTATTTTCGTTCTCTACTGCATAGTATTAAAAAATATTCCGAATATCATTGAACATAACAAATACCATCAACGCCATCAATGCCACCAAACCCACAAAATGTACCATGCCCTCTTTCTCAGGGGAAATCTTCTTTCTGCGGATGGCCTCAATAAGCAGGAAAACCAGCCGCCCTCCATCCAATGCCGGTATCGGCAGAAGATTCATAATTCCTAAGTTTGCCGACAAAAAAATCGAGAAATTTACCATACTCATAATAGCTAATCCAACTCCACCGGCCGACTCATTGGAATCATACGTGTCTCCCATTACTTTGACAATCCCCACAGGGCCAGACAAATCATTTAGTCCTACCTTGCCGGTCACCAGCATCTTTAAACTCTCAATCGTGGTGTTTATCTGATAGCGTATCTCAAAAAAACTGTGCGTGATTGTCTCAAGAACTGTTCCCTTCTGACGTACAGCTCTACCATTCATACCCAACATCTGTCTGCCGCTCTCCTCGTCCATCTTAGGAGACAGCAACGCCTCATAACGTTCTCCATTACGTTCATAGACCAGTTTTACATCCTTTCCCGGATGGAACAGGGAATATTGGCTGACCTCACGAAAGAAATGCGTCCGCGAACCGTTCATGGAGATAATCTCATCTCCCTCCATAAGTCCAGCTTCGGCGGCCGGAAACCCTTCACGCACACTGCTCAACACCGGACGGTCAAATCCCACGCTGCCCATCACAATCAAAGCAAACACCCAGGCCATAATAAAATTGAACACCGGACCGGCTGCGACTACGCTAATGCGCGCCCAGACAGATTTACTGTTAAACGACTTTGCATCCTGGCTTTCGCCGTCTTCTCCCTCCATCATACAGGCGCCGCCAAATGGCAACAGTTTAATGGAATACTTCGTCTCTCCTCTGGTAACGCCAAATAACGTTGGCCCAAGACCCAGAGAAAACTCATTTACTTTGATTCCGTTGGCTTTGGCAAGAAGAAAATGCCCAAGCTCATGGAAAAGGATAATAATACTAAAAATAATAAGCGCAATTATAATATTCAATCTTACCACCTGCTTTCTATAAAGGCATAAACTTCTGCTTCCGTCTCGAGAATTTTCTCAACTTTGGGCTCGCTCTCATACTCACAATGTTCCATACACGCCTGAATAATCTCTGGAATCTGTAGAAATGGAATCCGCCCATTTAAAAACAACGATACGGCTTTTTCATTCGCCGCATTGTAAGCGGTAGGGATATTGCCCCCGCGCTCCATCGCCGTAAATGCGAGCCTAAGTCCCGGAAACGTTTCAAGGTCAGGCTCTTCAAAGGTCAGGCTGGTAAGCTGAAAGAAGTCCAGCCGCTTTCCTGACAGGCTGCGCCTCCTGGGATAATACAGCGCATATTGTATGGGAAGGCGCATATCCGGTGTTCCTAGCTGCGCCATCACCGCGCCGTCTTCATACTCCACCATGGAATGAATGACGCTCTGCGGATGCACTACCACCTGAATCTGATTCAACTCCACGTCAAAAAGCCATTTGGCCTCCATCACCTCTAACCCTTTGTTCACCATTGTTGCCGAATCAATCGTAATTTTTCTCCCCATCGACCAGTTGGGATGATTGAGCGCGTCCTCCACACGAATATGTCCAAGCTCTTCCCGCTTCTTCCCCCGAAAAGGCCCGCCTGACGCGGTCAACAGTATTTTATGAATGTGATTGCCACGTTCTCCATTCAAAGATTGGAAAATTGCGCTGTGTTCACTGTCCACCGGAAGAATCGGCGCCTTGCACTCCCTGGCAAGCGGCATGATAATATGCCCTGCCGTCACAAGCGTCTCTTTATTGGCAAGGGCAATTGTCTTGCCCGCCTCAATCGCCGCTATCGTGGGGCGGATTCCCAACATACCCACAATCGCCGTCACAAGTATTTCTGCTTCCGGCATCACGGCAATTTCCAAAAGTCCATCCATACCAGACAGCACGGTTACTGGAATATCTTTTACCCGCTCTCTCAAATCTGCGGCGTCTCTCTCCTCCCATAAAACAGCCATCTTAGGTTTAAATTCTCGGATCTGCTCCTCAAGAAGCGATACATTTTTGCCCGCAGCTAAGGCCACAATCGCAAGATCCTTCTGCTCACGGACAATCTCAAGTGTCTGGGTGCCAATCGAACCGGTAGAACCCAACAAAGCAATTTTCTTCATCTGTCTCTCCTTAATATCACACTGCTATAAGAACAATTTCGCCAGATAATAGACCATGGGAGCAGTGAAAATAACACTGTCAAATCTGTCAAGGATTCCCCCATGCCCCGGAATCAGTTTTCCATAATCCTTAATGTCATAATTTCGCTTTATGGCAGAAGCCGCCAAATCTCCAATCATGGATACGAATGCGCCTACACCGCTGATTCCCGCCAAAATAAAGATATACGCTATGGTAAGGTTCATCTGTTCCCGGAACACCCAGCCATACAATACCGTTAAGAGCATGGCGCCCACAACGCCTCCCACAGCTCCCTCAATGGATTTCTTAGGACTTAACTTGGGCGCCATCTTATGTTTGCCAATAAGGACGCCAACGCAGTACGCACACGTATCGCTGCCCCAGGAACATAAAAAAATCAGCCAGACAATATATACGCCCTTCGCCATCATTCTGGTCTGGTATATGCCAGACAACATCACGGCCACATAGAAAACTCCCACAAACGCAGCAAAGACCTGATCCGCCCTGTACTTGGGAAACTGCATAACATAAACTGCCATCACCAAAATCAAGAAACCCAAAACAAAAAAATCTATTTCGGGAATAAAGGGAACGCCAAGATTCATATAGTATACCGCTACCGCCAAATAACCTGTCATTCCCAACAACGTCCGCTCTATATGAAAAACGCGGTAAAGTTCAGACAAGCCGACCATGGATACGGCAAAAAGCCCTGCCAACAAAACATCTCCGCCTGTTATCACCAACACAAGCGCAATTATCACCAATACAATGCCGCTCAATAATCGTGTTCGGAACAAACTTTTACTCCTCCTTTATCCCGCCATAACGTCTATCTCTTTTATTATAGTCCTCTATAGCTTTTACTAATTCCTCTTTTGTAAAATCCGGCCAGGGAACCTCTGTAAAATATAATTCACTGTACGCAAGCTGCCATAACAAATAATTTGACAGCCGCCTCTCTCCACTGGTCCTTATTAGCAAATCCGGCGCCGGAATCCCGCACGTGTCAAGGTACGTTTCAAACTTTGCTTCGTCCAGAGCTTCCGGCTCAAACTGCTCTTCCTTGTAATCGGCAAGCATCTTTTTCATACCGCGCAGCATCTCATCGCGGCTGCCATAATTGATGGCAATCTGGAAGTTAAGCCCATCCTGATTCTCAGAGAATTCTTCCAGCTTATGTATGCTCTCCTGTATATCTGAATCTAATCCAGAAACATCTCCAATCACACGCACACGCATATGGTTTTTCTCGGCAGTTTTGATACAATTTTTCATATAATTGCGCAAAAGTTTCATCAGCGCATTTACCTCATTCTGGGGACGCGACCAGTTCTCCGTGGAAAATGCATACACAGTCAGATATTTTATCCCCAGATTCCAAGCTTCCCGGCAGATTACTTCTACATTCTTGGCCCCCTGCGTATGCCCATAATTCCTGGGCATTCCATGCTGCTTGGCCCATCTGCCGTTCCCATCTAAAATAATCGCTACATGTTGTGGAATTTCCATGATTCCCTCCCTAATCTGCATTCCCCTTTTACTCTTCACGCTTTAGCGTAACAAGGTATCTTCTATAAGATGAAAAAGCCAGGAACAAACCTGGCCTTTTATGCACAATGGATTGTCTGTATCAACAGGCAACTATTATACAGTAAGAATCTCTTTTGTTTTCTCTTCTACCGCCTTATCGACCTTGGTAATATATTTGTCAGTCAACTTCTGCACTTCATCCTCTAACTGCTTAACTTCATCTTCAGAAACATCGCCTGACTTAGACATTTTCTTCAGAGAATCATTGGCGTCCCTGCGGATATTGCGGACTGCTACCTTGGCGTTCTCTCCTTTTTTCTTCACATCCTTCGCCAAATCCTTCCTGCGCTCTTCCGTCAATTCCGGGAATGTCAGGCGGATTACCTTACCGTCATTCGTAGGATTAATTCCTAAATCCGACGTCATAATAGCCTTTTCAATCTCGCGCACCATATTAGGTTCCCACGGCTGAATCAAAAGCATACGCGGCTCAGGAACAGAAATATTTGCCACCTGTTGAAGCGCGGTAGGCGTTCCATAATAATCAACCCTTATTTTGTCCAACACATGAGGATTCGCACGTCCCGCACGGATAGAGCCAAATTCCTCCAGAAGATTGTCAAAAGATTTCTGCATTTTATTGTCATAAAGCTGTAATCTCTCATCCATAAAATAAATTCCTCCCAACCAAGATTTTCAATCCCCCAACAGGGATTCCCGTCAAATAATAACTTTTGTTCCAGAAAATTTACCGCTTATCGCTTTGACGATACTATTCTCCTCGTTCAAACCAAACACGTACATCGGCATCTTATTTTCCATACACATAATAGACGCCGTCAGATCCACCACTGCCAGTTTCTTATCTATAACTTCCTGAATTGAAACTTCATCATATTTCACTGCATCCGGATTCGTCTTGGGGTCTTTATCATATACGCCGTCAATTGCCTTTGCCAATAGAATTCCGTCTGCCTCAATCTCCACGGCGCGCAAAACAGTCGCCGTGTCCGTTGAGAAATACGGATGCCCGGTTCCTCCCGCAAAAAAGCATACAATACCCTTCGTAAAGTATTTATTCACGCGATCTTTAGAAAAAAGCTTTGTAAAGGCCCCGCACTCAAAAGGCGTTAAAATCTGCGTCATCATGCCAACGGAACGAAATATCTCAGAGACATAGATACAATTCATTACGGTCGCGAGCATACCAATTTGATCTGCTTTCGTGCGATCAATGGTCTCACTCGTCCGTCCTCTCCAGAAATTGCCGCCGCCGATTACAATTCCTACCTGAGTACCGGCGTCCGTCAACTGTTTTACCTGTTTAGCGACAACCGTAACCGTGGCCTCGTCAAAACCGGTGTGCTTTTCCCCTGCTAAAGCCTCTCCGCTCAACTTTAATATTATTCTTTTCATATTTTGCCTTTCTATTTTGTGTCAAACAGGCTGTCCATATCAACTTCTGCATAGCACTGGGAACAGAAACCTTCAATCACTGCGCCATTATTAATCTGAACGGAACGCGATTTGATATTACCCATTACAACTGCTGAAGTATCTACCACAACAGGGCCATGGACATCAATATCACCTTTGATTGCGCCGGCTATTACTGCGCTGGTTGCGACAATATTACCAATTACAACAGAACCAAGGCCAATCTTAACAGTTCCGCTCGTAGAAATCTCGCCTTCTATTTTAGCTGAATCTGCAAAAAATTCTGCTGCCTGAGAGTTCCCCTGAATGCTTCCTGTCACAGTCATTTTACCGTTACATGTTACATTTCCTTCAATTTTGCCCTTTAACTCAAAGGAACCGGTAGACTGCAAGTCACCTCTCAGGGAAGTTCCTTCTGTAATTACAGTTACCTCATCCGATACATCATCTGGCAAATTGCTCATAGGCTCCATCGTTACTGCATTTTCTATATTTTCTGTATTCTCTGTACTCAAAACGGTATCCTCCTTCTGTCCGGCTTCTTCCGGTACAATCGCATTTTCTTTCTGTTCTTCCTGTATAATGTTCTTTGCTTTTACCTCTGCTTTAGCATTCTTTGGCTTCTTCCCTGAATCTGTCGGGCTTTCCGGTGTGAGAATCATAGGTTCATCCTGCACGGCTTCTTTGCCTACCTTTTCAAAAAGTCCTTCCATTTTCTTTAACTCAGACTTAACATCCACTTCCTGCTCCAGCGTATTGACAACCAGGTCTGGCTGCATCTGCGCCGCTTCTTCTTTCAATTCCGCCTCTCCCGGAAGCAGCTCGTTCACTGCCTGAGATAAGTCCTCCTTGAAATCTTTAAAAAAGCTCATACATGTACCTCCATAAATTATTTTTCATGTAAAATCATACAACAGATTATTCTACATCTTCTGCTTTAATATGCTGTATGGGTTTTGTAGTATCATCAATCGGCAACAACTCTGCGCCTAACTCCTGCAACTGATCAATCATTGGCAAAAGCGCATCCACCGTAGTTGCCTTCGCAGAGGAATCGTGCATCAAAACAACAGATGTATCGTATTTCACCACATCATCCATGACATTTGCTACCAGCTCATCCGGTGTGTATACCTGGCTGGTTGCATCACCGCTTACCACATTCCAGTCATAATAAGTAAGCCCCCGCTCTTTCACATAGCGGATGAGCTCTTCAATGTTCACATTGCTGACTTTGTTGCTGCTCCCTCCTGGAAAACGCATAATTGTAGGCGTCACACCTGTAACCTCTTCCAGATAAGACTGTAAATGCTCCATATCTTCCTTAAATGCATCGAGCGATTGGTAGATTACGTCATATTTATGGGAAAAAGAATGCATACCAAGCGTATGCCCTTCATCAACAATCCTCCGATATAGCGCTTTAGACTCCTCATCTTCCTGTCCAATCACAAAAAAGGTCGCCTTAATATTCCGCTCCTTTAAAATGTCCAAAATCTTGGCGGTATTCTCACTGGGACCATCATCAAACGTCAAATATACCTTGGGATGTTCCCCTTCTTCCAGGATATTGCCGTCAACTGCCGCCCCTTCTTCTGGTACACTTCCCACAGTTTGTTCCTCCGGCAGCAGTCCATCGCTCACTGGCAATTGTTCACCGTCGTTTGCCTGTGATCCTCCTTCTGCCGATGCGCCGCCATCCAAAACTACGTCTGAAGCGCTCTCCGCACGGGAACCAGCGCTCTTCTCGTCATGTACCTGTGTAATTTCCTCTTTGGAAATCAACGCCTCATTTAATTTCTCTTCCAAAAAAAACACCTTCACCAATAAGGTGGCTATCAATACTGTCAATACTAAAATCCAAATTACTACCCCAACGACCATAAACATTTTCAGTCTATTGACACGTTTACGTCTGGCCTGTTGTTCTCGTAATCCGCTCGCCACTTTTTCTTCCATGTATGGACCTCCTCGGTCATAAAAACACTGCTATGACTATTGTATCACATTTTTTTAAAAACGCATTAATAAATTTTGAAAAATATGTACTTTTTTTTCGCGATTTTCCCCTCTTTTTTCTGTTTTTTTCTTCTTTTTTTATCTTTTATCAGAAAATAAATATAAAAAAATCTTACATACGACATAGCATACAAAAGTAAAAAAGCAAAAATTTCTAAATTAAAACATAGAAAAGCCCCCACAAACGGGGGCCCTATCGCTTCCACAAAGGAAGGTTTTTATTTATTCTACAGACACAACCTTATAATCCTTATCTTCCACTGCCTTTCTGAGAACATCATCGGAAATTGTTTCCGTTAAACTTATAATAGCCGTACCCGCCTCATGGCTCACCTGCGCTGTCTCCACTCCCGGAATCTCCTCTAAACATTTCTTTACTGCCGCCTCACAGTGTGCGCACATCATACCTTCAATTTTCATAGTTTTTTGCATAGTTTCTTCCTCCTTGTCTTTTCTTATCTCTTCTTGCTGCTCTGCCGGGTTCTTCACTCCAGCATTTAATTGCCGTTTAGGCTTGCGCCCCGGCTTATCCCTTTTCGTATTGTAAATATTCTGCATGTTCAAACGCAGCGCATTCGTCACCACGCAAAAACTTGACAAACTCATAGCCGCTGCCCCAAACATGGGGTTCAACTGCCAGCCAAAAATGGGAATCCATAGTCCGGCCGCCAATGGAATGCCTATAATATTATAAATAAATGCCCAAAATAAGTTCTCATGAATATTTCTCAGAGACGCACGACTCAATCGTATAGCCGCCGGTACATCGCTGAGTCGGCTCTTCATTAGAACAATATCTGCCGCGTCGATGGCGACATCCGTTCCCGCGCCTATAGCAATTCCCATATCGGCCCTTGTCAATGCCGGGGCGTCGTTGATCCCGTCTCCTACCATGATGACCTTCCCCTGCTGTTGGAGTGTGCGGATTACTGCTTCTTTCCCATCCGGCAGCACGCCGGCAATCACCTGGTCTACTCCGGCCTGCCTGCCGATAGCGTTGGCCGTACCCTCATTGTCACCGGTGAGCATCACCACGCGAAGCCCCAGATTTCTAAGCTCCTTCATGGCTTGCGGGCTGTCTTCTTTTATGACGTCAGCCACCGCAATCAAACCGTAAAACGCTCCATCCTTGGCAAAAAATAACGGCGTCTTCCCCTCCTGCGCCAAATAATCGGCTTTTCTTTTCATCTCTTGAGGAATCTGTGCATGTGCAAGGATAAAGGTTTCGTTCCCCCCGCACAGGAAAACTCCATCACATCTCCCAGAGAGGCCGTTTCCAGGTTTTATCTGAAATTCAGTTACTTCTCCGGGCTGCACATTACGTTCATCGGCATAAGAAATTACCGCTTTCGCCAAGGGATGCTCACTCTTTGCCTCAAGCGTAAGAGCTGTAAATAGCAACTCATGCTCGGTAATTCCTGGCATCGGAACTATATCTGTGACTTGCGGATCCCCTTTGGTAATCGTCCCTGTCTTATCAAGGGCAATAATATCCATCTTTCCGGTTTCCTCCAGGGAGACTGCCGTCTTAAAAAGAATTCCATTCCTGGCGCCAATACCATTGCCTACCATAATTGCCACCGGTGTCGCCAGTCCCAATGCGCAAGGGCAGCTGATTACCAGCACAGAAATGCCTCTTGCCAGAGCAAAGCCGATTCCATAGCCTGCAACCAGCCAAACTACCGTTGCCAACAACGCAATACCGATAACCGCCGGAACAAAAACGCCAGAGACCCGGTCAGCAACTTTTGCAATAGGCGCTTTGGTCGCCGCTGCATCGCTCACCATGCGGATAATCTGAGCCAAGGTAGTATCTTCCCCCACTCTGGATGCCCGACATTTGAGGAACCCGGACTGGTTGGCAGTAGCTGCCGATACGAGATCTCCCTCCTCCTTATCCACCGGTATACTCTCTCCGGTAAGCGCCGCCTCATTCACCGCACTGCTTCCTTCCAACACAACTCCATCCACCGGAATATTCTCTCCGGGACGCACTACAAAAACATCACCTTTTTTAAGTTGTTCTATTGGAATCTCTGTTTCCCTGCCGTCTTTGAGTATTACCGCTGTCTTGGGCGCCAATTTCATCAGACCTTTTAGGGCGTCGGTCGTCTTCCCTTTTGCGTGCGCCTCCAGCATTTTTCCAACGGTAATCAAGGTCAGAATCATTGCCGCCGACTCAAAATAAAACTCATGCATATAGGACATTACCCGATGCATATCACCTTTTACCTGTGCATCCGTCATAGCAAACAACGCATATGTGCTATATATAAAGGCCGCCCCTGCGCCCATCGCCACAAGCGTATCCATATTCGGCGCACCGTGGCTAAAACTCTTCCAGCCGCTAATAAAAAATTTCTGGTTCACGACCATAATCAGCGCTGTCAGCAAAAGCTGAACAAGCCCCATCGCCACATGATTTTCTGAGAGTATCTCTGGCAGCGGCCATCCCCACATCATATGTCCCATGGAAATATACATTAAGATTACCAGAAATCCCAAAGAATACAAGAGCCGTCTCTTTAACTGCGGAGTCTCTCTGTCCTCCATAACATCATCATTTACCTCCGACCGGGAAGAATGTACTGCCTCAGCCGCTTTGGAGAATGCCCCATATCCTGCCTCCTCCACTGCACGAATAATCTCCGCCTCATTGGCGGAGCCCTCCACACCCATGGAATTTGTCAGCAGGTTCACGGAACACGACGCAACGCCCGGTACTTTGGAGACAGCTTTCTCCACCCTTGCGCTACATGCCGCACAGCTCATCCCGGTCACTGTATATTGCTCCATTGATAGCTCCTTTCTTATCATGACAATTTACTTCATCAATTTCTGCAAAATGGATACCAGTTCATCTATGGTCTCCTCTCTGCCCTCTCTGACATCGTCGGCCACGCAAGTCTTAATATGGTTAGCCAACAATATCTTGTTAAAACTATTTAATGCCGCATTTACTGCCGCCACCTGTACCAATATATCAATACAATAAGCATCCCGCTCCACCATACCCTTGATTCCCCGCACCTGTCCTTCAATACGATTGAGCCGATTCACCAAATCTTTATACTCCTTCTCTGAGCGTTCCTTTGTCTTATGAAAACCGCATTCTTTCTGTTCCGGCATCAACTTTCCTCCTTTGCACACTTTCTTATACTGTAGTATTTCCTTGATAAAATACATTATATACCCCTTATAGGTATATTGCAAGTGCATCTGGAATTTTTTTGCGAATTGTATTATAATTTATAATAATTCTTTGTCAAAAGGGGCGCTGTTGCGCTAATATAAATTACAAGGTATAGATTCGTTCAAAAGGTTTACATTGCAAAGCAATGTAAACAACATGCACAAAAATTATCTTGGGAAGCTAGCTTCCCAGCGTAATTTTTGTACATTCTGTCTTTGCCGCGTAAGCGGCAAGACCTTTTGAACAAGTAAATATATTAATGCGACACCCCCGGCAACTGCATAAAGATTGCACTTGGAAAACATATTTTTCAAATACAATTATGGAACTATTGCAATACAAACTTTTACTAATGGAGGAAACCATGAAAATATGGCAGAATGAAGCGGTATTTACTGCGGAACATCCAATTACTGAAGAAGTATTCACAGAATCCGCACTCTTTTTTGATATTGAGACAACCGGCTTTTCCCCCATAAACACGCACGTCTACCTGATTGGATGCGCCGCAAGGAGGGGACAGCTCATTTGCATCACACAATTTTTTGCAGAAAAACCTCAGGAAGAAAAGGCCATTCTCACTGCTTTTTTCAAACTAGCAAACCAATATGAACGCCTGATATCCTATAATGGCCTGGGGTTTGACATCCCCTACCTTCAAAAGCGCACAGAACATTATGGGTTTCATGGAAAGATGGATTTCGCACATTTGGATATTTTCCGACAAATGTCCAGATTTAAACTTATCCTTCGACTTCCCAACCTCAAACAGAAATCCTTAGAAACATTTCTGGGAATTGAACGGGAAGATAAATATTCCGGGGGCGACTTAGTTAATGTCTATCTTGATTACACCAGACAGCCGGACGACGAAAAAGCCTCTCTTTTACAACTCCATAATTACGAAGATTTACTAGGAATGCCCAAACTCCTCCCCATCCTCTCTTATCCCAGACTGTTTGAGGGGGATTTTGACGTTCTCTCCTGTGAGAAAAATTTATATAATTCTTACGAAGACGCACAGGAACTGGAAATGATTATGACAATTGGGCTTAACAATCCATTACCAAAACGTTTCTCTTTTGGCAGACAGGACATTTATCTCACAGCCCACGGCAGGCAGGCAAAACTTAAAATTTCTATTTACCAGGGCGAACTGAAATATTTTTATCCCAATTATCGGGACTATTATTTCCTTCCCGAGGAAGACCGCGCCATCCACAAAAGTGTGGCGTTTTATGTAGACAAAAATTTTCGCACAAAGGCAAAAGCCGCCACCTGCTATAGCAAGAAAACCGGCTGCTTCCTGCCGCAATATGAAGAGGTTGTCACCCCTTATTTTAAATTGGAATACCATGATAAGGTTAGCTTCTTTGAAATGACTGATGATTTCACAGACTCTTTAGAACTTCAGAAAAAATATGCATTGCATTTATTAGAATATCTTAAAAAGCAGGCGTAGACAATGACTATTAGACAAGCTGTGCCTGAACATTTACTTCAAGGGATAACAAGGCGCCCCCTGCTAAAAATTGCAGGGGACGCAAAAAAAGGGGATATAGATATCAAAGCTAATTCTTCTGGAAGAAAAAAGATTGATGTCTCTGATAATTTAATTCTTTATAATTCATAATCTGCTCGGTACTTCCAATAAAGAGAACACCCTGCGACGCCAACGCCGCATTAAACTTCTTATAAATCTCTTCCTTCGCCTCTTCGGTAAAATAAATCAGTACATTTCTGCACACAATCAAATGACAACCGGTAGGATAAGTATCCCGCAACAAATTATGCTCTTTGAATTCTACCTGGCGTTTAATTTCATTGGAAATCTGATAGGAACTTCCTACCTTAGTAAAATATTTCTTTTTGAAATCCGCCGGCACAGCAGCTATGCTTTTCTCGTTATAAAGTCCCAGCCGCGCCTTATCAAGCACTTGCTTATCAATATCCGTCGCTGTAATATGAATCTGATTCAACGGTATATGCCGGGATAAGGCCATAACCAGTGAATACGGCTCATCGCCTGTGGAACAGGCGGCGCTCCAGACTTTCAAATTCTTGCCGAATTTCTTAATCAGCGCTGGAAACACACTCTTATCCAATATTTCCCACTGCTCTGGATTTCGATAAAACTCTGACACATTGATTGTAAGAAAATTTACAAACTGCTCAAATTTCTCTTCATCTCTCTTAATTAACGCCACATAATCCTTATAACTTTTGATTCCGTTCTTAGAAATCAGCGTGTCTATCCGGCGCTTCATCTGTTTTTCTTTGTACGAATTCAAATCAATCTTAGTTAATGCTAAAATATCTTTTTTGAAATCCTCATATCCATTCATGAAATTCCTCTATTCTTCTTCCTCAACAGATTCTTCTACACCATCTTCTACAAACTCGTCTGCCGGCTCTTCTGTTGAAGCAAGCAACGCTTTCAAGCTCAAGCTGATTTTCTTTTCTTCTTCATTGAAATCAACTATCTTAGCCTCAATCTCCTGTCCAATCTTGAGCACGTCTGCCGGTTTCTCTACATGCTCCTTAGAAATCTGTGATACGTGCAAAAGTGCGTCCACTCCAGGCGCCAACTCCACAAATGCACCAAAATCTGTCATTCTTGCAACTACGCCCTTAATGACTGTGCCCACTGCATATTTCTCAGAAGCGTCTTTCCAAGGATTCTCATCTTCAAACTTCATACTGAGCGCGATCTTCTTGTCGTTAATGTCTTTGATAAATACTCTGACAACTTCCCCAACTTTGAATACCTTCTTGGGATTCTCAACCCTTCCCCAAGACATTTCAGAAATATGAAGCAGTCCGTCTGCGCCGCCCAAATCAATAAATGCGCCGAAATCTGTCACGTTCTTGACAGTTCCCTCTAAAACATCGCCGACATTGATTCTCGCAAATAATTCTTTCTGCATCTCTTCCTTCTTAGCAAGCAATAACTGCTTCCTGTCGCCGATGATTCTTCTTCTGCGCGGGTTGAATTCCGTGATAACAAACTCAATCTCCTGGTCTTTATACTTACCAAGATCCTTCTCGTATGTATCAGATACCAGGCTTGCAGGAATAAAAATCCTTGCTTCGTCGATTACAACGCTCAAACCACCCTCTAATACCTGTACAACCTTGGCCTTCAATACTTCCTGGGCATTGAACGCCTCTTCCAGCTTCTTACTTCCTCTCTCAGCAGCCAGACGCTTGTAGGTCAAAAGCACCTGACCTTCACCGTCATTTACTTTCAGAACCTTTGATTCCATGGTGTCCCCTACGGAAACTACGGTAGTCAAATCAACGTTGGGTTCATTCGTATACTCATTTCGGGTAATAATCCCATCAGACTTGTAACCAATATTCAAGATGATCTCGTCTGGTTTCACATCAATAACGGTACCTTCGACTACCTCCCCATTCCTTATTGTTTTAAATGATTCATCTAACATTTGTTCAAAACTCATTTCTGACATTTTTTTGAACCTCCTCAATAATTTTGTTTGGGGTAGAAGCCCCTGCGGTAATACCTACGCTATTAATGAACCGTAATTTAGACAAGTCCAAATCCTTGAGTGTCTGTATATAGCAAGTATTTTCACATTCTTTTTTACATATTTCAAATAACTTTTGCGTATTGGAACTATTCTTCCCACCGACCACAATCATGGCTTCCACTTCGGCGGCAATTGCCTTCGCCTCAGTCTGCCTCTCCTGGGTCGCATTGCAAATCGTATTTAAAACAATTATATCATAACCTTTTTTTGAAATAATTTCAACTAGTTCTTGAAATTTCTTGTTGTTAAATGTCGTCTGCGAGACAATACAGACCTTTTTTCCAGTCTCCAGTGCAAATTCGTCTGCCTCTTCAACCGTTGAAATTACGCTTGTTTCCGCAGTATTGGCGCTCCAACCCTTGATACCCTCAACCTCAGGATGATTTTCGTTGCCAATAATTAACACATGGCATCCCTCACGGCTGTACTGCTCCACAATCCGGTGTATTTTCTGTACAAAGGGGCAGGTAGCGTCCACATATGGGATATTCTCTGCCTCAAGCAGCTCATAAACAGACTTCCCCACGCCGTGGGAACGGATAATGACCGTGCCATCCCGGCACTTTTTAAGCTCCTGGATCGTCTCCACCACGCAAACGCCTTTTTCCTCCAAATCCGCCACAACTTCCTCGTTGTGTATAATGGGGCCAAACGTATAGATCTTTCCGTTCCTGCGCTCCACCTGCTCATAAACCGTGTCTACGGCACGCCTGACGCCAAAGCAGAACCCCGCGCTTTTCGCCAAAATCACTTTCATATCTTCGTATCCCTGACAATCTCTAAAATCTTCGCCACAACTTCTTCAATTGACATCTCGGAACTGTCCACCAAAATCGCGTCCTCTGCCTGCTTCAAGGGAGAAATCTCGCGCGTCATATCACGATAATCGCGTTTTTCAATATCCTCACAGATTTCCTCAAGACTGCATTCTGCACCCTTCTCCTGCAATTCCAGGAATCTCCGCTTTCCGCGTGTCTCTACACTCGCTGTCAGATAAATTTTCACCTGTGCGTCCGGCAGCACGCAAGTGCCTATATCCCGACCATCCATAATTAAATCTGTGGTCTGTGCCATCTCGCGCTGGAGCTGTGTTAATTTCTCCCTCACCGGGGCATATACGCTGACTGCGGACGTCATCTTTCCCACTTCCTCCGTGCGAATAAATCCATTTACATTCTCTCCATTCAAAAATACCTGCTGTTCCCCATGCTCATTGGAAAGGTTCACAGTAATCTGTTCGCACGATTCTGTAATTGCCGCCTCATCATCAGCCGCTATGCCCGCACGCAGAAAATACAAGGCCATTGCGCGGTACATTGCACCGGTATCTACATAGATATAAGACAGCTCTTTTGCCACCCTTTTGGCAATTGTGCTCTTCCCAGCTCCCGCCGGGCCGTCAATCGCGATATTAAATGCCATCTGGCTTCCTCCATTTCTATTTTATATACTGTCTCCGGCAAGATAACCGGTAGACCAGGCAATCTGTAAATTAAACCCTCCGGTCAAAGCGTCCAGATCAAGCACTTCTCCGGCAAAATATAATCCAGACACCAGCTTGGACTCCATCGTAGACGGATTGACCTCTCTTGTACAGACGCCTCCCCGGGTAATAATTGCCTCATTAAAATCCCGGAAACGCTGCAAGGTCAAAGGAAAATGCTTGATCAGATGTATAAAATCCAATCGTTCCCTCTTGGTAATCATATTTACTTTCGTCTCCGCATGGATGCCGCTTACATTAATGATAACCGGAATCAACTTAGCAGGGAACAATTTAGAGAGAGCATTTTTAAACTGCCGCTTCTGATTCTCCTCAAAATCCCGCAGAACACGCTTGTCCAGCTGTTCTTCCGTCAGAGCGGGTTTTAAATCTATTTCCATCATAAGCGGCATGTGCTCCATATAATCATTGACAATGCTGCTGGCGCTGATTAACAGCGGCCCGCTGACGCCGTAATGTGTGAACAACATTTCGCCAAACTCTTCAAACAGAAGCTTTCTGTCCTTGCGGATGCTTACCGTAACATTCTTAAGCGACAACCCCTGCAACTCCTTCACCCAACTCTCCACCGTCTCAAACGGCACTAAAGATGGCCTGCGCTCCGTCACTGTATGCCCCAGCCTTTCTGCAAAACCATAACCGTCCCCGGTAGAGCCGGTAGACACATAGGAACAGCCGCCTGTGGCAAGTACAACGTTTTCCGCGCGGAAAACCGTTCCGTCTGCAAGACGAACGCCTGTTACATTCCTGCTGTCACTGCCCACAGTCAGAATATCGGCAACTTTGGCGTGGAGCTGTACCTTGACTTGCTCTTGCTGCAATGTTTTCTGCAAAGTGCGGATAACATCGGATGAGTGGTCTGACTGCGGAAATACACGCCCGCCGCGCTCTGTTTTGATCGTAAGCCCATGCGATTCAAAAAACGCCATCACTCGCTGGCTGTCAAAACAATAAAACGCGCTGTAGAGGAATCGACTGTTGCGAATGACATTTTTCAGCAGATGTTCCGTCTCACAGTCATTGGTGATATTACACCTACCCTTACCGGTAATGTAAAGTTTCTTACCCAGCTTTTCATTCTGCTCTAAGAGTGTCACCTGATGCCCATTTTCTGCGGCGCGTATGGCCGCCATCATGCCTGCTGCGCCGCCGCCAATTACAATTACTTTACTCATACTCTGCTTCTCTTCCTGTCTTATTCTGCGCATATTCCATGCGCACAGAATCCCCTATATAATCAATCTCGTCGCTGCTGTAGACTTGATATTCCTCCCAGAGCTGCTCTATCATTTCCAAATTTCGCACTACTTTTTTCTGCCGCTTCATACAGATTGCCATAATCAGCGCATTGATAACGCTCAAAGGCGCTGCCAGAGAATCCACGATGGACGACATATCGCTCTGCGCAACAAGATTGCAGGAGGAATACAGATTCATCGGGGAATGCACGCTGTCTGTGAGCGTAATGACCCGGGCATTGCGGTTATTGGCAAATTCCATGGCCTTTAGCACACGCATAGAATACCTTGGAAAACTAATTCCAATAATCACATCATCTCTGCCTATATACATCATCTGTTCAAACAATTCGCTGGAACTATTGGTGTGCACAAGCCTCACATTATCAAACATCATATTCAGGTAAAAAACCAGAAATTCAGCCAAAGGCGCGCAACTTCTGATACCAATTACATAGATATGTTTCGCTTTCAGCATTGCGTCTACCGCCATATCAAATGCATGCTCATCTATCATTTCCAACGTTTCCTGAATGCGTTTCGCGTCCGATGTCAACACTGTTGTCAGGATTTCAGACTGTGAAATCCTTCCGTATACATTCTCCATCTGCTGTACCGAATCAAGTTTCACACGTACCAGCTCTGCCAATGCCTGCTGAAACTGCGGATATCCTTTGTAACCCAGCTGCATGGCAAAACGGACGACCGTAGATTCGCTGACGCCCACCTCTTCCCCCAGCTTGGCCGCCGTCAGGAATACCGCCTTGTCGTAATAATCCGTGATATAGGCTGCAATCATCTTCTGTCCTTTGCTCAAAGCGCTGTATCGTTCGTTGATCCGGTTCATCAATTCGTTGCTGCTGGCCATATCTCATCTCTCTCCTCAATACAGATCGCACGAGTGCGCATATTTTTCTAAATATCAGAAAAAACAAAGGGTATTTTCCTCTGATATTAAGAAAAAGATACTGCTCAAAGGAACAGTATCTTCTCTTTTCTAAATCAAAGCGGGGGAACCCACAGGGACACCCTGCTTCTAAATCTCCCGGAAATGCAACGCTTTTTCCCGGGAGAAAAAATAACTAAACCGGATATGCTCCGTTCTTAGTGTCGGCAACCGAAGCGTCTACCTTCGTCTGCTGTGCCTCCCTGTATTTGAAGAACTCTGTTGCAACCTGTGGGAACAGTGCGTAAGAGAGAACATCCTCATCCTGCTGCTTCCACTGTTTCATCTCAGCCTCAATCTTATGAAGCTCCGGCTCTAAGAGGTCTGCATAACGACAGGTAATGGCATTCTTCTTCTCGTCGCCTAATACCTTGTCGATAACTCCTTTGTCGAACGGCTTGACAGTCTGTCCATATTTTCCAAGCAATACATCCTTGGTCTCCTTGGTAGCAACCTTGTAACGCTCGCCCATCAATACGTTGAACACAGCCTGTGTGCCGACAATCTGGGAAGATGGTGTAACAAGAGGCGGCTCGCCCAGATCTTTACGCACACGCGGAATCTCTTCGAGCACGTCCATATACTTGTCTTCTGCATTCTGCTCTTTTAACTGAGATACCATGTTGCTCAACATACCGCCCGGCACCTGGTAAAGCAATGTCTGAATATCCACACCCAATACCTTGGGATTCATCAGCCCGCTCTTCAGCGCCTCTTCTCTCATCGGACGGAAGTAATCTGCGATCTCCTTCAACAGCATCTGGTCAAATCCCGGATCCATCTCGGTTCCGCGGAATGCCTCGGCCATAACTTCCGTTGCCGGCTGGCTGGTACCCAGCGCAAAGGGCGACATAGCCGTGTCAATGATATCACAGCCTGCCTCCACTGCTTTCAGATAAGTCATGGAAGCCACGCCAGAAGTATAATGAGTATGTAACTCAATCGGAAGCTTTGTTGCTTTCTTTAAGGATTTCACAAGTTCCTCCGCCTTGTAAGGCGTCAAAAGTCCTGCCATATCTTTGATACAGATGGAATTAGCGCCCATCTCCTCAATCTTCTTAGCCATATCCGTCCAATACTGCAAGGTGTAAGCATCACCTAACGTATAGGAAAGCGCAACCTGCGCATGGCCATTTTCTTTATTGGTAGCGGTAACTGCCGTCTGAAGGTTACGCAAATCATTCAGGCAGTCAAAAATACGGATAATATCAATTCCGTTGGCAATGGACTTCTGTACAAAATACTCTACCACGTCATCCGCATATGGACGGTAACCTAAGATATTCTGTCCGCGGAACAACATCTGTAATTTTGTATTCTTGAATCCTGCTTTCAGTTTCCTCAAACGCTCCCATGGATCTTCCTTCAGGAAGCGCAAAGATGCGTCAAATGTCGCGCCACCCCAGCACTCAACGGCATTGTAGCCGACTTTGTCCATTTTATCAATAATAGGCAGCATCTGCTCTGTTGTCATACGGGTAGCAATCAGAGACTGATGCGCATCACGTAATATGGTCTCCGTAATTTTAACGGGTTTTCTCTTCTTTTCAGCCATGATTTCCTCCATTCTATATACCAAATATCGCCATAAACACACCTGCTGCTACGGCTGTACCGATAACGCCTGCAACATTGGGGCCCATCGCATGCATCAGCAAGAAGTTGGTAGGATCTTCTTCCGCTCCCACCTTCTGGGACACACGCGCTGCCATCGGCACCGCCGACACGCCGGCAGAACCAATCAGCGGGTTAATCTTACCGCCGGTAATCTTACAAAGCAGCTTGCCGAACAACGTTCCTGCTGCTGTACCAAACATAAACGCAATCAAACCAAGAGCTACAATCTTCAAAGTTGTGATATTCAAAAATGCCTCTGCGCTGGTCGTTGCACCTACAGAAGTTCCCAGCAGAATAACTACGATGTACATCATTGCATTGGAAGCTGTCTCTGACAACTGACGTACCACGCCGGATTCGCGGAACAGGTTACCAAGCATCAGCATACCTACCAACGGTGCTGTTGTCGGCAAGATAATACATACGACTGAAGTAACTACGATAGGGAATAAAATCTTCTCCAGCTTTGATACCGGACGTAAATTCTCCATCTTGATCGCGCGCTCTTTCTTAGAAGTAAAGAGCTTCATAATTGGCGGCTGGATAATCGGCACTAACGCCATATAGGAATATGCCGCCACCGCAATCGGCCCCATCAGGCCGGTCTGCCCCAACTTACCTGCAAGGAAGATGGAAGTAGGGCCGTCCGCTCCTCCGATAATGGAAACGGCTGCCGCTGCCTTATCGTTAAATCCAAGCAAAATAGCCATGAAATATGCGCCAAAAATACCAAACTGTGCTGCCGCACCCAACAGGAAACTGATGGGATTCGCAATCAGAGGACCAAAGTCTGTCATCGCCCCTACACCCATGAAGATCAAGGATGGGAGGATAGACCATTCATCCAGAGAATAGAAATAATAAAGTAAACCACCTACGCCATTGCTGGTCTCTTCCGGTGAAGCAATAATATCGGGATAGATATTAACCAGCAGCATACCAAACGCAATCGGAACCAGTAACAGGGGCTCAAATCCTTTTTTGATTGCCAGGAAAAGGAATATGAATGCAACCAATATCATCACATAGTTACCCCAGGTCAGGTTGAAAAATGCTGTCTGATGCAGGAGGTTTGATAAAGTTTCTCCTACGTAACTCATATTTTACCTCCAAATAATTAGTTATTCATAGTTGCCAATAATGCGCCTGCTTCTACTGCCTGTCCTGCGCTCACCTCGATGCTTGCTACGGTTCCGTCTTCCGGAGCAACTACAGGCGTCTCCATCTTCATAACTTCCAATACTAAGATTGTATCGCCGCGCTTTACAGCGTCTCCAGCCTTCTTATCAATGCTGAATACTTTACCTGCTGCTCCTGCCTCAATCTTCACGCTTCCTGCGCCGCCTGCTGCGGGTGCCGGAGCTGCTGCCGGAGCCGCTACAGGAGCTGCTGCCCTAACCGGGGCTGCTGCTGGAGCTGCGCCTGCGCCGTTTTCTTCTACAGTAACATCATAAACGTTTCCATTAACAGTAATTGTATAGCTTTTCATTTTCGTTTCCTCCTGAATATTCTAATATTGTAACTGTTCAGTCCCTTCACAGTTACGATGAAAAATCCATAAAAATCGCTTCGCAAGTAGATTTTCCATAGCTGAATCATGTTTTATGGTCAGCGCAGCCTGCGCAGACCTGACTGAATAGTTGCCTGCTACCTTCTTCTGATGGAACGCACTACAAAATCACTTGTAGAAGTTCCGGTAGACGCTGCAATCGCCGCTGCGATTACGGCTGCCAGTTCCAAATCGTCCTGTGCTGCTGTCACAGGGGCTGCCGGAGCTGCCGCGGGTGCCGGAGCTGCCGCCGGAGCGCTGCTTTCTGCTTTTTTCTTCGCCTCAAGATAGGGGAATACCTTGAATCCATAGATAATCAAACTAATCAGTATCAGGACAATAAATACGATGCCCATGCCCATTAAAGTGTTCAATGCGGCATTCGTCATCTTCTCGCCCAATGTCTGTACTGCCTCTACGCCAATGTCCTCCAGCTCCATATTATGGTACTTGTACACATAACTAAGGATCACCGGACGGTCAGTAAATTTAATTTCCTGCTTGCATTCTAATGTCTTGCCGGACTTGGTAATGGTGAATTCTCCCATTTCCACATATTCGCCTGCCTGAGCAACTGCCTCATCCCAGCGCATAATCATATTCGCCTGCTGAAGGATGCCTGCGATATCCTGCTCCGATGCGGAGGGAGCAACAGATTTAATATAGTTGTTGCGTTCAGCATCCGACATATCTTTCATAACAACATACGGCTGCTTCTGCTCGTCTGGCATCTCCAAAAGTGATGTTACAGTTCCCTCACATGTGCTCTTTAACTGGTCATAACTGTAACCGTTATAACTCATTGTGGTAGGATCCGTTTCTCCGCATGCTGCCAGCCCAAGTGCGATAAGACACAAACTGATTATCAGCAATATTTTCTTTTTCATAAACTTCACCTTTCTATTTTGCTGTATGTTTTCTGACCGGCTCTCCCGATCCTTTCGTATAGAGCATTTCAAATGCCGCTACCGCATACTTCCTGGTATCTTCCGCTGCAATAATCAAATCAACTTGTCCGCGTCTTGCTGCGGTCTGGACAGAAGACTGTAACTCTTCGTAAGCTTTTGCTTTCTCAGAAATCACGTCTGCGGATTCACCGTCATACATAATCTTAGCTGCCTGCTTCGCGTCCATCATGCCAATCTTACTTCCATCCCATGCATAAACAAGGTCTGCACCGATAGATTTGCTGTTCATCATCACATACGCGCTTCCATAAGCGTTGCCGATGATAACGTTTACCTTAGGAACGGTTGCCCCTGCAAACGCTGCCGTCATACGCGCCATTGCCTTTGCCAGAGACTTCTCAGAACATTCGGTCGCTGCAAAGCCTTCCACATTCGTCAATGACAATACAGGAATATCAAACGCATCACAGAACTTGATAAATTCTGCCGCCTTGTTGCAGCCTCTTGCCGTCAATGCCGATTCAAAACTCTCTGCCTTCTCACCGTTCTCATCAAACACTGCCGCTGTATTGGCAACTGCGCCAATCGTCATGCCGTTGAGCTTGATAAATCCGGTTACCATATTCTTGGCAAAATCCTTCTTAGTCTCGATAAATAAATTGCTGTCAGAGATGTGTGTCAGCACCAGTCTCGCATCTTCCTTGCATCCGGCAAGATTCTCGCAGACGCGGTTCAAATCGTCTGTACACTCGTCTTCCCTGCCGCACTCTGCATTGTTGCCCGGAAGCACGCACACCAGCTCGCGGATAGCAGAAAGGATTTCTTCCGTTGTACCGATTCCATCAATGCAGCCGTTATTGCTTCCCTGATATTCGGCGCTTGCCGTATCGCATTTGCCGACATGGTTGCCCTCTATAGCATTCGGGGAATTGACAAACATCCTGCCGTTCTCTTTCTCTGCAAAAGCGAAGTCGCTCAACGCCGGAACTACGGAAAGTCCGCCGCCGCAAGCGCCGAAAATTGCGGAAATCTGCGGAATCACGCCGCTTGCCTGCACCTGCTTTGCATAGATTTCACCAAAGCCGTTCAACGCATCTACAGATTCCTGTAAACGCATGCCGGCACAGTCAATCATGCCGATAACCGGCGCTCCCATCTTCATTGCCATATCATAGATAGCGGCAATTTTCTTACTGTGCATCTCACCAATCGTTCCGTTTAACACGGAAGCATCCTGGCTGTACACATACACCAGATTTCCGTCAATCAGACCATAACCGGTGATGACGCCATCCGACGGAGTCTCAGACTGACTCAAATCAAAATCTGTACTTCTTGCAGTTACCAGAGCGCCGATTTCCATAAAACTCTTCTCATCGAGAAGTCCGGCAATTCTCTGTCTTGCTGAGTTGGTAGAATTACTCATCGTTTAAACCTCCATATGTATTTTGAAATTTTTATAAAATTTTCTTCCGAGTGTAATTGTATCTCTTTTACTGCAATTTTTCAATAGCTATTTAGCGAAAATAAAAATTCTTTTCCATAAAAAAGAGCTTCATCAAAAAATCCTCATACCAGGAGGGTTCCAGTTTCTTTACCGACTTGCCGGCGCATATGGGAACCCTGGCAATCTGACGCTCCCCAAGGTAATAAGTAACGCTTCCTACCTCCTGCCCTTCCTCAATTGGCGCCTGCAAATTCTCTGGCACGTCATAAATGGTCTTCACCTCCTCATCTGCCCGTTTGAGAACATTAATTTGTTCCTCTTTGATGCGCAGAGGCACCGTGATTTTCTGGTAGAGACGACCGTTTTCCGGCTCTGCATCAACAGCCACTACCGGCGGAAACTCTCTGCCATACTCACAGACGTCCGTGTTCTGATACTGCTCCAGCCCATAATTCATCAACGCCGTGGTATCTGCCCATTTGTAACTCTTGTTGTTCGGCCAGCCGCAGGCAAGCAGCGCCACCACAAAAGTCCTGCCCTCCCGCTCCAAAGCGCCCACATAGCAATAGCCTGCATTTCCGGTAAACCCGGTCTTTCCAGATAACGCGCCGTCCATCATTTGCAAAAAGGCGTTGTGGTTATTGCAGTTGTAAGATTTGGTGCCCGCAAGGTTGGTGAACTGATGATTTGCCGTCCGCGTAATTTCAAGAAACGTCTCATTTTTAATACAATAGCTCATAATCTTTGCCAAATCCTCCGCCGTCGTCCCATGTACGCCTATCTCATCCTGCCCGTCCAGCCCGTTGGGCGTAATGAAATAAGTATCTTTACAACCAAGCTCTTTCGCCTTTTGATTCATTTTCTCTGCAAAACCTTCCACACTGCCCCCGATATGCTCGGCGATCGCCACTGCTGAATCGTTGTGCGATTCCAACATCAACGAATACAGCAAATCCCGCAGACGGAACGTATCGTCTGTGCTCATGCCAAGACGCACCCTGGGCATAGACGCCGCATAGCTGCTGATTTTTACCTCATCGTCAAGATTTCCCTGCTCCAAGGTCAAAATGCAGGTCATAATCTTTGTCGTACTGGCATTTGGCATATGCTCATAGCCGTTTTTTTCATAGAGTACCCTGCCGCTTGCGGCATCCATAAGGACCGCCGACTTTGCATACAACGCGATATCCGGTTGTTTCTCCACGGCAGGTTCCTGTTCTGCTTCCTGCTGTTGTGCATCGAAAGCAAATCCTTGCCGGAATCCGGCGTCTGCCCTGAATGAAGGCTGCATTCCCAAAATAGTACACATGCTAAAGAGCAGGATGCGCCCTGCGAATCCTGCCCGAAACCTGCAACCATATAAAACTCTTATAACACGTAACTTCCATATTTTCATAATAAGGCTCTCTCATCCACTAACTGACTTCCCTTCATTATATGAAACAGCCTTCGTTTTATGTCTTACACGTCCATTTTCACTTTCATTTCTTCTTCCGCCTGATGACGGAATTCCTCTAACCGATCTGAATCCAGCGTCGGAAGCTCTTCAATAGACTGAACGCCGAAGCTGCGCAAAAACTCCTCTGTAGTGCCAAACAAAAGCGGACGCCCCGGCGCATCCAGCCTGCCAAGCTCACAGACGAGATTATACTCCACCAGCTTGCTGACCGCATGGGCACAGGACACGCCTCGAATTTTCTCGATTTCCAGCCGGGTAATGGGCTGCTTATAGGCGATGATAGACAATGTTTCCAACAGCACGTCCGTCAGCACATGGCGTTTGGGCTGCTTGGCAATCTTTATCAGATATTCGTACAGCTCTTTCTTCGTACACATCTGCACGTTGTCCTCAATCTCCATCAGTTGGATTCCGCGGTCTTCCCCCGCATAGCGCTCCATCATGCTGTGGATGATCTCACGCACCTTCGCTTCCTCTAGTTCCAAGGCTGCGGCAAGTTTCGATATTTCCACGGATTCCCCCATGGCAAAAAGAATTCCCTCTATAATTGCTTCATACTGCTCTGAATTCATAGTATCTCCATATCCTTGCGTTTCCGTACTCTCTTCAAGATTCTACTCAAAATTTACGCGGCAATCCTGGACTCAACAAAAATATCGTCAAAAATATGTTCCTGGGAAATATGGATTTTCCCGACCTTCATCAGCTCTAATATCGACAGAAACGTAACGATAATTTCCATTTTGCTGCTCTGCGCCTCCAAAAGCCCGCGAAAACTGAATCGTCGGTGCGTCAGCGCATACTGTTCCAAATAACCCATACGCTCTTCCAAAGACACCTCCTCCTTCTCAATTCGCCCAAAGCGGGAACGGATCGGATCAATCTTGTCCTCCCTTTTGCGCATCACAGATTTGAAAATATCATTGAGACGCCTGATGCTGACGTCCGCCATCAATTCCTGCAAATTCACCGGTTCCTCATACTGACGAACCTCCCTGGGAATCGTAGGCACTTTAAACAATACCCGCTGGGCGTCTATCTGGCGGTCTTTGAGCTCATAAGACATGCATTTGTACATCTTATACTCAAGAAGCTTCTGTACCAGTTCTGCCCGGGGGTCTGCTTCCTCTTCCTCCGTCTCCTCTTTTGGCAGCAGCATACGGGACTTGATATCTAAAAGCGTCGCCGCCATCACCATGAATTCACTGACAATGTCCAGATCATGGCGCTGCATCTCTCCTATGTACTCCATATACTGATTGGTAATTTCCACAATCGGGATATCGTAGATATTCACTTTATTCTTTTCCAGCAAATGCAAGAGCAGATCCAACGGCCCCTCAAAGACTTGCAGCTTTACTTTTAAATCCATTTCCATTTCCCCCACGAAATCACACTGCCTACCATTTTAACCGCATCAGGAAAATTTTGCAAGGGGTTTTTTATCCTCTGCCGGGAAAGCTGTCAGCAATTGTAACCGTTCAGCAATTTCCGACAAACACGTTTTGCAAATACTTCCGCGCCGTTTCCGCCAGGAGGTACACCTCCTTAACCTCTGTTGGCTGCGCGTCCAGCATATGGTATCCGGGGAAAAACCGGGTAATGTGAAGCGGAATTTCATTGCTGATAGATGCAATCCACCGCGCCTCATCCTCCATATCTGAAGCGCTGTCGTTCTTCCCCGGCACAATCAGGGTCGTCAGTTCCACATGACAGTCCGCAAAAGAACGGGCGATAAATTCCTTCACAACCTGTAAATCCCCGCCGAGCTCACGGTAAAATTCGTCCCGAAACCCTTTCAGGTCAATATTCATTGCATCTATATACGGCAGAATTTCCCCGAGAACTTCTATGTGGGCGGTTCCGTTTGTAACCAGCACATTTTTCATACCTTCCGCTCTCACCAATTTGGCTGTGTCACGCACATACTCCCAGCCCACCAGCGGTTCATTATAGGTAAACGCCACCCCGGTATTTCCCATACTTCTTGCCGCTGCCGCCTTCGCCGCCAGCTCCGCCGGAGAAAGGTATGTGCAATCCGCCACGTCCCCGCCGGTCATAGAAATCTGATGGTTCTGACAAAACGCACAGCGCAGATTACAGCCATAACTACCCACGGATAATATCATTTTCCCAGGATAAAACATCCGCAGCGGCTTCTTCTCTATGGGATCAAGCGCAAGTGAGGTAATGCGGCCATAATTCGCGCATACAACCGCTCCTCCTTGATTCTTTCTTGCCCTGCACAAGCCAAACTGCCCGGACTTTAAATTACAATGGTGCATACACACCTGACAAACAATTCCCATATTTGTGACCATATTCCTTTCTCAAAAGATGACGCCTTGTGCGCATCACTGATTTAAAAATGCCGGACTACCTCAAATCTTTCCAACGCTGCCTTTTCCGATATACCGATGCCTGCCTTGCGCTTGGCGATGGCAATCTGCTCCTCAACGGTGTCTACGCCTTCCAGATTTGGCAGCAGCAGCCCGCGTTTATCTCCTTTCGTCACAATCACCCCATAGCGCAGGACGTCGAGGTCGTCTGCGGATGCAACGGGCTCGCGCTCCCCCAATATGTCTACACTGATTGTCAATTGTTCAAGCTCTTCTTCCTCAATGGGGGAAAATCTGTAATCTCTTGAAGATGCGCTGATTGCGTTGCCTATAATTTCCTCCGCTATACACGTCTGGGTCGCCTGGATGGTACCGATACAGCCGCGCAGCGCACCGTTTTCCTTGATGGAGACGAACGCTCCCGCCTGATCTGTGTACATCTCTTTTGGCAAATCCTTGGGAACTTCTAATACCTTGCGGCTGCGTACATAGGCTTCCACGGCATTGCGTGCCAACTGTACATAAGCGTCTTCCTGCGCTCTTTGTTCCATAATCCTTGCCCTTTTCTTCTCTTCATACTGATCCTTAAAATTGCGTGTCGCATCGCTTCCTTGAACCTCATAGGTACAAACGCCATAGCCAACGCCAAAAGGCCCCTCATAAGAAAGGCTTTCCGCCCGGACGTCTGTACAATCCAAGGCTCCTGCCATTATCGTAAAGGAACGATGGCCGCATTCACCTGCCTTCTCACAGAAATCTTCCCCAAACTCCAACAGTTCTTCAAAGGAGGCTTGTTCCATAACACGCATAATCCCACTGTCATACGCCGGTCCCTCCTCCCGATAGCCATAGGGTCCGTCCTCTTTCAGCCTGTGCGACAGATCTCCGCTGCCAATCAACACGGTTCGACGCCCTAATTGCTCTGACGCCTCCTTAATGCACTGTCCAAGCTCATAATGCTTGACAAATGAAAGGCCGGACAAGCCAATGCGAACCAGCCGATATTGCCTGAGAAATTGGTTCACAAAATATAAAGGCACCATCGTTCCATGATCAAGCTGCTTTTTCTTCTCGCCGGCCGTTCCCGCAGGCAGACCCCGCACAGACGCCAACCGGCATAGCTTTTCTACAAATTCCTCATCATATGATGTTTCCACTTTCACGCTTCCCGCGCCAAACTGCCCGAAATTCCCCTCGGCTCCTTTGCCCGGCGATATGTGAAAATAATCGGCGTACATCACCTGATGCGGCGATATTAATACAATTGTCTCCGGCAAAAGCGCTGCAATCCTGCGCGCCGCCTCCTGATAAGCGTCAATTGTCCGCTGAATTTTGTACTCTTCCCCTTTGCCCACATCCGGTATGATCAACGGCGGATGCGGAACCATGATTGCTCCTAAAATTCCCATAATCAACCTCCAATCCCTGCGCTAGCTTGACAAATAACGCCTCGCCAAAGACGCCTTCGTCACTCGCATCTGATAAGTATCTTCCCACAGTTAAGCTCTGATATACTATCCCCGGCGCTGCGGTACAAATTCCACCGCCAGAAGTTCCGCCCGGTTAAACACCCGTACATGAAAGGTGTGGGTGCCCAGCCCGCGGCTGACAATCACGAAACGTCCTTCCAGCTCAAACTTACCCGCATCGTATTGGGGAAATAATGTCAGCTGCGGAGAAACCAGGCTGCCGATTCCAGGAATACGGACAAGGCCGCCATGGTTATGCCCACAAAACGTGACATCCGCTCCCCACTTGGCATAATGCTCTGCATAAGCAGGATTGTGGGCCAGTAGAATCTGAAACTTCTCCGGTTCCACAAGCGGCAGATGCTTATGCATATAAGATGCTTCCAGGGGTACGATAGAACCTTTTTCATAGTAATCTAATTCCAACTCCAAAGCGGACAGCATCACCCGGTTCTCCCCCAGGGAAATACTGCGCGTCTCCGTATCCATCACTGTCACGCCCAGCGCGCGTACGTTCTTCATATACTGTTCAAACAGTCCGTGGTTGACGCACTCCGGCTCCCGCAGCCGGCTCTCATGGTTTCCGTAGCTGTAATATACAGGTGCAATTTTTACGAGCTCCGCCAGGGTTTCAAGAGCGGCCGCATAAGTGTGCGGGTATTTGCTCACCAACATATCGCCGGGAATGAAAATTGCCTGGGGTTTCATTTTCGCCGTCTCATCCAGCAGTTTGTGATTATTCTCCCCATAAGAAAATCCATGTAAATCTGAAATCACAGCCACCGAAACGGGTGATTTTATTTTCGCCGATGGAACTATATAATGCGTAACCTCAAATTTGCCAAGCTCCCGCCTCTGCCATAAAACAGAAACAAGTATTACAAGTAAAATTATTATCAAAATTATCATATCGTCCATGCCCTTTGCTTACACTGTAATATATTATTATGAGGGTGTTCGCAAAACAGGGAATACTTTGCAGCAGCCTCATTCCCGGAGGTTATGCCATGCGTTGTATTTTATCATTCCTGTTATCAATCACCCTGCTGTTTTCATCTCTGCTGCCCGCCGCCCCTTCCGGGAGCGAAACCGGCACGGAAAGCGGTACACAAGCCGGTACGGAGACCGGAACACAGCCCCAAACTGATATGGAAAGCAACACCGCAGCAGCGGAGCTCTCCGTATCCGCACCCTCTGTAGTGCTGATGGAAGCCTCCACCGGCCAAGTCATCTATGAAAAAGAACCCGACATGCAAAGGCACCCGGCCAGCATCACCAAGATTATGACGATGATTCTGATTTTTGATGCTCTGCAAGAGGGGAAAATCTCTCTCGACGACACGGTGACGGTCTCCGAGTATGCCGCCAGCATGGGCGGCTCACAGGTATTTTTGGAGCCTGGAGAGACACAGACCGTTGACACCATGCTCAAATGTATCTCTGTTGCCAGTGCCAACGACGCCTGTGCTTCCTATAGGATGGGGAACCATACCTGCACTTTGCCCGATGCAAGTATGCCGCAAAAGCTATGGGGCTTCAAATTTATAGTAGATCGTCAATGATCCATCCACACCGACTTCAATCTTATCAATCAATTCTATGACAACACGCCTCTCTAACTTATCAATAGTTTCTTTCGTCGTATCCACACCCTGCCGTACCTTTTGTGCATCACTGATACCTGAAAGTGCACGAATATGACGTTCGAGCTCTATAAGCCGGCTGTCATACTGCTTTGTATACTGTCTGTAGTCAGATTCCATTATAACATTGTCAAGGTATTTTTCAAAAGCCCCTTTCTTATATTTCTGTATTTTCTCCATTTGGCCCCGCAATATTTCAATTTGCTCCGAAGTACTGTCTCTGTGCAAGTTTGCCGCTTCAAACTGCCGCAGTTCTTGCTTGTCGCTGTCCGTAAGTATACTCGTTATTTCATCTTTTAGAGAAGAGAATACTGCCTGTTCTAATTCCTCCTTTAATATCTTGTGGCTTTCACAAAATCGCTTTCCCTGCTTTTTATAAGTTTTGCAGACATAACCGATAAACCCGCGCTCCCCATGTCTGGCATACAGCCGCTCCATAGATTTCTTGCAATCTGCACAGAACAGTTTCCCGGAAAACAAACCGTTGGGCGCAGTATGCACAGCCCTCGTTCGCTGCCCAGACAGTTCCTGAACCAACGCAAACGTATGCTTGTCAATGATAGGCTCATGGGTATTTTCTGCAATAATCCAGGACTCTTTGGGCGTCTTTACTTTCCGCTTGTCCTTGTAGGATAATTTGTTATATTTATTCTGAACAAGCATTCCAGTGTAAACCGGATTTCCCAGAATAGTATGTATTGTCTGGTAAGACCACGCCTTAGTCTGCGGCAGCAATCTGCTGTTGCTGTAAGAAACGCCAAGAACTTCCTGCTTGTAGCGTGTGGGAATCAGCACGCCCTCTGCGGAAAGCATAGCGGCTATTCTGCCTTTTCCATATCCTTCGAGATAGAGTGCAAATATTCTGCGGACAATCGACGCCGCATACTCGTCAATCAACAGATGATTGTGATTCTCGGGGTCTTTGCGGTAACCATATGGACAGGAAGAGCCTAAAAACTGTCCCGCTTTCATTTTGGCTTTGAACACAGAGCGGATATTGTCGGACAAATCTTCGCAGTACCACTCGTTGACAAGCCCATTAATCTGCCTCGCCTTTTTGTTGCCCAAATTCTCGGTGTCAGCATTGTCCGCCACGCCGATAAAGCGTATGCCAAGCAGTGGGAAATCATGGTGCAGATACTTCTCGATATGCTCCATATTGCGGGAAAATCTTGACTGGCTTTTGGCGATCACAAGATCAAATTTGCCCAGCCTGGCGTCCTCCATCATCCGTTCAAAGCCTGGCCTGCTGTCGTATAGTCCGCTCTCATCATCATCAGAATAGACGTCCGTAATCTGATACCCCATTGCCAACGCATATTCCATTAACATCAGCCGTTGGTTTTTGATGCTGGCGCTGTCGTCGCCCTCCCTTATCTTGTGCAGATCTTCTTTGGAAAGTCTCAAATACAAAACTGCCCGCTTGCCATTCATAGGAATTCCCCCTCTATTTGAGATTATGTTTTCCGCGAATAATATGTTTCATGCACTCCATAAGCGGGACGTTTCCATAGATTACATTTACTTGTAGACGACGCTGACTACCGCTTCTTCTGTTACCTGTCCGTTTCTCTTTCTCCATTTTCCTTCCTTCTTTCAGTTAATTCTATTCATTTTATGAATGGAAAAGTTTCGGTATGAACAGTAACGAACAGATTGGACTACAAAACGATAGATTAAGAACCGTCTTGTTTTTCTGTTATAATTTACATATAATATTTATGGAAGACAATAATTATAGAACTCGGCCGTAGCGTTTGATATGGATTCGTAATATCAAATATTACGCCAGGAAGGGAAGGACAAATATGAAAAAAATACTTAGGATGTTATTTCTGGGAATATTTACTTGCTGGGCAGGAATGACTACAGAAATCTCGGCGGCGGAAGTCGCCCCGGCGCATGAAGAGACTGTACCTGCAACGTATGAGGATTTATCCGCTGAGGTATTACAGGAAGGAGGACTTCTGCCGGAGTCCAACGCTGCCGGCAGACAGGCAAGATTCTCTGCACAGCCGGACATGATTCGTGAATTGTCTGACACACAAAAGCAGATTCAGGACAAATTGCTGACGGCATGGAATTCTTTTGCCGACACTTGTGATTTGAGCGCCTTTCAAATCACGCCGGAAGAATTGCACACGCTCTATGCCGACGCACTCAATTCCAATCCAAAATTCTTTTATGTCAGCGGGGCTTATTCCTATTATTCTTCCGGCGGCTTTGTCTCAAATGTTATGATTGAGTACGCCACGGAAGATAAAAATGCGGCCAAGGCCATGCGGGACGCTTATAACCGCGAAGTCACCGCCATCATAAACAGGGCTGACAAATCCTGGAGCGATATGGAGAAAGCGCTCTACATCAATGATTATCTGGCGCGCAGCTGTGAATACGACAAAAGCCTCTCAAAACATACGGCATATGACGTATTTGTCAATAAAACTGCCGTCTGCCAGGGTTATGCGCTGGCATTCCTGGATTTAGCGCATGAGCTGGGATTGTCCTGCGAAATGGTGAGCAGCGGCCAACTGAACCATGCATGGGATATGGTAAAAATTGGCAATTCCTACTACAACGTTGACGTGACCTGGAATGACCCTACCAATGACCGGCTCGGCAGGGCACGCCATCTGTATCTTCTGAAAAGCACGGATTTCTTTGAGTCCGAAACCGGCGGCCATGCGGCATCAGACTGGGCTTTGACCGGAGGCTTACCCAAAAGCGCTGCCTCAGAGACAAAATATGACAGTTACTTCTGGAACATGTCAGATACGGGGTTTGAGTATATAAACGGCGCCTGGTATGGCTTTGACGGACAGGACAGTATCTATCAATACGCCTGCAACGGCACAGATTTAACGGCCGTAAAACCTCTCATTAAAATCAATGACGTCTGGAACGTCATCGGTAACGATCTTTCTTTCTGGCAGGGGAAATACGTCGGCACGGGAGCATTTGACGGAAAATTATATTATTCGGGGAAATATGACATCTATGAATGGGATCCGGCAACGGAAAAAAGTACCGTAATCTTTTCCTTATCCGGGGAATTAAAAAAGACCGGCCATATTTATGGCATGAATCTTCTAAGTTCTGGGGAACTGAAATATCTTTTCGCCCCCAGTCCCAATGAAGAGGGTACCGTTTATCTGGCGAAAACATTAACGCCGACAACTGTTGACATATCCGGTTTTCAGATTTCCTTGGCAAAACAGGAGAATCTTGTTTATAACGGCAAGGAAAAACGCCCTTCTGTCACCGTAAAAAATGGCGGCGCTATCTTATCACCCTCCAATTATACAGTAACATACAGCCAAAACATCCACGCAGGAACCGCCGTCATCACGGTAACCGGAAAAGAAAATTATATCGGAACTATTCGTGGAACATTTCAAATACAAAAAGCCGACAACAAAATTACCGCGACGACGAAACACCAGAAAACAACAAAAACATCCGCCCAAAGCCTGAAACTGAATGCCCGCGCAAAAGGCGGTACTATCAAATATCAGTCCAACAACAAAAACGTGACTGTCAACGCCAAAGGAACCGTTACCATCAAAATGAATTTCGTAGGAAAAGCGACCGTCACATGCAAAGCGGGAAACCAAGATTACAAAAACTGCTCCGCAAAAATAACGATTACCGTAAACCCGGCGGGAAGCAAACTGTCACAGACAAAGAACCTCTCCGGCAGAAAATTATCTGTCAAATGGAAGAAAAATTCCAAAGTTTCCGGCTATCAGATTCAATACGCTGCAAACCGCAAATTTTCCGGTGCAAAGCTACAGAAGGTTTCCGGCGCGTCTAAGACCAAAGCCACGATTAAGGGATTAAAAAAAGGGAAAACATATTATGTGCGCATAAGAACTTACAAAACCGTATCAAAGTCACCTTATTACAGCGCGTGGTCGACTGCCAAAAAAGTCAACATCACAAAATAAGAACTGTCACAGGGGGCTGCGCAATGCAGCCCCCATAAGCTTTCATCATTTCAAATTCATATAAACACATCCACGATATACCGGCAATTTTTCGCTATGCAGTTATAGCGCCCCATATATTTCTCAACAACCGTTTTTACGTTCCAAAGACCAATTCCATGGTTTCTTTTATCCGTCTTTGTGGTAACCGGAAGCCCATTTCGGAACACTACTCCTCCTTCCATGGTATTCTCCACATGAATATTGAGAGTCTTTTCCCCCTGCCGCACCTCAAAGATAATTTCCCTCTGTCCATTCTGCACTTTTTCAGCCGCTTCCACCGCATTCTTCACAAGATTGGAGACAACGATGCATAAGTCCCGCCGGGAAATTTTCTGTTCCTCATACATGTACCCTTTCACCTTGACTTTGCATGTTTCCCGTATGGGCAGAAAATAATAATTAATAATCGTATTAACAATATCATTGCCCACATCATACTGCCGCTTGCTGATGCCTGAGATTTCCCCCAGCATTTCTGCCAAATAATCGTTCAGCTTCCCATATTCGCCGTTTTCAGAATAACTTTTCAGTTCCAACAGCTCCGCAGCCAAATCGTGACGGAACTGCCGCGTATCCTGCTCTTTTTTCAGAAGCTGTTCAAAATATTCCCGCTGCTGCTCGTTCTGCCGCTCTAAAATTTCCGCTTGTCTTGCATAACTCTTAGTACCATTGAAATAATATATGAGCGCCAACAATAAGATACCGGCAGCAATGCTTCCTAAAAGAACAAACAGCCCTAAAAAATTCATGCCTGCGCCATAGGCAAAAGACGACTCTATAAGAAACCAGGCGGCAATGTTCATCATCAACGCCAGCAGATAGACCATGACTGCGGCAACTACTTTAAAACGCGCCGATATGCTAAAGAAATCGCACGTTCTCTTCCTGAGAAAATAATATCCCCAGAGCAATAGGAGGACACCCGAAACATAGGCATTCATCTCTATGATATCTTGCAAATCGAAGAACAATATAATCATACAGCCAAGAATGCCCTCTACCAGCAGCAAAGCTGCAAACGAAGAAAAAAACAGCTTCAAATTCTCCCCACAAGAGAGCGGAAAGAGAGAAAACAGCACAAGGACGCAGGCAAGAAACAGCAATATCCGCCGAAAATCAAACAGCCAGTCCTGCCAGATGATACACGCCGCAAGCAGCGCAAGCATAGAAGCAAACACCCCTATACATTTCTTTCTGGAAATCTGCACGCTCTTTCCAAACACTACCTTATAAATGGAAACATATTCTGTGATTGTCAGTATACAAAAAACTGCCGTCAAAACTTTCTCCATAGTCCGTCCTTTCCGCTATCAGTCTCCTAGCGCGGCTCACAAAATATTATTTCACAAACATATCCGAAATTCTGTGCCCGTCATCGTTTTCCACATCAAGCGCCGCCTCGCCCAGTTTCTTACACGTTCCATCTTCCGCAAACTGGTACTTACATATTTTTGCGGCTGGTTCCTGTTGCAGCGTATAGAATATTCCCTCCCGGATATAGCATTGCAAAGTACTTTCCTTCAGATGGCAGGAAGACGCAATTTCCTCCGTCTGAGGATTAAAACGATAAATGTCCGTCTCGCTTTCATTCGCATAACCATTTATAATATACAGCCATTCCTCATCTGCCAATATTTTGCACGCCTCTTTGCCGGGGAGCGCTATCTGCCGCACCTGATTAGTCTCCGGCTCATAAATACATAGCTTATCGTCGTTAGGGATATACATCTTACCAGCACGCCAAAGTGTATATTCCAGTCTGTTTTCTCCCAGCTCTTCCGTCACGTCAAGAACTTTTTCCTGGCTCCGGTCTTTCACATTGACACGATACAGAAAACATTTCTCCTTCGACGCCTCATCGCCTTCCCTGTATGCGCCCTCATTTGCAATAAAATACACATCATATCCATTGACGCTGATACAAAGCCCTGGCGCAGCTTGCAGCTTTATGGAAACATCCCCTTCCCCTGCAAAGGCACAGTATTCTACACTTGGTTCCGCTGCATTTTTTAACACAAAAATTCCCTTCTCATTCACTCGAAAGTCTGCTATTATTCCTCCTTCAAATGAATACTCACTCCATTCCCCGGTCTGTAAATCCATCGCCGCAACCGCGCATTTAGAAGGCTTTACTGTATTTCCCGACCACTTCTCATAAAGCACGCCGTCCTGAATCTGCACAGGGATAGAACCAAAACTGCCCACCCCATAATAGGGACATTTTAACGTATCTGTCTTTTTGAGGTTTTCATCCAGCAAATAGAGATACGTCGCGCCATAATTGGCGCTGTCAAGCACACCTACAGCATATGGCTGTTCCGGCGTTTTCTTTGCCGGCTTCCCGGCGCACTTAGAAAAGACGACGGCAATCAATAGTAAGACGGCGCACATCCATTTCAACTGTATTTTCATAGCCTCCTCCTCTCTTTGTTCTCACAGAAATCTTCTTTATGGCCGAAGTTTTCACGATAAAGTTTTCCCATATGATTCTCCTTTCAAAAATAGACCGCTAAGTTCTATTAGCAGTCTATTGGAAAACAATCTCTTTTTCAACCTCTAACTATGTGAACGGTCGTATAGCTATGTAAACGGCCAGATTTAAATATACGAATCCCTTACCGCCTTTTCGTATCAAATATCATAAAGGACTGCTGCAAATCTGTGCGTTTTCTTCTCGCAATCGGCACTTTTTCCCCGCTGGTAAGGATTGCCAAATCCTTCTCAATCTCTGCAATCTTCCCGAGATTTATGATATAACTCCTGTGGCACATAAAAAACACGCGTTCATCCAGTTCTTTCGCCCATTCTTTGAGCGGCTTTTCACTTCGATACTCCTCATGTTTGGTAAAAATCCGCACCGCATTGCCATCCGCCATCAAGTAGAGAATATCACGCTGCACAACTTCATACAAAACGCCGTCCCGGTATGCCTGAATTTTTGCCATCCCAGTCATGCGCTCTCTTACCTCGTCCACTGCCTCAAAAAACTCCTCCGCCAAAATCGGTTTTGTCACAAAACGAAATGCGCCTATCTTAAATGCCTCCTTAAAACGTTCTGCTTTACTCGTGAGCATGACGATTTTATAGTTGATTCCTCGTGCATTTAAGATACGCGCCGCCTCTATGCCATCCATTTTTGGCATATCAATATCCAGCAACAGGAAATCTATCTCTTCCTCAAAAGACAATAACTCCTGTGCTGAATAGATATGGTGCATTTTATAGGAAATGCCTTGTTGTTTTGCATAATTGTCCATCAATTTCTGGACTGTGCCATGTATATGGCGTTCGTCGTCACAGATTGCAGCTTTTACACTTACTTCCATTTCACTCCCTGCATTTTGCCAAGCAGCAAACTGATTTTATTCACTGTTATTCCTGCTGCCATACAGAAAACTTCCTGTGTTGCTTACGTCTCATTCTGCTGTGCAACAAGATGTTCCACACCGTATTTTTTGCGAAGCGCAGGCTTCTCCAACTTCCCGGTTGCATTCCTGGGAACGTCCGCAAAAATAATCTTTTTGGGTCGTTTGTATCTGGGAAGCTCTTTGCAGAATTCTTCAATCTCTTCCTGAGTACACTCCATCCCTTTCTTGACAGAGATTATGGCGCCGGTAATCTCTCCTAAGCGTTCGTCCGGCAGTCCGATAACCGCCACATCCTGTACCTTCTCATAGGCGCTGAGGAAATTCTCAATCTGCACGGGATAGATATTCTCACCACCGCTGACAATCACATCTTTCTTACGGTCTACAAGAAAATAGAACCCGTCTGCGTCCTGTTTCGCCATATCGCCGGTGTAGAGCCAGCCGTCTTTTAAGGTCTCTTCCGTCGCCTTGGGATCATTGTAATAACAAGTCATGACGCCAGGGCCTTTCACACAGAGCTCTCCAACTTCTCCCTGCGGCACTTCGCCGCCGTTTTCGTCCACAATCTTGCATTCCCAGCGATACCCCGGAACGCCAATCGCACCTACCTTATGGATATTCTCTATGCCAAGATGCACACATCCCGGACCTGTCGATTCGGACAGCCCGTAATTTGTATCATACATATGATCTGGGAAATACTCTTTCCAGTGTTTAATCAAAGACTGCGGCACCGGCTGCGCTCCGATATGCATAAGCCGCCACTGGCTGAGTTCATAATCCTCTAACTTAACGTCCCCTCTGTCGAGAGCGCTCAAGATATCCTGCGCCCAGGGCACTAACAGCCACACAATCGTACAATGCTCTTTCGATACTGCATCAAGAATAATCTCCGGCGTCGTCCCTTTTAAGAGGACTGCCTTGCTCCCCGCACAGAGGCTTCCCATCCAATGAAATTTTGCGCCCGTATGATAGAGCGGCGGAATGCAAAGGAACACGTCATCCCTATCAGTCAGATGATGCTTTTGCTCCATCTGCGCCGCCTGCATTAAGCTCTCGTGATTGTGCAAAATCGCTTTGGGAAATCCTGTCGTCCCTGATGAGAAATAGATGGCGGCGTCATCTTCATCTTCCAGACGGACAAGCGGCGCCTGGCTCGAACAGTCCGCCACCAGTTCACGATAACCTTCCGCAAAAGTCGGGCAGCCGTCCCCCACATAGATAAGCAGCCGCCCTTTACTGAGATTTTCCTCAATGGATTCGATTCGCCCGATAAATTCTGAACCGAAGAACAAGACGTGCACTTCCGCCAAATCTGCACAGTACTGAATCTCCTCTGCGGAAAATCGGAAATTAAAGGGCACGGCAATAGCTCCGGTTTTTAAGATACCAAAATAGATCGGCAGCCACTCCAGGCAGTTGAACATGAGAATTGCTACACGGTCGCCTTTCTGGATGCCGCGGCTAATCAGCATATTGGCCACACGATTTGCCTTCTCGTCAAAGATGCTCCAGGTAATCTCCCTGCGATATGGCTGCGAAGAGGTCTGCTGTACAAGGTTATATTCCTTCCAGGTGGTTTTCCGTGTATCAGTCACGAGCGGATTCAGCTCTACCAATGCTACCTCGTCACTGTATAGTTTATGGTTTCTCTCCAGTAAATCTGTTACCGGCATAATTCTGTTACTTCCTTTCCTTTGTTTTAATCACAAATACTGACGCATGAAATTGCGCCAGTATTAGAAACTCTATCACTTCTTTACTGATACAAATGCCTCTTATCAATCACACGGACAGCCTTGCCTTCGCTTCTTGCAATGCTCTTAGGCTCTACAACCTTAACGTCGGCTTTAATACCAAGCATTGACTTTAAGCCGCTGACAATCTTCTTCTCTCTTTCCGGTATGGTCAGATTACTGTTCTTTTCCATCTCCGGCGCCAGCTCTACCTGAACTTCCATGGTATCATTATTACCGATACGGTCAACGACAATTTGATAATTTGCCTGATAGCCCTGATTCAACAGAACCGCTTCAATCTGGGACGGCCATACATTGACGCCCTTGACAACCATCATATCATCGCTTCTTCCCTTCGGCTTCATCATGCGTACATGCGTACGGCCACAGGAGCAGCGCTTCCTGGTAAGACGGCACAGATCGCGTGTACGATAACGCAAAAGCGGAAACGCTTTCTTAGTGATACAAGTAAATACCAGCTCCCCGACTTCACCTTCCGGAAGCACTTCACCTGTGCCTGGATTGATAATTTCCGCAATGAAATGGTCTTCCTGCACATGCATGCCTGCCTGTTCCTCACATTCAAACGACACGCCCGGACCGGAAATCTCTGTCAGCCCATAAATATCATATGCCTTGATGCCAAGAGACTGCTCAATATTTTTGCGCATCTGCTCTGTCCATGGTTCTGCGCCGAAAATTCCCGCTTTTAAGTGAATCTGGTCTTTTAATCCCCGCTCATTTACTGCCTCGCCAAGATTTGCCGCATAAGACGGTGTACAGCAGAGGATTGTCGAGCCTAAATCCATCATAAACTGTAACTGCCGCTCTGTATTTCCCGAAGACATCGGCAACGTCAAACATCCCACCTTGTGAGAACCGCCGTTTAAGCCCGGTCCGCCAGTGAAAAGCCCATATCCATAGCAGACATGGCAGACATCCTCTTTCGAGCCGCCCGCAGCGACAATCGCCCGCGCACAGCACTCTTCCCAGACATCAATATCCTCCTGGGTATAAAAGGCTACTACCCGCCGGCCGGTCGTCCCGCTGGTGGACTGAATGCGCACGCATTCCTCAAGCGGCACGCCTAAAAGACCATACGGGTACTGGTCGCGAAGGTCATCTTTGGTAATGAATGGCAATTTATGTAGATCATCAATCCCTTTGATATCTGACGGTTTAACGCCTGCCTTATCCATTTTATCATGATAAAACTTCACATTATCATAGACAAACCGTACCTGTTTTACCAGTCTCTCGCTCTGAAGTTCCTGAAGTTGTTCCAATGGCATCGTTTCAATTTCTGGTTGGTAATAATTTTTCATTTCCTTCTCCATTTCTTTTTATACATCCCGCCCGCCTCCAAACAGAGGCAGGCCATTCTTCTTTACTCCCCGCGCCCAAGCAGGAATGCTTTCTGGTTCATTGCGGCAAATTTCGCTGGCACGCATTCTTCAATGGCTTTCTGCCATTTCTCCACCGCAATGTCAAAATATTTCGATAGGCGTCCCATCAACACGATATTCACTGCCTTGGCGGAACCTGCCTCCTCGGCAAGCGACAGACAGTCCATGTCGTCGACCTGAATTCCTAACGCCTGCATTTTCTCAATCAAATTCTCAGGATAAGACGCCGCCCCGGTAATCACCGGCATAGGGTCAATCTCCTGCGTATTTACGACAATCCTGCCGCCTTCTTTCAAATATTCCACATAGCGCGCAGCTTCTAATTTCTCAAAGGAGACGATAAAATCTGCCTCCCCCTTGTCAATAATCGGGGAATACACCTTTTCTCCAAATCTTACATAAGTGACAACGCTTCCGCCGCGCTGGCTCATGCCATGTACTTCGGACACTTTCACATCATACCCTTCCGAGAGAAGCAGATGCCCTAACAACTTACTGGCAAGCAGAGAGCCCTGGCCCCCCACGCCTACAATCATAATATTCTTCGTCATTTCTGTACCTCCTCCGGCTGTAATGCGTCAAACTTACATAATTGCTCGCAGACACCGCAGCCCACACAGAGCGTATTGTCGATGACTACTTTCTGATTCTTCATGCTGATTGCCGGACAGCCAAGGCGCATACAGGATTTACAGCCCGCGCACTTATCTTCCAGCGCGCGGATTGGCGGCTTATGCTTCACGTATTTAAGCAGAGCGCACGGACGCCTGCTGATAATTACAGACGGCTCGTCTGCTGCAAGCTCTTCCTTGATGACTCTGTCACATTCTTCCAAATTGTAGGGGTCAATGACGGCTACGCGCTCAAAGCCCATAGCGCGGCAAAGGCTTTCCAAATCTATCTTGCCTGCCGGGTCTCCCTTAATATTGTAACCGGTCGTAGGATTCTGCTGGTGCCCGGTCATACCAGTAATGGAGTTATCCAATATAATCACGGTGGAATTACTCTGATTATAGGCAATATTGGCAAGCCCTGTCATACCGGAATGCATAAACGTAGAATCGCCGATAACCGCTACTGTTTTTCCTTCGCTCTCTGCACCCAGAGCCTTATTAAACCCATGGATAGAGCTTATAGAAGCTCCCATGCACAGCGTCATTTCCATCGCGCTAAGAGGAGCCACCGCGCCCAGCGTATAACAACCGATGTCCCCGAGAACCGTACACTTATTCTTCGATAATATGTAGAACAATCCCCTATGCGGACAACCTGCACACATAACCGGCGGGCGTCCGGGCAGATTTTCCTCAAGGCTCTTATAGGCCGGCGTTTCTTTTCCTAACTTCTCCGCTACCAGATTTTGTGAATACTCTCCTTCTAACGGAAGCGCCTCTTTGCCAGTCACAGTCAGCCCCAATTTCTTACAATGGTCTTCAATCACCGGGTCTAGCTCTTCCACAATTGCCAGCTTGTCCACCTTCGCTGCAAAATCGAGAATCAATTGCTCAGGCAACGGGTAAATCATGCCCAGCTTCAAAATACACGCCTCGTCTCCAAACACTTCCTTCACATACTGGTAACTTGTAGAAGAAGTGATAATGCCTAATTTGGTATCTCCCATCTCCACGCGGTTAAAACCACAAGTATTGGCATATTCTGCCAGTCTCCTTGTACGCTCCTCCACAACCGGGTGGCGACGAATTGCATTGCCTGGCATCATCACATATTTCGCAATATTTTTCTCATAGGGATGCTGTTTGCCCTCTTCCCTCTTTCCTGTCTCTACAATGCTCTGGGAATGCGCAACTCTTGTGCACATCTTGACGATAACCGGCGTATCGTATTCTTCCGAAAGGCCGTACGCCTTTTTCACAAACTCACATGCCTCCGCGGAATCTGACGGCTCCAACATCGGAATCTTTGCTGCTGCCGCATAATGGCGGGAATCCTGTTCATTCTGTGAAGAATGCATGCCTGCGTCGTCCGCCACGCAAATTACCATGCCCGCGTTCACGCCTGTGTACGAACAGGTGAACAAAGGGTCTGCCGCAACATTTAAGCCCACATGCTTCATTCCGCAAAAACTTCTCTTACCTGCCAGGGAAGCGCCAAAAGCTGCCTCCATAGCCACTTTCTCATTGGGCGCCCACTCGCAGTATATCTCTTCATACTTAGCGGCTTCCTCTGTAACTTCTGTACTCGGCGTACCAGGATAACTTGACACAAACGCGCATCCTGCCTCATACAGTCCTCTTGCAAATGCCTGATTACCTAACATTAATTGTCTCATAATTGATAGACATCCTTTCCGTAACCTAAATTTCCGTCTACCATCATATCATTTTTTGCCCAATTAGTAAATAGTGTACTTAAAAAGCGTCTCCTTTTTCGATATGCCACATGTGTGGCCATGGCAGAACACATTTATGGCAGCGAGCAGGAATTTGTAGCGCGTATGAACCAGCGCGCCAAGGACCTTGGCATGAACAACACCAATTTTATCAACTGCTGCGGACTTGATGTGGATGGCCATATGACAACCGCTAAGGACGTCGCGCTGATGTCGCGGGAACTGATTCGCAAATATCCGCAAATCCACGATTACTGCACGATCTGGATGGAAAATATTACACATGTGACAAAACGCGGTTCCTCAGAGTTCGGTCTTACCAACACAAATAAGCTGATTAAGCAGTATGCCTACGCTACCGGATTAAAAACCGGTTCCACTGACCAGGCAAAATACTGCGTCTCCGCTACCGCAAAAAAAGACGGCTTAGAGCTGATTGCCGTCGTCATGGGCGCGCCCGACCATAAAATCCGCTTTGACGACGCCACCTCGCTGCTCAACTATGGTTTTGGTAAATGCCAGGTATACACAGACACAGCCAAAGAACAGCTCCCCAAACTTTCCGTACAAGGCGGCGTTGAAGAACAAGTTGCTCTTGCCTATGAATCTGATTTCTCATATATGGATGTAACCGGAGCCGACTTTTCACAGATTACCAAAGAACTGGAACTGCCGGAAGCTGCCGTCGCACCGGTGACAAAAGGAGACGTCGCCGGACGGCTCGTTTACAAATTGAACCAAAAAGAAATTGGCGCCGTCAATGTGCTGTATGATGAAGATGTGAAAAAAGCTTTGTTCAAAGATTATTTTATGAAAACGTTAGGCGAATTTTGCATGAGAAAATAGAAAGCTGGGGCTTTGGCACAAACATAAATTACAAGGTTTACATTCGTTCATTCTGTCTTTGCCGCTTTAGCGGCAAGACCTTTTGAACGAATAAATATATTCGTGCAACAGCGCCAAAAACAATGAACTACATTAAGGGCGCAAATAGACGCACTACGCCAAGGAACGGACGGATAACAGCCGGCCGCTTTCGGCAAAATTCCATATTAATCTCTTCGGATTCCGCCATGGTTTGCAGCATATCTTCCTTCACTTTAAGGACGGCGGAGGACTGGTACATCCAGACGCCGCACTCAAAATGTAGATAGAGACTGCGGTAATCCATATTGATGCTGCCCACGGTCGCCACAACATCATCACTGACAAAACATTTTGCATGAAGAAATCCAGGCGCATACTGGTAAATTTTCACGCCGCATTCAATCAACGGTTCATAGTAAGACTGGCTGACCCAAAAGACAATTTTCTTGTCTGGTATGCCAGGCATAATAATGCGTACGTCCACACCGCTCTTGGCCGCATTTTGCAAGGCCTTGATCATCACATTATCCGGTATCAAATAGGGTGTGAAAATATATACATAATCCTTGGCGCGGTTTATCATATTCATGTAAATATTCTCCCCGGTTGTTTCACCGTCTAATGGGCTGTCTGCATACGGCTGCACATAACCGTCACTGGCAAACGACGCTTTCTGATATTTCCCGGGACGAAATTTCACCAGATCAGTTTCCACAGTACGGTTGATATAACACCACATTTCCAAAAACATCACCGTAAAACTCCAAACGGCTTCCCCTTCCAGACGAATGCCGGTATCTTTCCAATAACCGAAACGCTCCACCTTATTGATGTACTCGTCTGCCAGATTAATTCCTCCGGTAAACCCAACTTTACCGTCTACCACAAGAATCTTCCTATGGTCACGGTTGTTCATCAGTACGGACATCAGAGGATACAACGGATTGAAACGCACGCATTGAATACCCATTTGCCGCATGGTCTGATAATATTTGGAGGGAAGCGTCGTCACACAGCCAAAATCATCATAAATAAAGCGCACATCTACGCCCTCTTTGGCTTTTCGCTGCAAAATGTCTCGGATTTTGCCAAACATCTCTCCTTCTTCCACAATAAAAAATTCCATAAAAATAAAATGCTGCGCGCTTTCCAACGCCTCAATCATATCCGGGAACATTTCTTCCCCCCTGGTATAATATTTCGTTGTTGTGCGCTCATAAACCGGAAAATTTGCCCAATCTCTGACATATTTTGACTGTCGGTAAATCGTCTTATCTTCATGGGAAAGCTTCGTCAAAATCTCCTCATTTGAAGGAAACTCCTGCTCTAACTGCCGATTAATCGCCTCCATGCGTTTCCTTGTGGGACGAACTAATCCCGAACGCCCAAAAATCATATAAACCACAAGCCCAACAAGCGGAAGCGCCAGAATCACTACCGTCCAGGCAATAATATAAGACGGATTGCTCCTTTTATTGACAATGACAAGCACCACAAAAATTGCAATAATATCAATCAATGTATTGACAAACGAATAGCGAATCAAAAATCCCTGTAAAAACGACCATATCCAACATAATTGAAGCAGAATCGCTAATCCTACAATCGTTGCCCTTCCCAATAAAAATTTCTTGACTTTTTTCATTCCATTCATCCTCTCGTACCGTAAATCGTTCCCTTTTTCTATCTTATCATAGCAGCCTTCCAATGTCTACCATCCCCCATCCCTGTTTTGACTGAGGAAGTCCCAAATCCAGTGTCCGCTGATAAAGGCGCAGCTTCACTTCCGCTGGCGTAAGATACGGGTATTTGCTTAGTAAAAGCGCAATACTGCCGCTCACCATTGGCGCCGCCATAGACGTACCGCTTTTTCTGGTATAGTTGCCCTGTTGATTGGCGCAGCTCGTCACATTTGTCCCTGGCACCACCAACTCCGGCTTTACAATACAATGCTCTGTCGGTCCCTGTCCCGAATACTCCGGTTTCAGCATCGACCTGCCAATTCTCTCCTTCGTATCATCAAAACATCCCACTGTGATGACTTTGCGGCTGATTCCTGGAACCGTAATACTGCTCTCCCCCGGACCATTATTGCCAGCAGCCGCCACGACAACAAGATTGTGATCCCAGGCGTATTCCACCGCTTTCAGCAAGCGTATTCTCTCCCGGCTCTCTGCCTGCAAGACCATGCCGATAGATATATTGACAATTCTTATTTGATACTCCTCCTTGCGGCGCACCAGCCATTCAATTGCCTGTACCACATTTTCCGTGTTTCCGTTTCCCTTTCTATCCAATATTTTTATTATAATAAAATGACAGCGCGGAGCAATCCCCATATATCTTCCGTTGGAAGCCATACCGTCTCCGCCGATAATCCCTGCGATATGGGTGCCATGTCCGTTATCATCATAAATCCCCCGCCGGCTGCCAACATAATCTTTAAAAAATACCATGCGCCGACCAAAATCTATATGAGGAAAAATCCCGGTATCAAGAATCGCCACACCAATATTTTCCCCAAAATACCCCCGCTTATATGCAGCCTCTGCATTGATAATTTTTCTGACCCTGTCCATAAAACTGCATCTTTCTTTTTTCTTACTATATGCAGAAAACTTGTTCTTAGACAATAGAAGGGTGAAGCCCATGCTCCACCCTTTGTCAGTAATAATTTAATTTTCCTCTTTCGGCACGTCTTTCATGGAAAAGCTGATTCTGCCCATTCTGTCCTTGCCCATACATACGACTTTCACCTTATCGCCCAGAGTCAATACATCCTCCACACGGTTAATCCGCTGCTTGGATATCTTGGAAATGTGAACCATTCCCTCTTTCCCTGGGGCAAACTCAAGAAATGCTCCAAACTCCTTAATGCTGATAACCTTTCCTACAAAAATCTGTCCCGCCTCAAAATCTGTCGTGATAATTTCAATCAATTCCACAGCCTTGTCCATCATCTTCTTATCCGTTCCACATACAGAAACAGCTCCCTCGTCGCTGATGTCAATCTTCACGCCTGTCTGTTCTATAATGGCATTAATTGTTTTACCTCTCTGTCCAACTACATCGCCAATCTTCGCAGGGTCGATCTGAATCTGTATAATCTTGGGCGCCAGCTCTCCGACTTCTTTCCTCGGCTCTGCAATCGCCTTGGACATTACTTCATCCATGATATACAGCCTTGCCTCCCTGGTCCTGCGGATAGCCTCTTCCACAATCGGCCTGGTAAGTCCATGAATTTTGATATCCATCTGAATTGCCGTAATACCGTCATGCGTACCGGTTACTTTAAAGTCCATATCACCGAAAAAGTCTTCCAGCCCTTGAATATCAGTCAACACAATGTAATCCTCATCCGTATCACCGGTCACCAAACCACAAGAAATACCAGCAACCATCTTCTTAATCGGCACGCCTGCCGCCATCAAAGACATACAGGAAGCGCATGTGGATGCCATAGAGGTGGAACCGTTGGACTCAAAAGTCTCGGACACGGCACGGATTGCATATGGGAATTCCTCCTCGGACGGAAGTACCGGTATCAAAGCTCGCTCTGCCAGCGCGCCATGCCCAATTTCACGCCGTCCCGGCCCTCTGCTTGGCTTTGTCTCCCCTACGGAATAAGAAGGGAAATTATAATGATGCATATAACGCTTATTGACCTCATTCTCATCTAAACCGTCGATTCTCTGAACCTCGGACAAGGGAGCAAGCGTAACTACATCACAAATCTGTGTCTGCCCGCGCGTAAACATTGCGGAGCCATGCACCCGGGGAATGATATCTATTTCTGCGGCCAATGGACGAATTTGGTCGATGGCTCGTCCATCCGGCCTCTTATGGTCTTTTAAAATCATTTTGCGGACTGTCTTCTTCTGATACTGATAAATTGCCTCTCCCAATACCTCCAGCCATTCTTCGTTCTCTGCAAATGCCTCTTCCAGCTTTTCTGTAATCTTACGGATATTCTCCTCGCGTACCTGCTTCTCATCTGTAAAAACTGCCTCTTCCATCTCCTGTGGCGGAACCAGCTCACGGATCGCTGCAAACAATTCCTCAGGTACTGCGCAGCTTGTATATTCATGTTTCGGTTTGCCAACCTCAGCCACGATCTGGTTGATAAATGCAATAATTTCCTGATTAATTTCATGTGCTTTATAGATCGCTTCAAGCATCTTGTCCTCAGGAATCTCATTTGCTCCGGCCTCTATCATGATAACCTTCTCACTGGTAGACGCCACGGTCAGATTCAAATCACCGTTCTTCCACTGCTCCTGTGAAGGGTTAATGATAAATTCCCCGTCAACCATTCCCACCTGGGTCGTCGCACATGGTCCTGCAAACGGAATATCAGAAATACTGGTCGCAATCGCTGAACCGAGCATCGCTACCAACTCTGGGCGGCACTGGGGGTCAACGCTCATTACCAGGTTATTTAATGTGACATCATTGCGGTAATCTTTGGGAAACAACGGACGCATAGGCCTGTCAATCACACGCGCCGTCAAAACTGCATTCTCAGACGCCTTTCCCTCTCTCTTATTAAATCCGCCAGGAATCTTTCCCACAGAATATAATTTTTCTTCAAATTCTACGCTCAACGGAAAGAAGTCAATTCCCTCACGCGGCTTATCAGATGCAGTCGCCGTGGAAAGTACAACCGTATCGCCGTAATGCATAAACGCCGCACCATTCGCCTGGGCAGCCACTCTGCCGATATCAATGCGCAGGGTTCTTCCTGCCAGTTCCATAGTAAACTGTTTGTACATATTTTTCTCCTTCTGAGAAAATAGAGCGGAGAACCGCTCTATTTCCGACATAAACACTATTTTCTGATTCCTAAACGCTCAATTAACGTACGATACCGCTCAATATCTATCTTCTTCAAATAAGCCAGCAGACCACGTCTCTGACCTACCATCTTTAAAAGTCCGCGCCTGGAATGATGATCCTTGGGATGCTCTTTCAAATGATCTGTTAATTCACGGATTCTTGCCGTCAATATGGCAATCTGAACCTCCGGTGAACCTGTGTCGCCCGGTGTTCTTGCGTATTCTTCGATAATCTGCTGCTTTTTTTCCTTTGCTATCATTATGATAACCTCCTTAAATTATTATTAGTATCGCCCAGCCTGCCATTTCTATGCGGATATAAAATGTATTGACATCTTCTGAATCCTCCGCAGACACTTCTAACGTTAAGAAGATATTAAGTAATGGTCGGAGTATCCGGTTACTGAATATGGGCTTTTTCATGTTACTGGCGAGTGCCATAAAAACACTCGCCAGTAATCATTATATCATATGGAATTTCGCTTGTAAAGCTATTATTTGTTAATCGCTAATCAGTCTCGTTACACAAATCGGCGTACGGTAAAACGCATTGGAAATCTTAATACCTGTTCTTGCCGAACTTGCATGTACCACTTGTCCGTTGCCGATATACATTGCCACATGGTTGATACCGCTTCCACTTCCGTAGAAGAACAAATCTCCTGGTTTTGCCTCAGAAGCGTTTACCCTTGTCCCGTAACCGGACTGAGCACTGGATGAATGCGGCAGATAAATACCATACTTCTCATAAATCTTCATCGTAAATCCAGAACAGTCAACGCCATTGGTAAGGCTTGTCCCTCCCCAAACATAGCGGTTGCCGACAAACTGGCACGCATACTGTACCATATCAACGCGGACATCAGATATGCCCTCTCCATAGCGAATTTCCGTCATTGTCATCGCTTTGGGAAGCTGTTCTGAAACTTCCACAAACTCGGAGGCAATATAACATTCGTCTCCATCTACATCTACCTTGAGCCATTCGCCCATATCCTCAATCACATGAAGCGACTCCCCTTCCGCAATCATCGTCCAGATGTTACAGTCTGTATTGGGCTCTACCCTGGCATTCAACGTCTGAGTTACGGAAGTCGCCATAATAGACTTCACTTCCTCTGCCCTCGCTGCGGCCGCCTCACCGGTAAGCAGGAATTCTCCCTTCACATAGCCGGTCACCTTACCGGATTCAATCTGATACCACTCGCCTTCCTGGGACAAAATTTCACAACCGGCGTCTACCGGGAGCGCGCCTACAAGCTCCGTATCTTCCCCGGCGCCTTCGCGTATATTCAGATGGTTCTCCACACTGGCTATACCAAGATTCGTATAACCACAGATGGTCTTGGGCTCGGACGCCATAGAAACGCCGTTTTCCGTTTTCACTGTATCTGCATCATTCACTAGACACTCACTGAGCAGCGTGGAAACGCCTGCACTGGCATGGGTTGCCGCTTCTGTCGTAACCTGGCTCATGCCAAAAACTGCTGCGCCTGCCAAACATCCTATCATTAACTTTGTCCAATGTATTTTCATTTGTTTAACCTCCCGGATAAAACCGCTTCATTTTTTGCTATTATATCAAGGAGTTATTACGTTGTCAATACTGTGTGTAATATTTATGTAATATTTATTGCAATGCTTCTTCGGGATCTCCCTCCAGGATGGAAAAGGCAATATTCGTCGCATGGTCCGCCACGCGCTCCAGGCCGGTCACCAAATCGGTGAAGAGAATTCCCGTCATCGGCAAACATTTACCCTTTGCCATACGCCGCACATGGTTCTGTTGAAGCTCGCGTTCCATGGTATCAATACTATTTTCCAGTTCCAGTATATCCGACAGATTCTTCTTATCTAAGGTAGTAAACATTTCCATTGCTTCCTCAAGAATCTGCAACGTCTTTTGATGCATTTCCCGGATTTCCTTTTCGCCCTTTTTCGTAAATTTGAGGTTCTCTTCATGGCTCTTGACTGCCGCATCCGCCATATTTTCCGCATGGTCGCCAATACGCTCAATATCGCTCACCACATGGAAGAGCGCACCGATTCGCCTTGCGTCCACGACCGGCAGCTGCAGCTGGTTAATTTTAACAAGATAATCGGTAATCTCTTTGCTCAGGAAATCAATCTGGTTCTCCACCTCATAAACCCGGTTGATCTTATTCTCGTCCCCGTCGAAGAAGGCTTCCATGGCAAGTCCGAGATTCTCTCTCGCCATCTTGCCCATACGCTCAATCTCCTGCGTAGTCTCCACAACTGCCGTGGACGGCGAGAAGATATTCTGCTTTCCTATATAGAGCAGCTGGTATTCCTTCTCCTCCTGATCCGCTCCCGGAATCAGCCGTCGGCTCATTGCCACAAACTGCGCCGACAACGGGAGGAAAATAATTGTCTGGAAAATCTTGAAGAAGGTGTCTGCATTCGCCACGCAGCGGCCTACATCCGCACCGGACACGCGCAAAATAAATGCTTCAAAGTATTTCATGCCAAACGCCAGCAAAATCCCGATAATTACCATACCCAGTACGTTAAACATGACATGGATAAACGCGGCGCATTTCGCATCCTTCTTGGTATTCAAACTTGCAAGAACCGCCGGCGTACAGGAACCAATGTTACAGCCAAGAATCACATAGAAGCAGACAGGCAGGTCAATCAACCCCTGGCTTGCCATCAAAAGCAAGATGCTGACTGTCACCGAAGAGCTTTGGACAACAACGGTAATTGCCGTGCCAAATAAAATTCCTACAATCGGGTTGTCCATACTTCCAAGCGCATCCATTACCGCCTGATAGTTTTTCAGGTCCGCCATAGCGTCTTTCATCAGGCTGATTCCCATGAACAGCGCGCCAAATCCTAAGAGCACCTCTCCCACTTTCTTGAGCATAGGTTTTTTGCCAAACATTACAAATACTGCGCCGACAAACAGGATAAACGGCGCAACGCCCGTAAGATTAAATGCTACGAGCTGGGAAGTAATAGTCGTACCAATATTGGCGCCAAAGATAATTCCCACAGACTGTGCCAGGCTCATAATCCCTGTATTTACGAAACTTACCACCATAACCGTAGTGGCGCCGGAAGACTGTATAATCGCCGTGAACAAGGCGCCGAACAATACCGCTATAATCTTATTCTTCGTCATGGCTTCCAAAATAGAGCGAAGCCTCGCGCCCGCTGCCTTTTGCAGACCCTGGCTCATAAAATTCATACCAAACAAAAACAGCCCGAGACCACCTAACAAATCTACGATCAATTCCATGATATTCACCCTTTAGTTCTTCTGAACTCCTTTTCCCATGTTAAAATATGTTTTGCCGTATTCTATATCCCGCTGCATCTGCTCCTTCAACGCGTCAAGCGAGGGGAACCTCCGTTCCTTCCTCACATGTTCCAAGAAGCTGACGCGGACTTTCTCACCGTATAAATCCTGCGACACATCAAACAAATGCGTCTCCACGCCAATCGGGTTATCTCCCTCCACCGTAGGCTTACACCCTACATTTGTAATTCCTGGATAACGTTTCCCCTGCCATTCCGTCTCGGTGACATAGACGCCAAACGGAGGCAGCAGCTTGTCCTCTGGTGGAAGCAGATTAATGGTGGGAATGTTCAACACCTTTTTCCCCATCTGCCTGCCATGAAGCACCGTTCCTTCCACGAAAAATGCATAGCCCAGCAACCGGTTTGCTTTCTCAATATTCCCCGCTACGATTTCCTCACGTACAAAAGTACTGCTGATATCCCTGCCATCCTCTTTGATTTTATCTACCACTTCTACTTCATAACCATACTGTGCGGCAAATTGCCTGAGCATCCTGTAATCTCCGCGCCGCTTATAACCGAAACGAAAATCCGTGCCTACCACCATATATTTGACATGGCAGGATGAAACAATTTTATGGATGAACGCTTCCGGCTCCATACACATCACCTGCCTGGTAAACGGATATTCAATCACATAATCAATGCCGACACGCGCAAAAAGCCGTTCTTTCTCCGCGCCTGTTGTAAGCACCTGCGCCTGGATATCCTGCACTCTTTCCCGAGGCGGAATGTCAAATGTGAAAATAGCGGCTTTCAAGCCTTTTACCTCCCGTTTCTTTCTCGCCATGTACTCCATCAACAGCTCATGTCCGCGGTGCAGCCCATCAAACTTTCCCAGAGAAAGTACGGTCGGTCCGTCTATTTCAAATGTCATACTCTGCCTTATGTATTCCATAACTTCAGTCCTATCTACATCCGTTTTCTGTCCTATTATTCCATAAAAACCTTGATTGGACGAATGCATCTACACCCATCGTCCCAGCGGTAAACGCCTGCAAACTTCTGCCTGGCATCATATACGCGAAGCGTCGTTGTACGGTAAGCGTCTTCCCAGCCCAAAAGGCAGCGCGCCTCTAATGGATTGCCATTATACAGCAATTTAGAAAACTCCTCCCTGACATGAACGCTTGGGTATTGCAAAAATACACTGTCTGTATTTCTGATTAACGCTGCAAAATCTTCCCTCGCCAGCTCCTTGCCCGCCGCTTTGGCACGGACAACCTGAACCTCTGCCTCAATCTCTGAAAGCTTCTTCGCTTCCCCAAGATGAAACTCTGCCACCCTGGTACGCAGCAGCGATTCCATACAGCCGCCGCAGCCTGCTTTGCTGCCGATATCATGGCATAAGGTTCGGATATAAGTACCCTTGGAACAATGTACACGCATCTTTACGCGGGGCAGCAATACCTCCAAAATATCAATGGAAAAAATTTGCACATCACGCGCCGCGCGCTCCACACTGACGCCTGAGCGCGCCAGATCACAGAGCTTCTTTCCATTCACTTTGAGCGCTGAATACATAGGTGGAATCTGGGAATATGCGCCCACAAATCCCACGATAATTTTCCTGATTTCCTCTTCTTGACAAGTAACCGGGCTTTCGCTTATCACTGCGCCGGTAATATCCTGTGTGTCAGTGGCCTTTCCTAAAAGCAAAACCGTCTCATACTCTTTATCCTTATCCGTAAGTAAATCGCAGACTTTCGTAGCCTTACCCAGACACACGGGAAGCACGCCCTCTGCATCCGGGTCTAAAGTCCCGGTGTGCCCGATCTTTTTCTGCTGAAAGATTCCACGAAGTTTTGCCACCACATCATGGGAGGTAAACCCTTTTTCCTTATAAACATTGATGATTCCACTAATCATGAAGCTGCCTCTCAATTTCTACGCAAAGTCTGCCAAAAATTTCTTCCGGCGCGCCCTCCATGGTGGCTCCCGCCGCCATCACATGGCCGCCGCCTTGATATTTCATGGCAATCTCCGCTACGTTTACCTTTCCATTGGAGCGCATACTAACCTTCCAGGTGCCGTCTTCATTTTCATAAAGGAATATTGCCGCTTCCACGCCCTTTGTCACTCTGAGCTGATTGACAATACCGTCAAGATGCTTGGGCAGCACATCAAAACGCGCCATTTCCTGCCGGCTTATAGATGTGGCAATCGCCGCCCCATCCAGCAAAAGCCTGCTGTTCAATAACGCACGCCCTAAAATCTTATTCTGCCCAAAGGTTTTCGTATAAAATGTGTCGTCCACAATCCGGGAAAAATCAATGCCTTTTTCCATGAGGACGCCGGCTGCATTCATAGTTTTTGCAGAAGTGCTTGAATACTGGAACACTCCGGTATCATGAACCATACCCACATAGATGCACTCGGCAATCTCTTTCGTAATTTTCTCCTCGCCAATCAGCTCAAAAACCAATTCTGAGGTGGAGCTTGCCTGCGGGAAAATATAATTCTCATCTGCAAAATTGTCATTGCTCACATGATGGTCTACGCAGATCGTCTTCTTTGCCGTCTCAAAATACTTTACGGCTTCTCCCAACCGCCCTGTATCCCCGCAGTCCTGCACAATACACAGGTCATACGCCTGGTCATTGTCACAGGCGTTTTGAATCTTGTCTGCATTTTTGAGAAATCTGAATATATTGGGGATGGGTTCCAGATAAATATCCGCCTGTATTTGTGGAAACCAGGTCTTGATGTAATTGTACGTTGCCAGGCAGGAACCCACGCAGTCGCCGTCAGGCCTTACATGGCCCGCAATGGCAACTGTCTTTACCTGTGCCAACTGAGACGCTAAATCTCTCATAATTGAACGCTCCTTACTGATGGTTCACGTCGTCTATCAGTTTTGACATATTTACGCCGTACTCAATAGACTGGTCTAAGATAAAACGGATCTCCGGCGTGTTCCTCAAGTTGATGTTCTGCGCCAGCTGCCTGCGAATGTAACCTTCCGCACTCTTTAACCCTTCCACCGTATCTTGCTGCACTTTCTCATCTCCCAGCACACTAATATATGCTTTGCAGCTTTTTAAATCCGGCGCAACCTCAACGGAGACTACGGAGGTGAAAGGAGCAATCCTGGGGTCTTTGATCTCCCCTCTAATAATGTTGCTCAATTCACGCTGTACTTCACCGTTGATTCTTGTATTCTTAATGCTGTTCTTTCTCATATACTGCCTTACTCCTTCTTTGCCAAATGCTTAACGCGGCACCTCCACCATCGTATAGGCTTCTACCACGTCAAGCTCCTGAATTTCGTTAAAGCCGTCAAATACCAGCCCACATTCATAGCCTGCCCGAACTTCCTTCACATCATCCTTAAAACGTTTCAAAGATGCAAGATCTCCCTCAAAAATCTGCTCTCCCTCTCGGGAAATACGCACCTTGCATCCTCTCTGGAACGTACCGTCCAGCACATAGGAACCCGCAATATTGCCCACGCCCGAAGCCTTGAAAATCTGACGGATTTCTGCATGGCCAAGTACCTTTTCCTCAAAGATAGGATCAAGCATTCCCTTCATGGCTGCCTGCACATCCTCAATCGCATTGTAAATAACTTTATACAATCTCATATCTACGCCCTCGCGCTCTGCCGTAGCCTTGGCCGTGGCGTCAGGACGAACGTTAAACCCAATGATAATTGCATTGGAGGCGGATGCCAGGCTGACGTCCGACTCATTGATGGCGCCTACGCCGCCGTGGATGACTTTCACCATAACTTCCTCATTCGACAGTTTCACCAAACTTTGCTTTACTGCCTCCACGGAACCCTGTACATCTGCTTTGACAATAATCGGGAGCTCTTTAATATTTCCCGACTGAATCTGTGAGAACAAGTCGTCGAGAGACATCCTGGATTTCGTATCTTCCAACATCCGCTCACGCCCCTCGGAAATAAAGGTGTCCGCAAAGCTCTTGGCCTCACGCTCAGAATCCGTACATACAAATACTTCCCCTGCATTGGGCACATTATTCAAACCTAAAATCTCCACCGGCGTGGACGGAGATGCCTCTTTTACACGCCTTCCCTTATCATCAATCATCGCCCTCACCTTGCCGTAACAGCTTCCACAGGCAATGGGCTGGCCTACTTTTAATGTTCCTTTCTGTACCAGGACAGTTGCCACTGAACCGCGTCCCTTATCAAGCTGCGCCTCGATGACGAGTCCGCGCGCGTTGCGCTTGGGATTTGCTTTCAGTTCGCACACTTCCGCTGTCAGCAATACCATCTCCAACAGCGATTCAATTCCTTCATGCGTGTGTGCCGATACCGGTACAAAAATAGTGCTTCCGCCCCAATCTTCCGGGATCAATTCATGTTCTGCAAGCTCCTGTTTTACACGCTCAATATTGGCGCTTGGCTTATCAATCTTGTTGATTGCCACAATAATCTCAACGCCTGCCGCCTTGGCATGGCTGATCGCTTCCACGGTCTGCGGCATCACGCCGTCGTCAGCAGCAACTACTAAAATAGCAATATCTGTCGCATTTGCCCCGCGCATACGCATAGCTGTAAACGCTTCATGCCCCGGGGTATCTAAAAATGTAATCTTCTCTCCGTTGCATTCAACCATATACGCACCGATATGCTGCGTAATTCCACCTGCCTCTTTGTCAATCACATGCGTGTCGCGGATAGCATCCAGCAGAGACGTCTTACCATGATCAACATGGCCCATAACACAGACTACCGGCGGGCGTTTCACCATGGCTGCTTCATCTTCCTCTTCTTCTTTGAGCAATTCTGCAATTACATCCACCTTTTCTTCCATCTCGCAAATGCAATTGAATTCGAGAGCAATCTCTTCCGCTGTTGCAAAATCAATCTCATTGTTTACCGTTACAATATTGCCTTGCAAAAACAGCTTTTTGATGATCATGGAAGCCTGCACCTTCATGCGGTCTGCAAACTCTTTGATTGTCATCTTCTCCGGCAGCGTAATTGTCTTAATCGTCTCTTCTTCTTTCTTCTGCGGCTGTGGCGCAGGCTGTTGGTTCTTTTTACCCCTCGTCTTCTTCTCCAAGTTATCAAACCTTTCCTTCTTCCGGCCCATCAATTCTTTTTCATGACGCTGACTGTTACCTTTACGGTTGTCGCGATCTCTGCTTTCTTTTCCTCTCGTATCTTCTATAGATGACGGGCTGTTCTGATTCAGTTTATTGATTTCCTGCTCAAAACGGCTCTTCTGCGGAGCGCGGCCGTTCTGGAAATTCCTGTTATTGCGGTCCCCCTGCGGCCTGTTATTCCGGTCCCCCTGCGGCCTGTTATTCCGGTCTCCCTGGAACCGATTATTTCTATCTCCCTGCGGTCTGTTGTTGCGCTCTCCCTGGAACCGATTATTTCTATCTCCCTGCGGCCGCATATTCCGGTCTCCCTGCGGTCTGTTGTTGCGGTCCCCCTGCGGCCTGTTATTCCGGTCTCCCTGTGGCCGCATGTTGCGCTCTCCTTGTGGCCGCATGTTGCGGTTCCCCTGCGGCCTATCGTTCCTATCTGCCTGTGGCTTTGCTGTGTTCTCACCCTGATGTCTTACCGTGTTTTCTTGCGGCCTTGCAGATGGCTCGCCCTGTGCCTTCACGGTATTCTCAGCCTGTGGTTTTACCGCGCGTTCCGTCTGTGGTTTTAAGCTTTCCTGCGGTTTTACATGCTGGTCTCCCTGCGGCCGCATGTTGCGGTCTCCCTGCGGCCTGTTATTCCGGTCTCCCTGCGGTCTTCCATTTCTGTCTCCTTGCGGCCTTGCCGGACGCTTTTTCGCCGTCTTGCTGTTTTGTGGGTTAAATACCGCTGTAATACTGGCTTTCTTTTTCGGCCGTTCCTGAACTTTCCTTCCCTCCTGCGCCTTTGCAGCCTCCGTCTGTGGCGGCGTTTTTACGATAGTTTCCTGGGACGGTGTCTTTTGAGGCGCATCTTTTTCTTTTGCCAAAGCCGTCTGTGGTTCTGCTGCCCGCGGTGTTTCCTTTACGTGCGCTTTTGTCTCGGCCCCTGCCTTGCGTGATGCAAACTTGTTTCTTACCATTTCAATGGCGTCATCCTCCACAGAACTGCTTGCCACCTTCCCGGTAATCTCCTTCTCTGCAAGAAATTTAATAATTTCCTTCGACTCTATGTTCAATTCATTTGCAAGTGCATATATTCTCATTTTTGCCATACTTTTACTACCTCCGCTATTCCGTTATTCCGTTTTCTCTGTTAATCAATTTTTCCTCCAGGCTTTTGGCAAAGCCTTCATCAAGTACCGCAAGGGATGCGCGAAACTGCTTCCCGATTGCGTTTCCCAACGCTTCTTTTGAAGCGTACTGATAGATTGGAACTTGATAAAAAGAACATTTATCGTGAAACATCTTTTTCGTATTTTCCGAGGCTTCCTCAGACACAATCACAAGAAATGCACTGCCGGATTTTACCGCTTTCTCTGTAGAAAATTCTCCGCTTGCAATCTTTCCCGCCCTGGCTGCCAGGCCAAGCATGGATAATATCCTATCCTTTTGCAATAATTTTCATCTCCTTTGTCAAATCCTCAATCACTTCCGCGGGAATTGCCGTTTTCAACGACCGTTCTAAGCCTTTACTTTTAATGGCCTGTGCAAGACATTCCTCATTCGGGCATATATATGCCCCTCTGCCGTTCTTCTTGCCGGTATCATCCAATAAAATCTCATTTTCAGCCGTCTTAATCACCCGCAGCAATTCCTTCTTACCTTTCATTTCCCTACATCCGACACACTGGCGCAGGGGAACCTTCTTATTCATTTGATTTCTCCTCATAGGCGTCCCCTGATGATTCCTCATAGTCCTCAGCATAACCGCCCTCTGATGATTCCTCATAATCCTCAGCATAACCGCCCTCTGATGACTCCTCGTAATCCTCAGCATAACCGTCCTCTGATGACTCCTCGTAATCCTCAGCATAGCCTTCGTCTTCGTACGATTCCTCCTCATATTCATCATACTCTTCGTAATCGTTTTCGTAGTCCATGAAGTCTCCTGCTTCCCTGGCCTGCGTCTCGCTCTTAATATCAATCTTGAATCCGGTCAGCCTTGCCGCCAGTCTTGCATTCTGCCCTTCTTTTCCGATTGCAAGGGACAACTGGTAATCCGGCACGACTACCTTAGCTGTTTTCTCTTCGGCATCGGCAATAACGGAAATGACCTTGGCCGGGCTCAATGCATTTTCAATCAGCATCGCCGCATTATCGCTCCAGTTGATAATATCTATCTTCTCTCCCCTTAGCTCATTGACAATGGCATTAACTCTGGCGCCGTTCATTCCCACGCATGCTCCAACCGGGTCAACATCCGGGTCGTTGCTCCAAACAGCAATCTTTGTCCGGCTGCCCGCCTCCCTGGAAATGCTTTTAATCTCCACAATTCCATCCTTCACCTCCGTCACCTCTGACTCAAAGAGACGCTTCACCAATTCGGGATGCGTTCTCGACACCAAGATCTTGGGGCCTTTGGAGGTCGATTTCACTTCCAGGATATATAGCTTGATACGCTCCGTAGGCTGGAAAACCTCGCCCTTAATCTGCTCATTCTCACTCAAGATGGCGTCCACTTTTCCCAGGTTGATGCTGATATTCTTTCCCACATACCGCTGAACGATGCCGGTCACCACGTCCTTCTCTTTCTCGTAATACTGGTCAAATAAGACCTTGCGCTCTTCCTCGCGAATCTTCTGCAAAATCACATTCTTCGCATTCTGGGTGGCAATCCTGCCAAATTCTTTGGACTTAACCTCGATATTGACGATATCGCCCACCTCATATTTAGAGTCAATCATGCGGGCATTACCCAGGCTAATCTGCGTTACTTCATCCTCCACAACGTCCACGACGGTCTTTTCCGCATAGACGTGGTATTCACAAGTCTCAGGATTCATGTCTACTTTGATATTGTCCGATTTGCCAAAATGATTCTTGCAGGCGGTAATCAGTGAATTCTCAATGGCCTCGAGCAATGTCTCTTTGCTGATGTCTTTCTCCTTCTCCAATATATTTAACGCTTCTAATAACTCATTGTTCATTTTTTTATCCTCCTGAATAGTTTACTGTTATTTGACGCATATCAAAAGTCAAAGGCAAGACGAATCAATGCAATCTCCGATTTTGCAAAAGTCTTCTTGGCCCCGTCATCCATCTCTATGGTTACCGTATTATCATCATACGATTTTAAAACGCCATAAAATTCCTTCTCCTTATCAATCGCACGGTAAGTCCGAATCTCAATATCTTTGCCGAGGCTGCGCGCATAATCTTTCTCTTTCTTCAACGGTCTTCCAAGCCCCGGAGAACTCACCTCAAAAATATAGGAACCCTCGACATAGTCCTTCTCGTCAAGCAGAACGCTCATCCTCCTGCTCACAAGCTCACAGTCGTCTACCGTGATTCCTCCTTCTTTATCTATATAGGCGCGCAAATACCAATTGCTGCCTTCCTTCACATATTCTACATCTACAAGCTCAAACCCATATTCCTCCATCATAGGCTCCAGCAGCTTTTCTGTCTCCTGCTCATAAAACTCTCTTCTTGACATATCACACCTGCCTCTCAATTGAAACGAACGCCCCTGAACACAAAATTAAGAGTGGGCGTCTGCCCACTCTCAAGTCTCAGGTTATCTAGTTATCATATACATAATAGCACTTGATACTAGAAAAAGCAAGAAAAAAATACTGGAATTACCAATTTATTGGCAATTCCAGTATTTTCGGGTTGGGCTATTCATTAAATAGCAAGTAGCCCGTAGGGGAATCGAACCCCTGTTTCCGCCGTGAGAGGGCGGCGTCTTAACCGCTTGACCAACGAGCCTTATACTTGTCTGCTTTCTCAAACTCAACAATGGTAATTATACATGCTGGGTTCGAGAAAGTCAAGTATTTTTTTAAACTTTTTTAAAAAATTTAAAATTAAGCCGCTTCCACTTTACTCTGCGCCAGTTTTGCAAGCGCTGCAAAGCCTTCTGCATCATTGACTGCCATCTCTGCAAGCATCTTACGGTTCACTTCTACGCCTGCCAGCTTGAGTCCATACATGAACTTGCTGTAGGAGATACCGTTGATCCTTGCAGCAGCATTGATACGCGCAATCCACAGCCTTCTAAACTGTCTCTTTCTCTCTTTCCTGCCCCTATAAGAAGTTGCCAGCGCCCTCATGACAGACTGCTTTGCTACCCTGTACTGCTTAGAGCGTGCTCCTCTGTATCCTTTTGCCAGCTTTAATACTCTGTTATGTTTCTTTCTAGCGTTTAATCCGCCTTTAATTCTTGCCATGACTTCTATTCCTCCTTAACTCATCACTCTTACAGATACGGTAAAATTTTCTTCATATTCTTAACGTTTGAATCATCTGTAATCGTCGGCTTTCTCAGATTCCGCTTTCTCTTCGCAGACTTCTTTGTCAAGATATGGCTCTTATAAGCTTTATTTCTCTTTAATTTTCCTGTTCCTGTCTTCTTGAAGCGCTTTGCTGCCGCTCTGCATGTTTTCATTTTTGGCATTTTAAATTCCTCCTTAAATATCCAGCTATTTTTTCTCCGCCAGCACAATACTCATGCTGCGCCCTTCCAGCTTGGGTGCCTTCTCCACCATCGCAATATCTGACAGTTCCTCTGCAAAATCATCCAGAATATGTTTGCTGTTCTGAACGTGCGCCATCTCCCTGCCACGAAAACGTAAAGTAATCTTTACTTTATTGCCTTTTGAAATAAATTTTTTAGCCGCATTAATTTTGGTATTGAGATCGTTAGTCTCTATATTGGGTGACAGACGGATTTCCTTCACTTCCACAGTCTTTTGTTTCTTCTTGGCCTCTTTCTCTTTGCGGACAAGCTCATACTTGTACTTGCCGTAATCAATAATCTTACACACTGGCGGCTTTGCCATAGGGGCAATCTTCACCAGGTCAAGCTCCGCTTCCACGGCAATCTTCATCGCTTCCCTTGCAGACATGATGCCAAGCTGCTCTCCGTCCTGTCCAATCAGACGGACTTCCTTATCCTTGATTTGTTCATTAATCATTAACTCGCTAATGGTCGTGCACCTCCAAGATCAATTTAACATTTCATTCACTTTCCCATTCCGTCCATAAATGACTGCATTAAAAAAAGTGGATAGGCAGGCTATCCACTTCATATTCCAAAATTACACCACAGCAAAAAAACTGTTATTCTGAATATAAACCATTAGTCACGCGCTTGTGCTAAGGTGAGAGTGGATGCTCTACTTGTTTTCATACAACGCTGTAACTTTACCATGTTTTCGCCCATTCGTCAAGGACTTTTTTTCTCTGCTGTTATATGGTATAATTTTATATGACACAGGGGGCTTTGTAAACAATTTTTCAGCAGTCCCAGACAACTATACCAGAAATGGAGGCGTTCATAATGAAGAACAGACAACTATTACAAAAAGCCGGCACTTGGATTCTGAGCACGGCGCTGGCGGTATCCTGCCTCTCCGGCATACCAACAGCAGACGCGGCCGCGGCAGATAATGCCCTTACAGGCTGGAAATCAGAACTGTATATTGACTTTGGAACCGGAACTAATATAGTTTCCGGCACCGACGGACAGCCGGATCTGGATGATGATTTAGCGACAAACTTCCTGCTTCCCAGTGAGATTGGCAAAACAGCTTCGGAAGCCATGATTGCAGGCTACGGAAGCTGGATCTATGACAGCACAAACGTAGGAACTGTTTATGGCGGAGCCGCCACCACACAGAAAATCGGCTTTGACCGCCCAATGCCTGCCGGCGTAACTACCGAAGGCGGCCAATATTTCCGCGACTGGGTATTCAGCCCTAATGGGGAACCCTATACGTTTTCTGTAGACTTACCTGTCGGCCAGTACTATGTCTATGCTTACACCGGCAACAAAACCGCAGGGTTCAATAACACTTCCTTTATTTCATTCTCGGACAACAATTATAAGACCAACTATGACCAGAGCAGCAACGGCGGCGGACAATGCCAGCCACCGGCATGTATCTATGTGGTAAACGTAACTGAAAACACTGCCGGCTGCGGTTACGGCACGCTGGGCATGACGGTATCTGACAATACCATCAAATATAAAGAAGAAGGTGGATATGACGACAGCTACACATCGGCAAATACCGTATTTTACGGCACGGATGCAAATGTAAAATCTTTTGTTTCCAATGGAAATATGTACGCCATCGACGGTACAATTGTCACTGCCCGCCTGAACGGCATCGAAATCATGCCCGTGGAGAATCCGGTAACTGCTGAGAGCGTTGCCGCTTCCGAGACAGATACGAATATTGCTTTGGAAACAGAACAGACCATAACACTGGAGGCAAAGGCAGTCCCGGCTACAACTACAGAGCGTTTAGAGTATTTCTCTTCCGATGACAGTATCGTTAAGGTAAATCCTAAGACTGGAGAGATCACCGGCATTGCACAGGGCGAGGCGACAGTCACAGCAACAACCCCTTCCCTTTTCAACAATGCACAGAAATCTGCTGTATATCATGTAAAAGTTTCTGAGAAAACAACGCTGGAACTTGACGCGGCTTCTATATCCCTTCAATTGGGCGGCGCTGACGGCGCAGATACGAAAACCGTCAAAGCCACATTTGATGCTGCAAGCCTGGCAGACGCACAAAAGGCGCTTGTTACTCCTGTCACTTCTTCTGTGGCATCCATTACATTTGGCAGCGTAACAGAGGCGACTGCACCGACGGAAAGCAGCAAGGGTATTTATACACAGGACATCACCTTTAAAGCAACGAGCGCGGGCAGTGATAATATTAAAATTGCAAGAACTACCGGACGTACTGCCGACTTACGCCTTTCTGTGACAAAGCCGGTAACATCTATCGCTTTTTATGATGAGAATCAAAAGGTAACAGACAAATACACCATGGATGTTGGAAATACACTTACCGTAAGTGCAAAGGGCTTGCCGGAAGACGCTTCCAACACAGCAGTATCTTTCAAATTCAAAGAATCCACAGACATTGCTACCATCACAGCCAACGGTAGAATTACTGCCAAAAAAGCTGGTACTGCTATTATCTGTGCCACTTCCCGTTCCAACAGCAACGTAGTTGCAGAGGCAACCTTAACCATCACGCCAGGATTTGATTTCTCATACAGAACAGCCGGGATTAACGTAAACGTCGGCAAAACCTACAAGAATCCGCTTACCATTATCTACCATGAGAATGTTAATCAGGCAACGCTCAACACGAATATGAGTTACACTTCATCCGCCCCAACGATCGCGTCAGTCGGCAGCGACGGCACCGTCAAAGGGTTGAAACCTGGAACAGCTACCATCACTGCAACCGCAGAGGACGGTGGAAAGACAGCTTCTTACAGAGTAACCGTGAAACAGCCGGCAACCTCTTTAAAGGTAAAGAAAAAGAGCATTACCCTGAACATCAATGACAAGAAAAAGAAGACCGCTACGATTGGGGCGTCCCTGCTTCCCTCTAACAGTACGGACTCCATCACTTACAAAGTTAAGAATTCCAAGATTGCCAAGGTTGACAAGAAAGGTAAAGTCACGGCCCTGAAAACCGGTAAGACAACAATTACTGTGAAATCAACAAGCGGCAAGACCCAGACAGTCACTGTCAGCGTAACTTCTCCGGCAACCAAGGTGAAGATCAAAGGCAAAGCAAAATTCACCATGAAAAAGGGCGCAAAGAAAACGTTAAAGGCAACCGTCACTCCTAAGAAGAGCACTGACAGTGTCAAATGGAGCACGAGCAATAAAAAGATTGCAACGGTTAGCAAAAAAGGTCTTGTAAAGGCCAAGAAAAAAGGCAAAGTCACAATTACAGCCAAAGCAGGCAAGAAAAAAGCAACCGTTAAGATTACCATAAAATAATTAAAACTTTTATTCGTTGTACTAGAAAACCTCCCTCCGGCATACGGCCGGCGGGAGGTTTTCTCATATACTTCAGTTATTACTTGGTAATTTTAAATGTTCTTTTGATGGTTCCGCTGTATTTTCCTTTTCCGGTGATAATCATCGTCGCCTTACCTTTCTTCTTATTATTCTTATAGGATAGCGTATAATCCCTGTTCTTCACCAGCTTCTTCCCCTTCAATATCACCTTGGGGTTTTGGGTCTGCGCTTTTTTATTATATTTCTTATTCTTCACATTGGAAACTTTAGCTTTACGAATGTTAATTCCGGTAATCTTAATCCGAAAGGACGTGCTCTTTCCCTGATAACGCACTGTTATCTTTTTAGCGCCGGTCGTGCTGCGATTAAATTTGCTGCACATCTTTTCTGACAGCGGCACATAACTTGTCCCATGCTGGCACTTGACATTCAACACTCTGTCCATCGCCTCTATGGAAGTGCCGCGTTTATAGGATAAGGTCTTGCTGCCTTTGTCCACGGAAATAGAAGTCGGTTTGCAGTTGCCGATAAACATCTGCGTCCAATGATTTTGATAGGAACCGCCCCCATTATGATAATATCCCACTCCCATATGCGTAAAACTGCCGCTCATAATGTTTGCCTTATGTCCCGGGCTGTTCATCCAGCCAATCATTACCGCTTCCGGCGTCGCATATCCCGCGGCGATGTTCTCCCCGGCCGTATTATAGTTAATTCCCTGCAATGCTGTAAAGCAACTGCTCCCATCCGGCCTTGTGTGTGAAAAGGAAGTAAAAATTTCTTTGGCTCTCACATCATTTGCCGTTTGCAGGCTCCTAATCATACTCAGCGGCGCAAACCCTTTGCCTGTACGCTCTTTATTGACAATTTTTAAGACTTCCCATTCCTGCTCATTGCAGATGCTTACCGGGGCTTTCCCCTCTGCCCGCATAGCCGCTGGCCCGGAAAAAGCCAGGCTGACTGCCAGCACAGAAGCACAGATTTTTGTGTAAACTTTTAATTTCATTAATATCAACTCTTTTCATATTTCTTATTTTTTGTTACACTATATTTTATTATAACAATTTATTTCATGATTGCAATAGAAAGGATTTCCTATGACAAAATTATCAGGTGAACGAATAGATTTACACACTCATTCCACGGAATCTGACGGCACGCTGACTCCGCAGGAGCTAATGGAACATGCCAAGGAAGTCGGACTATCCGCCATCGCGCTGACGGACCACGACTGCATCCACGGCATTGCCAAAGCACGCCCAGCTGCTAAATCGCTGGGTCTGGAATTGGTACCGGGCGTTGAGCTCTCCACCGACTACGAAGGCAGGGAAGTCCATATCCTGGGCTATTATATTGATGAAAATAATCGTGAATTCCTTGCCAGGCTCCATGATTTTGTGGACGGCAGAGACATACGCAATGAGAAAATGGTTGCTCTTTTAAGAAAAGAAGGTTTTGACATTACCATGAAAGGACTTTACGAGAAATATCCTGACAGCGTGATCACGCGGGCACATTTTGCCGGCTATCTGGTAGATAACGGTTTTGTCAAAGACCGCAAGACCGTCTTCGACAAATACCTGGGAGACGACTGCCGCTGCTATGTACCCCGTGAAAAAATTACGCCGTTTGAAGCCGTCAGGCTCATCCGTCTTGGCGGCGGACTTGCCTTTTTTGCCCATCCGGTACTATGCCATATGAATTATGATAAACTGCGCTGCTTTATTCGTGATTTGAAAGCGGAGGGACTCGATGGGATGGAGGCTGTCTATTCCATGAACACGCCGGGCGATGAATCGAATATGCTCACACTGGCGCATGAATTTGACTTGTTAGTCAGCGGCGGTTCCGACTTCCACGGCGCCAATAAGCCCCACATTCGCCTGGGAAGCGGAAAGGGGAACCTGCAAATCCCCTATGATATCCTTGCCAAAATCAAGGAATACCGCCAAAATCTCAAGCAAGGATAAATTTATCTATTACCTCGGCCACCGCGCCATGTGAGCTGTCGCGGCTGGTAATATAGTCTGCCGCTCGCCTGATATCCGGGTGGCTGTTTTTCACTGCCACCCCGGTATGCGCCGCCTGTATCATAGGGATATCGTTGCGCTCATCGCCGACCGCCACTGTATTTTCCGGCAAAACCCCCAAAAACTGGGTGACATAGGTTACTGCACTTCCCTTGTCCGTGTCTTTGGGGCAGATTTCCAGGTATTCATTGCGTGAAAAAAAGCTGTTGCTGTGCTCCTGAAATCTCTCATGCTGCTTTTTGAACTTCTGTAATCTTCCCTCTCCCTCCAAATCAATCATCAAAATTTTGTTCGGCTCCGTTTGCAGCCGGCTGTAGATATCGGGAACCAACTGGTATTCCATCTTGACCTTGCTGAGATAAAAATCGAGCTCCGGGCTGTGCTCCTCGGTCAATATAATATCCGACTGGTAGCTATGTACATATATTCCTTCTTTATGCGCCTCGTCAATAATCTCTTTTGCCATAAATAAAGGGATTGTGCGCTGGGCAAGCACACGCTGGGCCGCGCAGTCATAGATGACCGCCCCGTTAAACGCCGCCATGTAACAGCCCGGCATCGTCAGCCCCAATTCCCTGACAACAATTTTCCCCGTCGCCGTAGGCCGCCCTGTCGTAATCACAAAATAATGCCCCTGCTCTAACATCTGTGCAATTTTTTCACGATTCTCCCGGCAGATTCCCTTGTTTTCATCCAATAGTGTATCATCTAAATCCGTAAACAGGATTTTGCTTGTCATAACGTCCTCCTCATTCAATCTACTGGCTCCGCCGGAACGAATACCCTATCCTGGTAGACATTTGCCTTTTTAGGCACAGCCTGCTTTGCCTCCTCGCAAAACTGCTGCTGCGAATTTACCAGCCTCTTCCCTCGTTTATCAATCTTCTCATATTTTCCACCTGGCTGTAAAATGTTAGCCTTCGTATTGTCTGCAAGCTGCGTCTCCAGAACGTGGCGCACCGCATCCATCAGTCTTTCGTCCTCCACAGGGAACATAATTTCTACACGCCGGTCAAGGTTCCTGGGCATCCAGTCCGCGCTTCCCATATAGATTTCTTCCTGCCCGTCGTTGTGGAACCAGAAAATACGGCTGTGCTCTAAAAAATTGCCTACGATGGAACACACCGTAATATTTTCACTGATTCCCGGAATACCGGTCTTGAGACAGCAGATACCGCGCACAACAAGTTCAATCTTCACCCCAGCCGCAGAAGCCTCGTACAATGCTGCAATGATATCCCTGTCACACAGAGAGTTCATCTTTGCTTTGATAAATGCCTGTTTCCCTGACTGAGCATGCTTTATCTCCCGCTTAATCATCTTGAGGAAACGTTTGCGCAGCCAAATAGGCGCTACCACAAGTTTATTCCAGGTAAGAGGTTCAGAATAACCGGACAGCATGTTAAACACCGCCGTCGCGTCCTCTCCAATCGCCTCCGAACAGGTGAACATTCCAAGGTCTGTATACAATTTCGCCGTGGAATCATTATAGTTGCCGGTTCCCAAATGCACATACCGGCGGATTCCATCTTCCTCCCTGCGCACCACCAGCGCAATTTTGCTATGTGTTTTGAGCCCCACCAAGCCGTAGATAACATGGCATCCAGCCTTCTCCAGCTTCTTTGCCCACACAATATTATTCTCCTCGTCAAAGCGCGCTTTTAACTCTACCAATACGGACACCTGCTTGCCGTTCTCTGCTGCCTGCGCCAGAGAGGCAATAATCGGGGAATTGCCGCTGACACGGTACAGCGTCTGTTTAATCGCAAGCACATCCGGGTCTTTGGATGCCTGACGGATAAAGTCAACCACCGGGTCAAACGTCTGATAAGGATGGTGCAGCAATATATCGCCTTTACGGATTGCCGCAAAAATATCGCATCCAGGGGCAATCTCCGGCACCAGCTGCGGCTTATAAGAGGGATAGCGCAGTTCATCCCCGCCCTCGATACCGTACATCTTCATGAGGAAAGTCAAATCCAGAGGTCCGCTGATTTTATAAATATCTTCCTGGGCAATATGAAGATCTTCTTTTAAGATGGACAACAGCCGTTTGTCGACCTTTTCCTCCACCTCTAAACGAATGACCTCGCCCCACTGACGCCTCTTTAATTGTTTCTGGATTTCCTGTAACAAATCTTCCGCCTCATCCTCGTCAATACTCAAGTCAGCGTTACGCATAATGCGGTAGGGATAAGCACAGAGCACATCATAATTCAGGAACAATTGCTGAATATTGCGCTCTATGATCTGCTCTAACAAAAGAAATGTCCTAACGCCTTCTTCACTTGAAGGAATTCTCACGATCCGCGGAAGCACAGACGGCACCTGGACAGTGGCAAACTCCGTCTCACCTTTTTTGTCTTCCTTCTTCGTCAGAAGCGCGGCAATATTCAACGATTTGTTGCGGATTAAGGGAAACGGACGGGAAGCGTCCACCGCCATCGGCGTAAGCACCGGATAAACGTTTTCCTGAAAATAGTGGTCCACAAACTCTGCCTGTTTGGACGTTAGATCTTCGTGGGCGGCAATGATCTCAATCCCATGATGTTGGAGCAAAGGCAGAAGGGAACGATTATAGGTAGAATATTGCAATTCCACCAACGCCCGGGTATCCTTATTAATCGCATCCAATTGCTCCTGGGCAGTCATGCCTGCAATGTCTCTCTTTTTATAGCCTGCATGCACCATATCTTTTAACGACGCCACGCGCACCATGAAGAATTCGTCCAAGTTGGAGGAGGTGATGCTCACAAATTTCAACCTCTCCAGCAGGGGGATGGATTTATCTCTTGCTTCATTCAAAACACGCTGGTTAAACTTCAGCCAGCTCAACTCCCTGTTTTCATAATACTCAGAATTAAGAAAATCTTTTTCTCTTTCCATATGCTGCCTCCTTGTAATATTTTATTCTCTTTCACCTCAACTTACAGCTCTGCCCGCGTGCAGGCTGCAACTTAAAATATTCTCTTTTCTTTTATTTTGGGCATGATGCTGAACACCTCTTCAAACGATTCCGCATAGGTAGAAAAAAGCCCCTTCTCCAGCACCGTATTTTCCTTAGTCTCAATCGTGATAATTAACTCTTTGCCTCTCAACGCCGCCCGGATATTCTCAAATTTCTGCTTATGGCTGCGATCCATGGCATTCGCAATCTTTAAGATTGCCGTAAGCTTTGACACAATCACATAGCTGTCCTTATCCATCTTATCTCTCAGGCTCTCATAAGGCGGTCTTGGCAGGGAATTGTATTTAACCGTGCTTGCCACAATTTCCCGCTCCAGGTCCGTCAGTCCAATTATCTCCGACGCCATGATAATCTGATACGAGCAGACGAACTGATTCGTCAAACTGACATAACGTCCGCAGTCATGCAAAATAGCCGCCACCTGTAACAACAGGCGCTCCCGCTTACTCATGCCATGCACCTTTTTCATGGCGTTAAAAATTACCGTGCTTGTGGACAACACAGACTCCGTATGGCCGGAATAACTCTGATAACGCTCGGCAAGATTCTTAGAGGCTGCCAACACATCCTTATCGAGATCATGCAGAAAACGAATCATGTGATTCTTATGCGCATAGTCGCAGACAATTCCATCTCCGATGCTGACCCCCGGCACCCACACAAAATCAGCGTTCATCTCCTCTGTCAGCCGCTTGTACAACACCACAGAAGGTAAAATCAAGGGGTCGTTCTCATTGACAAGATTCAATTCTATGGCAATCTCTTTCGGTGATTTCTTATGCCATTTATTCAGCAGTTTCAGAAACCGTTCCGTCTCAATCGTGCCGTCATCTAATTTCTTAGAGAAACCTTTGACCATCTCGCCGATATAATCCCCCATGAGAATCACATACTGTATATCCTTGCCCTCAAGATACAGCCTCTTAAATATTTCCAGCTCTTTATCTATCAGTTCCTGAATCTGCGTCTCATAATGGGAAACCATATTGCGGATTTTAGACAGTTTTTCCCAGATACGCATAATTCCCAGCTCAATGCGCTGGGTTGTCACAGCCGTCCCTTTCTGGAACAGCGTAATCTGCATACTTCCACCGCCAACATCCACCACAACGGCTCCCTGCCCAATCATTTTCTCGAATTCCGGAGACGCCGCCAACGATTCATAGCTTAAAAAACGCAGCTGGGAGTTACTTGCCACTGTAACTTCTATCTGGGTGCGTATGCGGATCTGGTCTAAGATAAACAACCCATTGCTCACCGTGCGCAGCATGTTTCCCGCATACGCCTTATATGTATCTACTTTATAGCCGTCCATGATGGAATGGAATTCTTTGAGCACCTGACAGAGATCCTCTACCAGCTCATAGCCAATCACGCCCTTACTGTAAGCGTCCAACCCCAGCTCCAGACGGCTGCGCACATAATCCACAAGCCGTATCTTCCTGCCCGGGCGAATTTCAAATACCTTCATGCTCACTTCATAGGAGCCGATATAAATTGCTGCAAACGTCGTAATCTTCATAGTTCCACCCTCCCACTTATTTGATACCCCGACAGATTAGCGCGGGGTTTGTGATTCTTTTCCCAGCAAATAATTAATAAACTGCTGCGCTGTTCTCCCGGAACGCCCGCCATGATTCAATTCCCATCTGTCCGCCTCTAAAAGCAGGCCGTCGTCTTCCATCTGTATCCCGTTTGCCGCAGCAAGGCTTTTAACAATATGGTGGTATTCTTTCTTATCCGGCGCACCAAAATATATGGTAACCCCAAACCTCGCTACCAGTGACAATTTCTCCTGTACGGTATCATTAGTATGAAGCTCGTCATCACGCTCCTGCTTGTCACTGAACTTCTCACGCACAAGATGCCTGCGGTTGGAGGTCGCATATATCAACACGTTATCCGGCTTTTTTTCCAGTCCTCCCTCGATGACAGCTTTCAGATATTTATACTCAATCTCGAATTCCTCAAAAGACAGGTCATCCATATATATGATAAATTTGTAATTGCGATTCTTAATTTGGGAAATAATAGAATTCAAATCCTGAAACTGATGCTTATATACTTCTATCATGCGCAGTCCTTCATCGTAATACTGGTTAATGATAGCCTTGATACTGGAAGACTTGCCCGTGCCTGCATCACCGAACAGCAGACAGTTGTTGGCCTGCCTGCCCCGCACAAACGCCTGGGTGTTGTCAATTAATTTTTGCTTGGCAAGTTCATACCCCACCAAATCTGCAAGATGCACATGGGCAATGTTGGTAATCGGCACAATCTTTGCCCCCTGCTCTTCATGTTCAACGCGAAACGCCTTATGCAGACCCAGCTTGCCTACGCCAAACTCACGGTAAAACTCCGTAACTTCTTCCTGAAATTGCGCAACTGTTTTTGCCTGTTCTAACTGGACGCTCAGACTACAGATACGGTCACGGATTCTGCGGTTAAATACCTTCCCGCTCTGCTCACAGCGGTGGTAATCCCCAAGCAGCCCAAGTTTCGGCATTTTTAAGTTCTCAATCAATCTCCCAAAATCAAAACTGAACAAATCTTTAAAGATTGCAAAATCATGATTCGCAAGCTCATTGATACTGCCGGTAATTCTGCCCCTGATTTCACATGCCGTACTGTATGCGTTCTCATTGTTTACCATTAGATAGGTCAGGTAATTATGCCATAAATTACCCTCAAACCCATGACTCGCAGAGAGCTCAATAAGGTCATGAAAGCTCTCGTAACATAAGGACCTGATATCTTCACGGTTGTAGTAATCACTGTCATAATGTTCCATGATCCAGGTCATATTGTCAAAAATCTGTCCCTGTTCCAAATCGCGGTATAATATCATATTTGCTGCGTTTTCCATCTGCCTAATCCTCACTTTAATAATTTCCCAGCACTTTCATGGAAAGGGATTCCTCCACCAGTCCCCGCAAGGCGTTCTGCACTGCTCCATCGCCCAGGTTTCCTTGCAAATCCACAAAAAATCGGTATTCAAAACTCTTATCTTTCATCGGTCTCGATTCTATCTTAACCATGTTGAGATTATTGAACATAAAATGTGAGAGCATACGGTACAGGGAGCCGCTCTCATGAGCCGTCTCAAAACAAATGCTCACTTTTTGTGCGCCTTTGATCCTGATTTTCTTTCCGCCCACAATGATAAAACGCGTACTGTTCTCATCACTATAATTGATGTTGTTCTTTAAAATCTTGAGCCCATAGAGTTCTGCTGACACCTCGCTGGCAATCGCCGCCTGGTCCTTCCTCTGCTCCTTCACCACCTGCTTGGCGGCAACGGCCGTATTTTTCACCGATACTCTTTCCCACTCGCTATGTTCATCTAAAAAATCAACGCTCTGCATCAATGCCTGCGGATGGGAATAAACCGTCCTGATATCGGAAATCTCCGCATCTGGAAGCCCCAGCAGGGCATGTTCAATCTTAATGGTCTGCTCTGCCACAATATAATTGTCATATTCCAGCATCAAATCAAAATTCTCTCCCACAATTCCCGCAGACGAATTCTCTATGGGAAGTACTGCATAATCTGCCTCGCCCTTACAAATCGCTTCCATGGCATCCCGCCAGGTATCGACATGATATCCTTCCATATCTTCCCCGAAGTAGGCCTTCATAGCAAGCTGGCTGTATGCGCCCTGCGTTCCCTGGTAAACGATTTTCTTCGTATAAAATGGAAGCTCATCTACCTGTGCAAACCCAAAGTCCTGTGCTTGCCCGTTCTTCCGCAGAAGCTGGTACTGGCGTTTTCTGCTCATCGCCATAATATGCTCAAACAATTCTCCCACGCCGTAACGGTTTTCCTCTTTCGCCTGCGCCCTGACACGCTCTAATTTCTCGCTCTCGCGCTGCTTATCCAACACCGGTTTGCCCACGGAAATTTTGTACTCTGCAACCTCCGTAGTGCGCTGCATACGTTCTTCGTACAGGCTGACAATCTGACCGTCTATTTCGTCTATCTCCTCACGGATTATCTGTAAATCTTTCATAGGGCACATCCTTTTCCTATCATTCAAACTATGTGTCAATTGCTTAATATCATGATTCAATCCTATCAAAAATGCTTTTCTAAGCCGGCGGAATATAAATGTAATTACACCGGAACACATCGGAACTCATACCATACTTATCTACGACAATCAACGACAAAATGTTATTCCCTTCCGGCATGGCAATAGGCTTCGTATACTGTGCCGAACTTTCGGTCGGCGTTGTGCAGTCCCAGGTATAATATACCCTGCATCCTTCCGGCACGGTCACTACAATATCCTGCGCCTCATAGAAACTGCCGCCGCTGGGTGAAACCCCGGGTTTACCCGGTTTCTGAAGCTCTACAACAAATTTTCCTGTTATCTCATCACTATAAATCTCATAGCCATTCCTGGCAATCGCCCGTATTTCAACAGTCTGGCCCGGTCCGACGAAAATAGGCTCCTGGTACTCCCGTCCCTGCCTGGGGTCGGTGCCATCCAACGTATAATAAATGCTATTTCCCTCCTCCACAGAGAGCCCCACAGAAAATTCCTGTGTGTAGACGCCCTCTTCCATGTCAAATTCCGGCATATCAGGAAGATACTTTAAAAACAATTGCAAAACATTCTCATCTACAACCGCTTCACTGAGCTTTAGAATCGCTTGATAATCTTTCTGATTATCATAAATATCTATCAGCTTTTGATAAGCCTCCTGATTATCGGTATGTATTTTACATACCTGTTCTAAGATTTCAGCCGCTTTTTGCTCCTCTCCCCGCAGTACATAGATATCTGCTAGAAGAAGCTTCGCTTCTAAACTGTCCTCCTCCAATTGCAAGGCGTGCGCCGCATAATTTTCCGCCGCCCTGTAATCTTTTTCTTCCAGGCAGATTCTTGCCTGCTCCATCTGATAATCAAAAGAATTGTCTCTGCTGTGGTTCACCATCAGCGCTGTCATGACAATCAGAATTATTAATAAGATAATTGCCACAACCGCAAACACCAGGCGTTTTTTGACCCTGCGTTTCTGTTTGCCTGACCTGCCCGCTTGCTCCTGCTTCGTGCGGGCTTCCCCCGTCTGCTTTGTTTGAGCCGTATCCGGCGCCTGCTTTTTGTGCGACTCCCTGGCAGCCTCGCCGCGGATTTTATCTTCGCGTTCTTTTAACATATCTCGGAGAAAATCATCTTCCAGCAAATTGTAATCGGATACAATCTGTGCCTCTTTACCACAAACAGAGCAATAGATACATCCTACTTTCAGCTCTGCACCACAATTTGCACACTTCATCCTTATCCCTCTTCTATACTCTGTACACAGTTATTCATCAGCATTGCAATTGTCATTGGACCCACGCCGCCCGGAACTGGGGTGATTGCTGAAGCAATCGGCTCCACCTCCGCATATTTTACATCTCCGCAAAGCTTATTGTTCTCATCGCGGTGAATGCCCACGTCAATGACAACTGCACCCTCTTTGACATACTCTGCACCGACAAACTGCGGTTTTCCCATGGCCACAATAAGAATATCCGCCTGCTTACACAGTTCGGAAAGATTTTTTGTTTTCGAGTGCGTAATCGTAACCGTGGCGTTTTCCCTGAGCATCAGCAGCGCCATCGGTTTTCCTACAATGTTACTTCTGCCAATAATAACGCAATGTTTTCCAGCAATCTCCACACCTGAGCGTTTGAGCAGCTGGATAATGCCGGCCGGCGTACAGGACAGAAAGCCCGGTTGCCCGATCGTCATAGCGCCTACGCTCTGTGGATGGAAACCGTCTACGTCTTTATCCGGGCTGATTGCCTGTATCACCTTATCTTCACAGATATGCTCCGGCAACGGAAGCTGCACCAGGATTCCCCTGACCTGCTCTTTGCCATTTAATTCCTCAATCAACCCAAGCAGCTCTTCCTCCGTGGTCTCCCCGGGCAGCTCATACGCCAAAGATTCAATACCGATATAGGCGCAGGCATTTTTCTTATTCCTCACATACACGCTGGAAGCCGGGTCTTCCCCCACCTGGATGACGGCAAGCGCGCCTGTCTTCCCTTGCTCCTTTAAACTCTCCACCTTCTCTTTCAACTCATCTTTGATCTGTTGTGAAATCATTTTTCCGTCTATTATCTTCGCCATGGCTTTCCATCCTTTCCTTATCCACGCGGCATCTTTGTTTGCCTTACAGCAAACGCTGCATTGCCAATCATGCTTTCTGCTCTTCAACCGCTTTGCTGTCTCTGCCTGCCCTAAAAAAGTCCCTGGATGACGCCATCGTCATCAACATCAATTCCATAAGCAGCCGGCGTCTTGCCAAGCCCGGGCATTGTCATAATGGCGCCGGTTACAGCCACCACAAACCCTGCGCCGGCTGATACATAAACTTCACGGACATTAACGGTAAACCCGCTGGGACGTCCCAGTTTGCTCTGGTCATCCGACAGAGAATACTGCGTCTTCGCCATGCAGACCGGGAAATGGCCCATGCCAAGTTCTTCTATGCGCTTGAGTTCTTTCGCGGCAGCAGGAGCATAGTTTACCCCGTCTGCACCATAGATTTCCCTGGCCACAGTCTCAATCTTTTCCGCCAAAGACAGTTCATCCGCATAGATTGGCTTGAAATTGCTCTGCTTTTTCTTCAACGTCTCAAGCACTTTTTCCGCCAGGGCAATTCCGCCCTCGCCGCCTTTCTCCCAGACCTCAGAAAGCGCGAACTCACATCCCCGCTCTTTGCAAAATTGTGCAACAAAATCTGTCTCTGCCTGCGTGTCCGTGATAAAGGAATTTAAGGTAACAACGACAGGAACACCATATTTCTGTAAATTCTCAATATGCTTTTCCAGGTTGACGATTCCCTTTTTCAAAGCATCCAAATTCTCACTGGAAAGCTCCGCCTTAGGCACGCCGCCGTTATATTTCAATGCGCGCACAGTTGCCACCAACACGACAGCATCCGGCTTTAATCCTGCCATCCGGCATTTAATATCCAAAAATTTCTCGGCGCCTAAGTCTGCGCCAAATCCCGCTTCCGTAACCACATAATCCGCCAGCTTTAAGGCTGTCTTCGTCGCACGGACGCTATTGCAGCCGTGGGCAATATTGGCAAACGGCCCGCCATGCACAATAGCCGGAGTATGCTCCAAAGTCTGAATCAAGTTAGGCTTTAACGCATCCCGCAAAAGCGCAGCCATAGCTCCTGTCGCTTGCAAATCATCCGCCGTTACCGGCTTTCCTTCAAAATTATACGCCACAATCATCCTGCCCAGACGCCTCTTCAAATCAGCCATATCATCTGCCAGGCAGAGTACCGCCATAACTTCCGAAGCCACGGTGATGACAAAATGGTCTTCCCTCACCATTCCGTCCATCTTGCTGCCAAGGCCCACGACAATGTTGCGCAACACACGATCATTCATGTCCAGACAGCGTTTCCACACTACCTGCCTGGGATCAATCTGCAATTCATTTCCCTGTTGGATATGATTGTCCAGCAGAGCGGCAAGCAGATTATTGGCAGAGGTAATTGCATGAAAATCCCCAGTAAAATGCAGATTCAAATCTTCCATGGGAACTACCTGCGCATAACCGCCTCCGGCAGCTCCGCCTTTGATGCCGAAACACGGGCCTAAGGACGGCTCACGCAAAGCAAGCACAGCCTTCTTGCCCATCTTGCCAAACGCCTCTCCCAATCCTACGCTGGTCGTAGTCTTTCCCTCGCCTGCCGGAGTGGGATTTATGGCTGTCACAAGAATTAACTTTCCATCTTTGTTATCTTTCACCTTCGCCATGAGCTCATCGGAAAGTTTCGCTTTATACTTTCCATATAACTCCAAGTCGTCTTCCGCAATCCCAAGCTGCGCCGCCACTTCACGGATTGGAAGCATCTGCGCTTCCTGTGCAATCTGAATGTCTGTTTTCATGTATTGTCCTCCTTTGGCCATTTCTATCCTTTGCCTGTTTTTAGAAACCTAAAGCTTATGTCAAATATTCATCTATATATTCTTCAAACTCTGTCAAAGACATGAGAATTTTCCGCGGTTTCGTCCCCTCCTCGGGGCCTACGACGCCAGCCTCCTCCAACTGATCCATAATTCTTGCCGCGCGGTTAAAACCAATTTTGAACATCCGCTGCAACATGCCAATAGAACCTTTTTCTTTCTCAATAACAAATTTTCCTGCCTCGGCAAAATAAGCGTCGCGCTCATTGCCGCCGCCCCCGCCGGAACTGCCAGAGGAAATGGAAACGGTATTCATCTTCTCTTCAATTTCCGTATTATATACCACGGTGCTCTGCTTCTTTAAGAAGTCTACAACTTCTTCTACTTCTGAATCAGAAACAAACGGCCCCTGAACTCTGAGAGGCTTCTGGTAGCCCTGCGGATAAAAAAGCATATCGCCGTTCCCCAACAATTTCTCTGCTCCGACCATATCTAAGATTGTCCTGGAATCTATGCCGGATGACACAGAAAAGGCAATTCTCGAAGGCATATTGGCCTTAATCAGCCCGGTAATGACGTCCACGGAGGGACGCTGCGTAGCGATAATCAAATGAATTCCCGCTGCTCTTGCCAACTGTGCAAGACGGCAGATAGCGTCCTCCACATCACCTGGCGCGACCATCATCAGGTCAGCCAGCTCGTCCACGATAATCACAATCTGCGGCAGCTTCTTTGGCTTCGTCTCATCCTGCACATCTCCAATAGCCTCAACCTTCTGGTTATATCCTTTCAGATCACGCACCTGGTAATCTGCAAATTTCTGGTAACGGTCTGTCATCTCTGCAACCGCCCAGTGAAGCGCACCCGCCGCTTTTTTGGGATCTGTGACTACCGGGATGAACAGATGGGGAATCCCATTATATACGCTCAACTCCACGACCTTGGGATCAATCAATATCAATTTGACATCCTCGGGATTGGCCTTATATAAAATGCTCATGATAATCGTATTGATGCAGACTGATTTCCCGGAACCGGTTGCGCCGGCAATCAAAAGGTGCGGCATCTTCGCAATATCCGCCACAATTACCTGTCCTCCAATGTCCTTGCCCGCGGTAAAACAAATGCTCGACTTATGGTTCTGGAACTCTGCGTCCTCCACCAGCTCGCGGAAACGCACCATAACGTTTTTCTTGTTGGGCACTTCAATGCCCACTGCCGCCTTACCCGGAATCGGGGCTTCAATACGGATGTCCGCCGCTGCCAGGTTCAGCTTGATATCGTCGGCAAGATTGACGATTTTACTTACCTTCACGCCCAGTTCCGGCTGCACCTCATAACGCGTAACGCTGGGTCCGCAGCTCACATTGGAAATCGTGACATTGACGCCGAAATTCTTCAAAATCTGCTGTAACTGAATTGCCGTCTCTTGCAAGTGCTGCTTATTGTCCCCCTTAGCTGCATCTCCGGGTTTTAAGAGGGAAATTGGCGGAAATACATACTCTCCCCCCCCCTGTGGGACGTTTGTCGTACCAATACCGAAATCTTCTTCCCGCAGCAACGCCTTTGCTGCGTCTGCCAGCGCATCTTCGGCCTGCTTTAATTCTTCTTCCAGCCCGGGAGTACGCATGTCTGTCCCGGATTCTGACATCAGAATACTGCTCTCGTGCACTTCATGTAAAGATACTGGAATATCCTGTACCTCTGGCTCAGATACGGAAATTTCTTGCACATCCGGCACGGATACGGAAATCTCCTGTATATCCGGCACGGAAAAAGATTCTTGCGACATACCAAACGTCGAATCCGCAACTCCCTGTACAGATGCCGGCATCTCTTCTGCATCCGATACAGCGATTGGCATCTGTTCCGCTTCCTCTGCGGCGCGACGGCTTTTCTTTGGCTTTCTATGTATCTTCTCCACTACCATAGGCTCTGCAAAACCGCCCGCTTCACCTGCCTGTGGAAATCCTTTACCTGAAGCTGATTTTTGCTGATGCACACCCTCCTCCGGCATTTTTAACTCACTGATATTGTCAGAGCGCTTCCCAGATGCAGGATAGATTTTTGTGTCCAAGGCCACGCCTTCAACCTTCTTGTCCATACGCCGCCTATTGCGCTCCCACTCTCTTTGTTCCTGCTCTTTCTTCTGTAGCCTCAGTTCTCTTCTATTGAGCTTCTGCTCCCTTTTGCGGTTGTCCCGCTCGCCTTTCCTGCGCGCCGCGTCTACCTTAGCCGTATCGTATACTCTGCGGCTTCCCTTTCTCAGTCCTCCCAAGAAAGAACGCTCCGTCAAAAGCACCAGCGAGATAATCAAAATGATAACATCTAACACGTACGTCCCTGCTTTGCCAATTGCCGGACACAGGAGGAAGGCAAAAATCCCCCCCAATGCACCGCCGCCATTTTTATGCTCTACCGCATACGTAAAAGAATCCTTGACGGAATAAGTGTTCCCGCTTCCTACCACCAATTCCACGAACAGGCAGAGGAACGAAATGAACAGTCCTCCGGCAACCAGCTTTATGATCGCAATACCGTTATCACGATTAGAAATAAAAAACGCCGCACCCACAAAAACGCAGATGGGAACGAGATAAGACATCATACCGAAAAGCCCAAAACTCAGAGAGCTTATTTTCTCTCCCACAAAACCGCCGATGCCAAAATGGCTGATAAACCAAATGATGCATACGGCAAGAACCAGAAGCAGGATTACCTCGCTGCGAAAGGGAACGGACGCCTCTTTTTTGTTTTTTGTATTTTTAGGCTTTGCTGCCATAACATTTCCTCCTAAACTCTTGGTCTTCCACTTGGTGCAGAGCTTTATCGCACCAAGCACACTATTTATAGTTTAGCACAATTAGTAGAAAATGTCATTACAACTTTTCCAAGGTTATTAGTTTTCGTTACTTTGCTTATCTTCGTCTATCATCTGATGGAGTTTTTTCATCGCTTCGTCAATACCTCCAACTTCATTGATGATCCCTTCCTCCACCGCCTGTTTCCCCACAAGAATTGTTCCCAAATCTTTTGTCAACATGCTGGTGTTCATCATCATCTGTTCTAAACGCTCCTGGGACGCAAAGCAATGCTGTGCGACAAAACCGGTAATCCGGTCCTGCATCTGCTGAAAATAGTCGTACGTCTGCGGCGCGCCAATCACCAGACCATTCAGCCGCACCGGATGGATTACCATGGTTCCGGTAGGCACGATATAGGAGTAATCGGTAGATACCGCCAGGGGAACGCCAATGGAATGGCTTCCTCCAAGCACCAGCGACACGGTAGGTTTGCTCAAAGAAGAAATCATCTCTGCAATTGCCAGGCCAGATTCTACGTCCCCGCCCACGGTATTTAAAAGCAGCATCACGCCGTCCACTTTCTTATCATCCTCAATTGCTGCCAATTTGGGCAGGACATGCTCATATTTTGTCGTCTTGGCATTGGGGGACAAAGATTCATGCCCCTCTATTTCGCCAATAATGGACATAAGATGGATTTTATGCCCCGCGTCTTGTTCTAAAGTTATCTGTCCCATATCCTTAATCTGCTCGTTTTCATTCTGATCTTTTTCCTGCTGTTTCAATTGTTCTCCCAAAAAAATTCCTCCATTTCTGCACATACTCTTGGCATTTTCTGTTCCTGAATATAGTATGGAAAATTTCAGGAAATTTTATACGGCAACTGAAAGAATCTTCGTAATAGATAGAACACATACAAAAAGCTGATGGGTTTGCGGGAATAAACCGCAGAATCCATCAGCTTAGTAAGCCACTATCTTCTCCGAAATCGGTACTGAAATGACCCCGTTTTCCGGCCAAAAACGATTATGCTGCCGGGCAGGTCTTACCCCTGGGAGTAATGAATCTGCCGTAAAAAAATCTGTTCGGATTACACGTGCCGGAGTCTACCTCAAACCATCTCACACTCTCTTATACTATTTATTTAATCTTCTCTCTAATAAACTGTGGGATATTCCCAATTTCCGGCGTTATATCGCATTCAAAAATATTCAACAGCAATTCATTAAATTTTTCTTCCCCAATATGATTTTCTGAAAAGGATATTGCATAATTTGTACGCATATATACTGGAAGCGACAATTCAGGATTTTCTTCACGCATGATACAAATATATTTATTGCTGTCCTGATTCATCAGCATATCGCCCTGAATAATCATGGTTTCCCAGCCGACGCCGCCACGATGGGAATCTATTTTAGATAAATAATATTTATCACAAATCATCAATACTTTATCTAATTGATACATTTATACCCTCCTCCTATTGGTGCCTTACATCAATCACTGTTGACGCTATTGTATTCTCCTTATAAATACTAAAAGCAGAGCCACCCACTGAATCCAGCAAGCGGCCCTGTAAAATTTCCTATTCTCTTAAACCTCTCCCATCAAATACTTATACAATCCCTCATAGCGGAACTTAGAAGCGTTCCAGGAATAGTCGTTCGCCATGGCGCGGTCAATCATCTGATTCCACTGGCGTTTCTTATCAAAGAAAATATGCTTGGAATAGTTAATGATATTCAGCATTTCCTCTCCATTGTAGTTAGTAAAGGAGAAACCGTCGCCTACATTATCATATTCATTGTACGGCTGTCCCGTGTCTTTGAGCCCGCCTGTCTCACGGACAATGGGGATCGTGCCATAGCGGAAGGAAATCATCTGCGTCAGCCCGCACGGTTCAAAGCGCGACGGCATCAGGAACGCATCCGCCGCACCGTAAAGCTTGTGCGCCAAATCATCGGAATAACAAATATTTGCGGAAATTTTATCAGGATATTTCCATGCAAAATGGCGGAACATATTCTCGTACTGCGGGTCGCCGGTGCCAATTACAACAAGCTGCGTATAATCGTCGACAATCCGCTCAATCACATAATTGATAAGATCCAGGCCCTTCTGGTCAGTCAAACGGGAAATCAAACCAATCATGTAACGCTTCTTATCCACTGCCAGGCCAAGCTCTTCCTGCAATTTCTCTTTATTCATGAACTTCTTCTTACGGTGGTTTGACGCGTCATAATTGACATATAATTTCTCATCTGTGGCCGGATCGTATGCCTGATAATCAATACCGTTGACAATCCCCTGCATATCCATATGCCTTGCCGCAAGCAGTCCGTTGAGTCCCTCGCCGTAATAATCCGTCTGGATTTCCTGAGCATAAGTGTCGCTGACCGTGGTAATATAATCTGCATACACAAGCCCGCCCTTCAACATATTGGCATCTTTCTTAAATTCCAGCTTATCCGGCACAAACATGTTATTGGGGAAACCGGTCAGCCCTTTGACCGTCTTCACATCCCAGATTCCCTGGAACTTAAGGTTATGGATCGTCATAATGGATTTCATGCCCCAGAAGAACATATCTCCCTGGAACTCTGTATTCAAATATACCGGAATGAAACCGGTCTCCCAGTCATGGCAGTGAATAATCTGCGGCTGGAAATTGATTAACGGCAGCATAGACAGCACCGCCTTGTCAAAGAAGATAAATTTCTCCATATCAAAACGGATATCCCCATAAGGCAGGAAACAGTCAAAATACTCCTGATTATCAATAAAATAATACGTGATGCCATCCATCTTGTACCGCAAAATGCCTACATACTTGTTCTGGATGTAATTTCCGCAGCTCATATAGAAATGTGTCACGTACTCAAACTGATTCCTCCAATGCTCCGGGATACAGCTGTAATTCGGGATGACTACCCGGATATCCCAATCATTCTTATCAAACTCCTTGGGCAATGCGCCACACACATCGGCAAGTCCGCCGGTCTTGATAAAAGGTACGCATTCCGATGCTGCAAACAGAATTTTTCTCATAACCTATCCTCCATATATTTTTTCTATATCGTATCCAACGCCTGGGACAAATCTGCAATGATATCTCCGGCATTTTCAATTCCTACTGACAAGCGGATCAAATCCGGCGCCACGCCTGCTTCCACTAGCTGTTCATCCGTCATCTGGCGGTGTGTGTGGCTTGCCGGATGAAGTACGCAAGTCCTCGCGTCCGCCACATGGGTGACAATTGCAATCATCTTTAACTTATCCATAAATCCTACCGATACCTCCCTGCCTCCTTTTAGTCCAAAGGATATCACTCCGCAAGTGCCGTTCGGCATATATTTTTCAGCCAAAGCATGGTATTTATTCTCTTTGAGTCCCGCAAAATTGACCCAAGCCACCTTCTCATGGCTATTTAAAAATTCTGCCACTTTCGCGGCATTCTCACAATGGCGCGCCACACGAAGATGTAAGGTCTCAAGCCCTACATTCAACAAAAACGCGTTCTGCGGAGACTGAATAGAACCCAAATCACGCATAATTTGCGCCGTCGCCTTGGTAATATAAGCTCCCTTGCCAAATTTCTGCGTATAGACAATCCCATGGTATGTGGGATCTGGCTGCGTAAGCCCCGGATATTTATCGGCATACTTCTCCCAATCAAAGTTACCGCTATCCACGATGCACCCGCCTACACAAGCAGCATGCCCATCCATATACTTTGTAGTGGAATGCGTCACAATATCTGCTCCCCACTCAAAGGGACGGCAATTGATTGGCGTAGGGAATGTATTGTCTACGATCAGAGGCACGCCGTGCTCATGCGCCACCTTGGCAAACTTCTCAATGTCAAGTACCACTAGCGCCGGGTTGGCAACGGTCTCTGCAAAAAGAACCTTGGTATTGGGGCGAAATGCCGCTGCAATTTCCTCAACTGAAGCGTCCGGGTCAACAAAGGTACATGTAATACCCTGTTTCTTCACAGTCGCACTGAAAAGGTTGAATGTTCCTCCATAAACTGCTGAGGAGCAGATCATGTGATCCCCTGCCTCACAGATATTAAAGACTGCATAATAATTAGCTGCCTGCCCGGAAGACGTCAGCATTGCCGCCACGCCGCCCTCCAGCTCACAGATTTTCTGCGCCACTGCATCATTCGTCGGATTTTGCAGCCTGGTATAGAAATACCCGCTGTCCTCCAAATCAAAGAGCCTGCCCATCTGGTCGCTCGTCTCATATTTAAAAGTCGTGCTCTGGTAGATAGGCAGTACGCGCGGTTCCCCTTTTCCTGGCTGCCAGCCGGACTGGACGCATTTTGTCTCTATCTGGTATTCACTCATCTTGTCTCCTCCTGATGTATTATATTGCAGGGGTGTCACGGACATTCCTGCTCTCTTTTACCTAATTCTAGCACATCTGTGCCCATAAGGCTAGGAAAAAATCTTCAATTGTCCTTAATCATGCACAGAAATTCCTTACTTTTTAAACTCCTTAAACAGCCATTTTGCCCAGGGCGTATAATTTTTACTGGTCCAGCCGGATGTTTTCCGACAGGAAGATTTCAAGAGCGCGGAACTCTCCGCCTTATTGGACAGATTCCAGCCGATATAACTTATTTTGTTCTTCTTAAGAAATTTCATCCATTTGGCGCCCTCGGCCTTGTTGAGACTTCCATTACCCGAGGCATCGCAAATACCGAATTCTGACACAAATAAAGGCAAGCCATTATCCAGCGCAGTCTGTGCTTTCCCACGCAAATAGTCCCCATGTGTACCCGCATAAAAATGCAGCGTATACATCAAGTTCTTATATCCTTTGAGGGGACTTTCCGCCACAATATCCACATCCTGTGACCAGTTGGGTGTGCCAATCAATATTACTGCCTTCTTGTCCTTAGCGCGGATAGCCTTGACGACCTTTTTGGCATACGTCTTAATGGTCTTCCAGGATGTGCCTCCATTGGGTTCATTACAAATCTCATAAATTACATTGGTATGATTTTTATATTTTTTGGCCATCTTTTTAAAAAAAGCCAACGACTGCTTTTCATACGTTCTGGGGTTGCCGTCGCTTAAAATATGCCAGTCGATGATAATATAAAGCCCCGCCTTCGTGGCATACTTGACCCCCTGGTCGATTTTTTTCTCCAATGCTTTGCGATTGGCATCGTCCCCGGTACAGTAACCGTTGTACTCCGAAGTATACACTGCAAGCCTTACGGCATTAATTTTCCATTTCTTCTTCATCTGGGTAAATGATTTCTGGTTCACATAACCCGGATACCAGGAGAGTCCATGTGTGCTAACGCCTTTCAACCGTACCGGCTTTCCCTTATCATTCACCAACTGGGTTCCCTTGACCTTGAGCGCCGGCAGCTTTGCCGCATGAACCGGCGTACAATTCAACGCCAACACAAAGATGACGATCAACAGCCCCCCCAGATAACGCCATTGTTTCTTACCGTTTTCCATAACATTCCCATCCTTTCCTATCCCTTAAAAATCCCCAAAGCTGTGCTTAAGTATAACATAGATTATGCTATTCAAAGGAGGCTGCCATAAGGCAACCTCCCGGCAATTACTTTTTGATTTTGAGTTTTTTGCTGCTGCTCCAGCAGGAAACATGTTTTGTCTTACCGGACATCTTATAACATCTGATGCGTACATAAGTTGTTTTGCCCTTCTTCATGCCGGCAATTGTCTTGGACACCTTTTTGTTCCCGGAAACTTTAACTGTCTTGGCGCCCTTAAATTTCTTGCTGGTAGAATACTGAATCTCATATCCTGCTGTTTTTTTATTCCTCGTCCATTTCACAGAAAGCTTTCTGCCCTTAACATTTTTGACACTGGTAAGCTTATTGGCCGTAAGACGTATAATTGTCTTTGACGCAGAGACCTTACTCTTAACATTTCCCTTGTAAGCATATACCTGGTACTGGTATGTCGTACCGTTTTTGTTCTTCGCACTGGTATCCGTCCAGGTTGTCGTCGCACCTTTCTTAATGGTCGCAACTTTCTGGAACTTACCTTTTCCTGTCTTACGGTAAACGTAATAACCTGACGCATTGGCCGCCTTCTTCCAGCTGACTTTGATACCCTTGCTTTCATTCGTGAGACCTGAAATTACAGGCTTGGAAGGCGCAGTTACTTTCACAGACTTACACTGTGTACAAATATTATTCTTATATACGTGCGCCTCCGTCTTGCTAAATCCGCAGACTTTACAGCTTCCGCTATGCTTTCCGTTGCCGTTGTCCTTATATATAATGGAATGGCTGCCTGTCTCGCTGTAACCGCAGGCATTACATGTTCCAGTATGCTTCCCACTGCCGCTATCTTTATATTTGAGCGTATGCGCTTCTTTTCTAACATCGTCGCCATCTTTGCACACCATAATATGCATGCCGTCGCCATTGTCTGCTATATGCGAATAAACATGCTCGTGAGCCGCCGCATCCGCTTTGAAAACTGCCAGCCAGCTGATAACCGGCGCCTGCGCATTCTTTGCCGTCAATGTATAAGTCACTAGCTGCTCGCTGTCAAGTTTGAACGACGCCGAATGCATATAGTCGCTCTTGCCGCCAAGATTGATAACGCCTGCATCCTGCGACTTGCCTGCAAAATTAATTGAGGCCGCCATATTACGGGAGTTACCCCACCATTCGCGGTGCCCGGAAATAAGTTTATAATTTCCTGCCGGCAGCGTAAACGCGTAAGACAATGTTTCCCCTTCTTTATTATTATTTCCATAAATGCCGGTAGCAGTCATATCCGTTGTGTCCGTATAGCTCTTCGTCGAGACATCGGTCACCAGGCCCCAGCTATTGCTGTCCGTCTTTTTCTGGTCATAAACCTTATTCAAAAGCTGATCCCCGATCTTCGCCTTGACTGCCTCATAGGGCTCAGTCGTGGCAACCTTAGATGGATCTGCCTCTACACTGTCGATAAAATATGCCGTACCGGAAGGAATCACCTGCCCAACAGGCACCGATACAGTCAGCGGCATCCCCCATGGCGTTACGCCTCCCCATACCGTTCCGCTAATGCTTGATGCACGAAATTCTGTGCCGCCAAACTGTGATGCGCTCGTATTCCAGATTACGTCCTTCTTAACGACGGCTCCGCTGGACGTTTCTACATCCACCTGGGACGGCAGATTTTGGACAGCTTCACCGATATCACCCGTAAGCAGAACTGGTATAGCTGGAATCTCTGTCTTAACAGCGACAACTACGCTGTCATTCGCTTCCCGACGTTCTCCCAGTGCGTACAATGCATCAATCTGCAACTTTCCTGACTTCACAACCACTCTCATCTCATGACTCCCGTAGGAAAGGTCAGACAAGATATATGTTTCCCCGCGAACAGGCGATGCCAGCGTGCTTACATCTTCGCCCACAAGCACATTGTCCATATAGATATCCAATTTTGCCGTACCATCATTCGTACCGAGAATGGAAAAACCGCTGCCTTTGATAGGGAAGCTGAACGCCGCGCCCGGTGTGTCGGTGACAGACATTGTACGATACCAGTTGTCTGCACTTCCGCTGCCTGGGTTATTGATTTCCCAGGTTCCCTCGTACGAAACGCAGTCATCCTGACCATCGACCATAGAAATCGCATAGGGAATTCCGCCGTCAATCGCCTCCACTATTAGGTTGTCAAAATACACCTGATTCCAGGTAGAACTCAATTTCACACGACCGGAAAGCATTGGCGTTGCATCTTTGTAAGAAGTAACCATTTTATTATCAATAATAACTCTGATCATATCGCCAAACGCAGCTATCTTGACATTATATTTGCCCTGGGAGTTTGACTTGACGGCTCCCTCTGCTACCACCTTATCAATACGATACAGCTTCCATGTCCCGCTTCCATTTAACTCCAGGCTGTAACCGCTGTTATTCCAGTTCATACCGGACTGTGAACGGACAGTCAGGCGCGTCCAGACGCCGCTGGCGCCATTGGGAATCTCAACGTCAGCGGACAACATATAATCCATCCAGCGGAAATCTCCCACAATCGTTGACGGATCACCGCCATTCCACTGCCCTACGCTGTTTGCTAATTCCTGTTTCAATCTGCCGTTTTCTACCACCCACGCCCCATGAGTATCTAACATATAACGCGGCTCGTTTCCGCGTTCTTTCAGATAATTGGCAGGCTCCTCTTTATATTCAAAATTATCAGCATACAATACATTGTCTGTTGTCGTGCCATTGTTTCGGCCTGTCTTATCCGTGTCCAGAACAGCCCTGTCGTTATTATGGATATCATCTATCGGTGCGCGCTCCGGCTCTGTGTCCAATGTAGTCGCCGTGGAAACGCTGTATGCCGGCACAGTCAAATACCAGCCGTCCGACCGCTTATCAACCGTTCCCATATTCTGCAAATACTTATCTGTCTCCGTAACCCAAAGATTCAGCTTATCCGCAGAGACAGCCATATCCTGTTCCTTGATTAAGAAAGATTTGGCATTGCGGGTATTGTTCACAATAACCACCGAGAAATCCTTCTTATCGGGAGATGCCAGCGTCATATAACCTGCGTCTCCATCAATCCCTGCTGTGGCGTGCTCGTTGTCAGAGCCAGCAAAAGCAGCTCCCGTAGCATTCGTAATCACGCGCCAGATATCGTTGGTGTCAGGCTCACTGTCCTCCCAGCCGGTTTTGGCAAATTTAGCAAAATGCTCCAGCATATAAAGCGCCGGATCATAATGGATATAACCGCTCCAGGGATCCCTTGCACTCAACAGTTCCTTATGTCCATACTGAATTCCTTCATAAAAAGAACCAATTGCCGGCTGGAACATATAATGCGTCCGGCGTGATGATGAAAAAGCAGTGATAAAACTGTCCATCAACGCAAGCGGGCTCTGATAGCCGCCGATGGAATTGGCGCCGTATTCAATCGTCTTATTTTCCTGTAACTCTGAATACCCAAATGTTGCACAACCCTCGCTGTACCACACTTCTTTGTCATCTTCATCCGCCATTGTCACATAATCGTCCGTAGCGTTGGTACGGTAATGGAAGCCGATGATATCAACTGCATTGTACAGTTCATCATCCGCCCGCATAGCCGGCACGATTTTAAGGCCTTTGTTTTCATCAGAGGCAATAATACGGATATTCTTATAGGCCGCCTGGGCTTTGGCGTCTATGTATGACGGAAAACTCGTCTCGCCTTTGAGCCTTTTGGAAAACCACTTGATAAACGCTGTATCGGGATTGCCCGTCTCATTCTTATCAGGATTGATAAAATCCACCATGTAGCCATACTTCTCATAGGCGTCAAAGACCGTCTCTTTGTACCATTTGTACGCTGCCTCATAGCCTCCGCCACTGCTCGACCACTCTTTGCTGGCTACCCATTTTGGCATCTCCCAACGCAGAATACTGACCTTGACGTTCGGATTAATCTTCTTGGCGTCCGCAGCCATCACAAATCCCGGCGAGCGGGAAGCATCAGCCTCTTCATTCTCATAACGCATGGTACATGCCTCTGCACCGGTGGAATTGTTGCCGTCGTTGCCCATCTCCATCTTGATATGGGTAAACAGCGGATATTTCCCGCCAAACAGATACTGCATCATCTCCTGATACTTCTCGGGGTTTTCGTACTTGTAATCCAAAAGCAGGTTACTGGTACTGTTACCGTTGAGCATTCCAAATCCTTTGTAGGATAGCCCGTTCGCTTTACCGACAGCCGCCTGCACGTCGCTTCCCTTGATGGTTACCGTATAGTCCGCCGCGGGGTCCGCTGCGTGAACGGTATCGCCCATCCCCTGGAAGGAAACAGCCATGACTGCCGCCAGAGCAAAACTCAGTATCCTCTTTCCTTTGATTCTCATAAAAATCCCTCCCATTTTTATATTTGTATTTTGCGCATGACGCGCCTTTTGTGGAATTTCCACATATTACTTTAATTATAAACTGTATAACATGGTAAAATCAACAGAAAGTTTCACTTTAGGGCGATTTATATGTATTTTGTGTTACGATTCACTTGTAACCGGAATCTGTATGCAATTGTCAGGGCTGCCGCGCTAACATAAATTACAAGGTATAGATGGAGCTGTCGCACTAATATATTTACTCGTTCAAAAGGTCTTGCCGCTCATGCGGCAAAGACAGAATGCACAAAAATCACTCTGGGAAGCTAGCTTCCCAAGATAATTTTTGTGCATGTTGTTTACATTGCGAAGCAATGCAAACCTTTTGAACGAATCATAACTTGTAATTAATGTTAGTGTGACACCCCCGATAACTTAATTGGACAACGTCCTACGTTTGCACATTTTTCTATTGCAAAAAGCGGCATCCGCAACCGGAATGCCGCTTAATCAGCACCATTACAATATTCCAACCATTATGGGTTACTCGGTTCATCCCAATTGTGGTACACCGCCTGTACATCGTCATCCTCGTCGAGGAGATCGAGCGTTTTCTGCAAATTCTTGATGGCCGTCTCATCGGTGAGTTCTACCCAGGTCTGCGGAATCATCGTCACTTCCGCAGACACCATGGCAATGCCCGCCTCCTCTAACGCCTCGCGAACCTTACCGAAATCATCAGGATCTGTGATAACCTCATAGCTGTCTTCCTCCTCCGCAAAGTCCTCTGCCCCTGCATCTAAGGCTGTCATCATCAAATCATCTGCGTCCGTCTCGCACTCTTCTTTGTCGATAATAATCTGCCCCTTTTTGTCAAACATATATGACACGCATCCCGGAGTTCCTACATTTCCATATCCTTTGGTAAACGCGCTGCGCACATTGGCAGCCGTACGATTCTTGTTATCAGTCAGCGCATCTACAATGATTGCAGTACCATTCGGCCCATACCCCTCATAAGAAACAAACTCATAATTGACAGCGTTAGCATCTCCGGCGGCTTTCTTAATACCACGGTCAATCGTATCATTGGGCATGTTGTTGGCCTTTGCCTTGGCAATTACGTCCCTCAACCTGCTGTTGTTTGCCGGATCCGGCCCGCCTTCTTTGACTGCAACTGCAATCTCCCTGCCGATAATCGTAAAAATTTTGCCTTTTGCCGCATCATTTTTCTCTTTTTTATGTTTAATGTTTGCAAATTTAGAATGTCCTGACATTTTTTCTCCTCTTTTCTCTTTTTGTTCTCACAGCAATTACTTATTGCTGTCATCTTCCTCTTCTTGGGGAATCTTCGTGACTCTTACTGTATGAATCATCTTATCCCTTACCGCTGACACCTGAAACTCCCAGCCCTGATGTTCTAAACGAAACCGCTCATGGTCCGCTGGAATTTTACCGATTAAGGAAATCAAAAATCCATTCAGCGTGTCAAACTCCTGCTCACCCATAGAAATCTGCAAAAGCTCGCACACCTCGTCAAAAGATGCCATCCCGCTCATAATATAGCTTCCATCCTCCTGGCGTACAATGGCAGTCTCTTCTTCATCGTACTCATCAAAGATATTGCCCACAATCTCTTCGAGAATATCTTCCATCGCCACGATTCCGGCTGTCTGTCCATATTCGTCCACCACCACTACCATATGGTTTTTCTGGGACTGCATCATCTTAAACAAATCATTGATGTTACGCGTCTCAGGAATGAACACTGCCTCCCGCACCAAACCCGGGATGTCCTGCACCCGCCAATCGAGGTACTGTCCTTTCCTGCTCTCAATCATCACATCCTTCATATGTATAATGCCAATGATGTTGTCGATGTCTTCCCGGTAAACCGGAAATCGTGAATTATTACCATTCAAGACAAATTCCAGTACCTGGCACAGCTGCATTTCCCCATCTACCGCAGCGACATTTTTCCGATGCGTCATAATATCCTTGGCTTCCTTGTCGTCAAACTCGAAAATATTATGAATCATCTCAGCTTCGCTTTCCTGCAAAACGCCCTTTTCATGACCCTCATTGACCATGGAAATAATCTCTTCCTCAGTCACGTCATCAAAACTGGCATTTGGGTCCACCCCCACGATGCGCACGGCAAGATTAGAGGCTGCTTCCGCCAAAAACGCATACGGTTTCACGATACAGACAATTCCCCGTACAATCCCCGCCACCGCAAACAACCACTTTTCGGATTTCCTGGCCGCAATTTTCTGCGGGGCTATGATCCCCAGCACTGCAAACAGGAAAATTCCCAGCACCGCGGCGACTGCGTAACACAATATCTGAAAGGGAACCGCAGCCCCCTCCTTCAGAAAATACAAAATCAAGGCCTTTCCCACCAGGCGGATTAAGTAAATCCCAAAAATACTACTGACAAACGCCGTCGTTATCTGGATTGCATGCCTGACCTTATAAGGCGCATTCTTCACCTCAAGCAGCCAAGACGCATGCCGGTTCCCACCGTCTGCCCTCTTCTGTATCTGGCTCTCACTGGTCTCCTCCAACGCTGTCAAGAAACCATATAACAGCCCGCTCACTACCGTCAACACCAAAAATACCACTAACCCTATGGCAGGGCTCGCGCCATCATCCATTATCCCTACTCCTTTTTCCCTTTGTACTCTGTTGCTGATTCCAACAAACACTTGAAATATACCATTTTGCCGTATATTAGTCAAGATTTATGTATACAATTCCAGACTGATTTCAAGTGCCCTGTCAACTTTTCTCAAAATTTCACTGTCAAGACGACAGATTTTATCCTTCAATCTCTGCTTGTCGATTGTCCTAAGCTGTTCCAACAAGACAACAGAATCTTTGACAAGGTCATACTTGCCTGCTTCCAATTCTACATGGGTAGGAAGCTTCGCTTTATTCATCTTCGACGTGATGGCTGCACAGATTACCGTTGGGCTGTGCCGATTGCCAACATCATTCTGTATAATTAGAACGGGACGCACGCCGCCCTGTTCCGAGCCCACCACCGGGCGAAGGTCTGCATAATAAATATCTCCTCTATGAATAACCACTTTTCTCACACTCCAAAACTTTATAGGTTGTTTCCTATTATTCCCAATTTTTTCGTGTGTATTCAGATTTACCCGCCAAAATAGTCCTTTGTCTCTGTAATTTTGCCGCCTTTTACATAAACGCGCGGAATACGCTTGCTCAAATCGCACGCGAACTCATAATTAAATCTGCCGGAAAGCTCCCCAATTTCCTCCATGGAGATAACTTCCTGTCCATCCCTGCCGATCAAGACTACCGCGTCCCCTTCTTTTGCCTCAGGAATATGGCTCACATTTACCATAAATTGATCCATGCAGATCCTCCCGCAGATGGGCGCGCGTTTTCCATGAATTAAAACATACCCTTTGTTGGAGAGGCTCCGCGGATAGCCGTCTCCATAACCGATAGGGATGGTAGCAATCCGCTCCCTCCCGGCAGTCTCATAAGTTGCCCCATAACTAATCGTGCGCCCGGCTTCCAATTCTTTCACAAAGACAACCTGGCTCTTTAACGACAACACCGGCTGTAAATCAAGATTGCCCTTTTGGACCTCATCCGAAGGCCACATGCCGTACAAGCTGATTCCTGCACGCACTACGCTCATGTTCGCAGCCGGCATATCAATGATTGCCGCACTGTTAGAACAGTGTAGAATCGGAATTTCAACACCGCGCTCGTTAAGCATTTCCCGCATTTGGGAAAAATTATGTACCTGAGCATTCGCCATAGTTTTGTCCCTGGCATCTGCTTTCGCAAAATGGGTAAACATTCCCTCTATTACGATATGCGGCATAGCCGAAATCTGTGCAATCTCATCTGCCGCCTCCTCGGTTACCTGAAATCCCAGACGGCTGAGACCCGTATCAATCTTCACATGGACAATGATTTTCCTCTCTGCTTCTTTGGCATACTGTTCAAGCGCTTGCGCCTGACGCAGAGAAAATACCGTTGCCCTGATACCCTCCTCTGCCAGCAGTCCATAACTCTCTGGAAAACTTGCGCCCAGTACTAAAATAGGTTTTTTCAAGCCGTTTTCGCGCAGAATCTGCGCCTCCTCCACCGTTGCCGTAGCATAGCCCCAAGTCACATGCAATTTCTCAAGTTCGCGTCCAATCGGTACTGCGCCGTGTCCATAACCGTCAGTCTTAATTACCCCCATAATCTTCGTGTTGCGGCTGATCCTCTTTTGCATCTGCTCCATATTGTGGAGAATGGCGTCCAAATCTATCTGTGCATAAACCCTGCTATATGTTTTCATGCCTGACTTTCCTTTCCTACGCTAAAGTCTCTTACCAATCCACGCTCCCGCTCACCGTATAGGGCATAATACCCCGATGGATTTTCTTCAAGACACATACAATGCCTTCCAGGATATCCTGCGCCATCAGGCCATAAGTACCCCTGTCCTCTGTCTGTGCTTCCCCGGCTAATCCATGGAGATATACGCCTATAGAAGCCGCGTATTGCGGCTCCATGCCCTGTGCAACCAGACCGGCAATGATTCCGGTTAAAACATCCCCTGCCCCTGCTGTCGCCATACCGTTATTACCGCTGGCATTTACCCAGGCTATGCCGCCAGGCATTGCCGTAACTGTCCGTGCGTCTTTTAAAACACAGATAACATGATACTCCTCTGCAAACTCCTTTGCTGTCTCCAACATTCTGTTTTGAATGAAAGGAATATCTTTCTGGATAAGCCTTGCCATCTCGCCCAAGTGCGGCGTCACAATCACTGTTCCTTTTGCTTCCTTCAGCCATTCAGGATGCTCCGCCACAATATTTAATCCGTCCGCATCCAAAATAAGCGGAACGTCAACACACGCGAGAATCTTTTTAATGATAGATTTCGCCTGTGCTCCTGTGCCAATTCCGGGCCCCGCCACCACAACAGAAGCCCATGATAAAAATTTCTGCAAACTCTCCAGCGCATCATTACAAGACTGCGTAGTTCCCTTCATGTTTGCACAAGCGTAATTTACGTTTTCCTGTACGTCTGTGTAAGTCGCCAGAATTGCCTCGGGCAAAAGCTGCTGCAAGATGACGCGATTCTCTTCCGGCGTCAATATTTTTACCAGCCCTGCACCGGTCAGATAGGATGCTTTGGCGCTTAAAAATGCTGCCCCCACCATATTTTTCTGTCCCGCAATCGTGAGGACTTTGCCATAACTCCCCTTATTAGAACGCGTTTTGCGCGAGGGAATTTCACATAAATCTCCTTCATCCAGACAAAAGGTATTAGGCTTAACGTCAAGAAAACTACATCTGTCTATGCCAATTTCTTTCACAACAACCTCGCCTGCATATTCCGCACCCGGAAACAGTAAAAGCCCCAATTTGGCAAAGGCAAATGTCACCGTCATATCTGCATAAAAAGCTGCCCCCATCACGGCGCCAGTGTCTCCATTGATTCCCGATGGAATGTCCACAGCCACTTTCCTCCCACGCATTTCGTTCATCTCAAGCACGTATTCCAGACAAAGCCCTGTTAGATCCCTTGTCAGGCCGATACCAAACAGCGCGTCCACAACCATATCAAATTCTCTGTTCGGTATGCGGCTTTTGATGGGAATTTGATACTTCTCTAAAATATTCATCTGCACTTTGGTTTCTTCCGAAATATTATACTCTCCTGGCGGCATAACGACAGTGACTGTGTACCCCTTCTGCCAGAGCATTCTGGCAATCGCTAGTCCATCCCCGCCATTATTTCCATAACCGCAGACAAGTAAAATGCCATTTGTCGCGGACGCAGCCGGAAAGCACTTCTCAATTTCCTCTACAACCCCCATGGCCGCGCGTTCCATCAGTACCAGGGATGGTATGCCAAAATGCTCAATAGTATTGCTGTCACATCGTTTCATCTGTTTACTGTCAACAAGAATTCTCATTTCCCCGCCTCCTCATAAAAATAAAAATTTTATAACATAGGAACTACAAAACCGTACCCTATGATACAAAAAACAGTCCAGCCGAGCCATTTATAATAATGGCGTTTTCCTTTCTCCCACATTATACGCAAATCATATTTACCCGCGAGGAGCTTTGTATAATTTGCACATAATACAAGCGATGGCTGAACTGCTACTTATATTCGTCTTCATATTTTAAATCAAATACTTCAAGCACCTGTGCGCCAAAAATATCATGTAAGTACGCATAGATGCCGCGGTTCTGCTCCTCAATCGCCTCACGGCGGAAAATCTTCGTCTTTAATTCTGTGCGCATTTGAGCGATTCTGACAATCAATTGTTCTCGTTCCGCCTCATTGCTATTCATAATCCGATAACAGTACTCCATGGTTTCCACCATCAGACGAAGATTGTCCTCCTGCATTTCCTCCTGCAATTTGCGAAGCTGTGATTCCCCATCCTCCATCTTATCATTAATCTCCGTGATAAGACGGCGGTCTTCCTGCAATTTCTTTGTCTCCTGCCCATGCTCGCTGATTTCATCCATATTAACTACAATATTTTTCATCAGCTTCGTCTTGAGGACCTTGAGGTCTTTCTGTTCCTGGTTGAAACGGCCCTGCGCTGCCAGTTGTTTATTGAGCTTCTGCTCCAGCTTTTCTATTTCCTTTGGCTTGATTCCATCCAAAAATAACTGGTGCCATTTTTGGTCTAAAATAAGCAGAGGAATCTTCTTGCCATGTAACATCTGCCCAAACATAGGCATTGTATTCTTTTTCTTTCCCATTGTGATCACTTCTTATCCATTATTTTTTTCTGATTCGCTATATTATAAGACAACTGCATCAAACTCTCTGATAGATGTACATTCTCCACGACTACATCCTCCGGTAGCTCTAAATCGAGATGGGCAAAATTCCAAATAGCACGGATACCTAACCCCACCAGCGTATTTGCTATTTCCTTAGCGTTCCCTTTAGGCATAGTAAGCGCAGCAATATCCACCCGCTGTTCTTTTACAAACGCTTCCAATTCATCCATCATGCGCACCTTAATGTCTCTCACAGAGGTTCCCTTTAACACTGGATTCACATCAAAGAGGCCAATGATCACGAATCCGCGCTTTTCAAAATTTACATAATTTGCAAGCGCCTGCCCTAAATTCCCTGCGCCGATAACAATCATGTTATGACGCTGATTGATGCCAAGGATATTGCCGATTTCATCATAGAGATACTTCACATTATAGCCATATCCCTGCTGCCCGAAACCTCCAAAATTATTCAGATCCTGACGAATCTGCGAGGCGGTAACACGCATCCTCGCACTCAGGTCATTCGATGAAATTCTCTCCACGCCGCTGTCCAACAGCTCTCCCAGATATCTATAATATCTTGGCATTCTGCGGATAACCGCCTGGGATATTTCCTTTTCCATTGCTTCTCCTCCTACTAAGGTTTCCTGCATATACTCGTTTTCATTATAATGAATCTGGCAATGGATGTCAATGCGTGTAAGATTTACCACTGTTACTTACATTAATTCTTCCCATCTCTCATAGAGCGCTTCCAACTCCCGCTGCTTTTCTTCATACTCCTGATGAAGTTCCTGCAATTTTGCGGAATTTGTTGCAATCTCGCTGTCTGCAAAGGCTTCTTCCAGCTCAACGATCCGCTGTTCCACATTTTCTATTTTTTCTTCCGTCCTCTTACGCTCATTTTCCAACTTGCGCAGACGCGCCTTTTCTTCCTTGCTCTTTTTCCAATCCGCCTTGCCCGCAGACTCAGCCTGTACCTGTGTATCTTCCTCCTGTCCCGATACAAATACCTGTGTGAGCTCCTTGCATTTCTCAAGATAATAGTCATAATTTCCTATGTAATTTACAAGCGTCTGTCCGGTAAGATTTAGAATCCTGGTCGCCGTCTTGTTAATGAAATAGCGGTCATGAGAGACAAACAGCACCGTTCCTGTGTAGCGATTCAAAGCCTGTTCTAAAATTTCCTTGGATGTTATGTCTAAATGGTTCGTCGGCTCGTCAAGAATCAGGAAATTTGCCTCAGAAAGCATCAACTTGGCAAGCGAAACGCGGCCGCGCTCACCGCCGCTTAAGTCCGAAATACGCTTAAAAACTTCGTCCCCGGTAAACAAAAACGCCGCTAAGACATTGCGGATTTCCGTATTCGTAAGGCCCGGGTACGCGTCTGAAATTTCCTCCACCAATGTCTTTTCCATGTGAAGCACTTGGTGTTCCTGGTCGTAATAACCAATATGCACGTTCGCTCCCACCGTCATTGTCCCGCCGTCCGCTTCTGCCATCTCATTGATAATTTTTAAGATGGTCGTCTTGCCGGTTCCATTGTCCCCGATCAGGGCCACGCGCTCGCCGCGTTTGATTTCAAAAGAAAGGTCGGTAAATAATGTCTGTCCGGGATATGATTTGCACAAACCTTCCACACGCAACACGTCATTTCCACTGACAATGCGCGGCTCCAAATTCAGGTGAATATCCGTATTCTCCTCCGCAGGTTTTTCCAGGCGTTCCACCTTATCCAGCATTTTCTCACGGCTCTCCGCCCGCTTGATGGACTTCTCACGGTTAAAGGATTTGAGCTTGGCAATGACTTCTTCCTGATGTTTAATCTCCCGCTGCTGGTTGTAATATTGCTTGAGCCGCGCCTCCCTGACCTGTGCTTTCTTTACAGCATAATCACTGTAATTACCGGAAAAAACAGACACTTGACGGCGATCCAGCTCTACCACTTTCTGTACCACTTTGTCCAGGAAATAACGGTCATGGCAGACAATTACCACCGCGCCTTTGTAATTGAGCAAAAATGTTTCCAGCCAGGTAATGGAACCGATATCCAAATGATTGGTCGGCTCGTCAAGGAGAATCACATCCGGCTTCGTCACCAAAAGCTTGCCCAGGCAGACCCTGGTGCGCTGCCCCCCGGACAGTTCTTTCATATGCTTTGTAAACTCCTCCTTTGCAAATCCCAGACCTTTGAGGACGCCTACAATTTCGCTTTTATAAGAATAGCCGCCCTGCCGTTCAAATTCCAAATTCAGACGGTTATAACTGTCCATAAAGTCTTCCAGCTCACCGCCGTCTAAACTGCTCATCTTCTTTTCCATGGAAATGAGCCTATCCTGCATGGAAATTAGTTCTTCCTTTGCCGAAAGAACTTCCTCATAAATTGTCCTGTTCCCTTCCACATCAGGATTCTGCGGCAGATAACCGATGGTCTTATTCTTAGCTAAGATAACCTCTCCGCTGTCCGCCTCCAGCTCTCCCATAATAATCCGAAGCAGGGTCGTCTTCCCTGCTCCGTTAATTCCTACAATTGCCGCCTTTTCATACTCCTCAATATGGAAAGACGCATGTTGTATGATTTCGTCTGTGCCAAAGGCTTTGCTGATGTTTTGGCAGGCTAAAATCATGGTTTCCTCCTATCTATAACAGGCCTTCCAATTCTTCACGGATTGCCTTAATAAATCCTTCACTGTTCAATACGGTCGGATTGGCTAATGTCGTAATCAATGCAAGGTCTTTCGTCATCTTCCCGGATTCTATCGTAGACAAACATGCCTGCTCAAGCTTGTCGGCAAACGCTGACAGTTCTGGCAGCTTGTCCAGTTCCCCGCGCTTTCTGAGCGCGCCTGTCCAGGCAAAAATAGTTGCCACGGAATTGGTAGACGTCTCCTCACCTTTCAGATGCTTGTAATAATGACGCTGTACCGTGCCATGCGCAGCCTCATACTCATAATATCCCTCGGGCGACACCAAAACGGAAGTCATCATGGCAAGAGAACCAAACGCAGAGCTTACCATATCGCTCATCACATCGCCGTCATAATTCTTGCACGCCCAGATAAATCCGCCCTCCGCTTTCATAATTCTTGCTACTGCATCATCAATAAGGGTGTAGAAATATTCAATGCCTGCCGCCTGAAACTTCTCATCATACTCTTCGTCATAGATTTCCTGGAAGATATCTTTAAACGTATGGTCGTATTTCTTAGAAATCGTGTCCTTGGTGGCAAACCATAAATCCTGCTTCGTATCCAGCGCATAATTAAAACAGCTCCTGGCAAAACTCTCGATGGAATCATTGAGATTATGCTGCCCCTGGATAATGCCTGCCCCTGTAAAATTATGAATCAATTCCCTCGTCTCTGTTCCGTCCTCTGCCGTATAGACAAGCTCGCATTTGCCGGCACCCGGAATCTTCATCTCACTCGCCTTGTACACATCGCCGTACGCATGACGCGCGATCGTAATCGGTTTCTTCCAATTCTTCACACAAGGCTCAATGCCTTTGACTGTAATTGGCGTACGGAATACCGTGCCGTCTAAGATAGCGCGGATTGTCCCATTGGGGCTCTTCCACATTTCTTTCAAATCATACTCCGTCATGCGCGCTGCATTCGGCGTAATTGTCGCACATTTTACAGCAACGCCATATTTCTTGGTGGCATTTGCAGAATCGAACGTTACCTGATCGTCCGTCTCATTCCTGTACTCGAGGCCCAAATCGTAGTACTCTGTCTTTAAATCAATAAAGGGGATTAACAACTCATCCTTAATCATCTTCCAGAGAATACGGGTCATCTCGTCTCCGTCCATCTCCACCAAAGGGGTTACCATTTTAATTTTCTCCATCTTCTTGTCCTCCTGTTATGTTTTCCCACCCATAGGAATCTATCAGTTTGATTACATTGGCTATATGCCGGCTCACCGCAAGCTCCGCCTTCTCCCCATCACGCTCCTTGATTGCCTCTAAAATCTGTCGGTGTTCCCCGATAACTTCTGTGATCTTACCAGGAATCGTAAACAAAAACCTGCGCACCTGTTCCAGATAAAGATAATAATTTTGTAGTACGCGTCCCAGCATTCTGTTGCTGCCCGCCTCATACAAGATTTCATGAAACTTGCTGCCCAGCTCCATAACCTGCTTCTCATGCTCCTTTTTTATGTGGTATTCCGCTAAATATAAGATTTCCTCCAACGCTTCTATCTGCTCTTGGCTCGCTTTCTCCGCCACCTGCCTGACGCATAGGCCTTCCAGCACAGCGCGTATCTCATAGATATCTTTCATATCCTGCGCAGTAATACCCACCACATACGTACCCTTGTTGGGGATAATCGCAACCAGCCCTTCACGCTCCAACTGGCGCAGCGCTTCGCGGACGGGCGTTCTGCTGACACCCATCTTGGCAGCAATCAGCAATTCCTTTAATTCCTCATCTTTTCCATACGCTCCTGTAATGATATCCCGCCGGATTTTTTGAAATATTTTCTGTCCTAATAAAAAATTTACCTCACTCAAGGAAATTCTGCCCCCTGCCATGAATATTAGTTGGCGGTTAATTATCGTCAACTGCGCCGAGTACGGCCGCTTCGCGGCATTTACATCACCAAATAATTGTATACAACTGTGCTTTTCCTTGTCAAGGGTAAATTTTCAGATACCACCCCCGAATACCTCCCTGACTGCGTAGCTGCTGTTCCAGACTTTCGTATGCCGCGAGCGTTTCTTCGTATTCCTCCTCCGTAACGCCATCTTCTGAGAAAGCCGCCTTCTGGAAAATCGCAAACAGTTGCCCCCAGTCTGAACGTGGCTGCTGCCGCTTTAGAAAAGCACAATAGCTCCTGTCGTCCATATGCAGCGGACGTTTTGCGCCCAGCAGATTTAAAATTTTTCCCATCTCCCTGCTAATCTCCCGGACGGCCTGCGTACGTTCTTTCTGGGAAATTCTTCTCTGTCTGTCTTTTAGCACCCATCTTTTGCGCTGCCACAAGATCAGCCAGATAAGAGCCAAAACTGCGGTCACAGACAAACTTACAAGCGACAATCGCCTAAATTTTGCATCCAACCATGATGTGTCCCTAAAATTCTGCCCGGACTGCATCTGATTCCTCTGTTCCTGCTCCCGCCTGCTCTCCTGCTCCTGCTTTAGTCTTTCCTGCTCCTGTCTCAGCCGTTCTTCTTCCTGCTTCTTCTTTTGTTCCTCCTGCTCTTTTTGTAATGCATCCTGTCTGCGTGTCTGTTCCTGTACATCTTGCTTCTGCACGGCGGCGGAAAGGGGCTCTTCCTTCTCCATCTCGTCCAACATCTCTATATATGCCGGCGGCGTTGCCTCAAATGGGATGAACCCAATGTTATCATGAAAAACCTCTGCCCAGGCATGCGCCCGCTCATCTGTGACGGAAGCCGTCCATGTGCCATCGTCATTGCGCTTAAAGTCGGAGGGCATCACCAGATAGCCGTTGGCAAACCTTGCCGGAACATCGTACAGGCGAAATAACAGCGCTGCCGCTGTGGCAAAATGCGTGCAATATCCTTTGTGCTGCCCAAAGAGGAAATATTCCACACTGTCCTCCCCTTGGGGAACTTCCTCTAAATCAAAGCTGTACCAATTATCCTGCCAAAGCATCTGCCTTATGTTCTCTATATCATACTGCCACTCATCCATAGATAGCGCCTGCATGCCGTCTTCGCCTAGAATTTCCTCCATCTCACTGATATCCCACACTGTTTTTCCTGTTGCATTCAGCTTTCGTTGAATTTCATCCCTTCGCTCCTCGTACGTTTTCTGCTTTGCCCGACTCTCTTTGGCGTAAGCGCGCAGCTTCTCCAAACCTTCCTCCGGCAGTCTGGTATACACATCCTGCACATAAGTATTGCTGTAGTTTAAGAAAAATTCTTCCTTCTCTGACATATCAGGGTCCGTGACATAATACATAAACTGCGTCTCATAATCCGTGAGTCCCAGAAAGCTCTCCCATTTAAACTGCTTTTCTATCGCAGGCGGATAGATGACGTCCGCCCTGATCTGCTCCTGATCCGAAATTTTTGTAAAATACGGCATCAGCTTATACCCTTTCTGCGCTTGTGAAAGTTTTATGGACACATGCTTATCCTTGACTGTATTAAAAGCTTTTCGCCCAAATGATAGGTATTCATAGGGATAGGACTGCACAAGCCGGGCGCACGTCTGCTCATCACTGCCTTGCGCCTGCGCCCAGTCGGAAAATTCCTGCCTGGATATCCGCTTCCAGGTTCCGTTTTCATACTCCCCCCCGACAAACCCGCGAATATACAGAGGATTGGCTACCGGATAATCCACCGTTATTTGAAATACTTCCCTGCCATCAAATTGCGGTTCTTCGTTTTTCAGCTTATAACTCTTTAGTTCCTGTTGTGAAAACAAGTTAATATGAGAAATCTTCTCCACCAAAGCCAGCATTTGATCCTCAAAATTCAGCTGCCACGCCTGCCAGTCCTCATGCAGCAGTTCCACTTGGCCCCAAAGTTTCCCATTGCCCGCCAAGAGCACGGAGAGCCCAACGCTCAAGGCCACAGCGCCGCCCAACAGGAGGCTTCCGCGCTCCCGCAAATCTAAGGCTCCCAGCAACAGCCCCAAAAATGCAAGCACAATCCCGGCAAAAGAAGCCGCCCTGCCCAGCATAAGCCCTGCCGTGACAAGCAGGACAGATATCACCGCCGCTGCCAGGAGACGATATTTCCAGTTCCTTGTGTACACAGCCAGCAAACATTGCAGAAATCCCAGCAACACAAAAATCAGGAGAACGGCAGCCCAGCCATAGCGCTGCCCATCCCCAAGATACCACAACAAATATTCCGTCCGGTAATAGGAATTCACTAGCTCTATCACTTTATTCGACAGTTCTTTCATGCCTAACAGCAAAATACCTTGATATTTGACACAGACTATCGCCAATACACCAGTAAAAAGAAAGGTCCCGGCAAGCGTCCATTTCCATCCAAGCTGCATAAGCGGCGATGCAAGCGCAAGAACAGCTACTGCCAAAATACGCGCCTGCCAGGGAAGATATATTTTTAAGACGCTCTCTATACAGAGAGACATACCGCACAAAATAAGAAACAGGCAGACAACTCCCTGTATCTTCCCAGCCCATTCTCTTGTTTTTTTCGGGGTTAAATTCCCCTTAACGCTTGTTTTTCCCATGCTGCCCCTACTATAAAAATAACTCTAATTCCATCATTTGTTCCTTCACGGTATCCGGTTTCATCGAGGCCGCCGGCTTACCATTACAGCTCAGAGCCAAGCCGTGATTTAACACAATCCAGGAAGCGTACGCTTCGCCTGGAAAAACTCTTTTATACGCTTCCGCTGACGCGCCCTTTTCCATGCGCACAGGGGAAATCTCACACCAGAAATCCAGTAAATCTTCCACATTCCGCACCGCTTTCCTGCACAACAATTCCTTGTATTGGCTGTCTCGCCACACCAGGTAATGAGCGCACTCCTGCGCCAGCAATTCCTGTGAAATACTGTGTACGATTTCCCAATAGGCACGCGACTCTTTCTTGCCCATTGCCGACGGCTGCCCATCCAAAAAAATTACTACATTGCAGCCTACAGGCATACTCAGCTCCGCAACAATCAGGTTGTCGTTCTTTGCCGAAAGTTTCCAGTGAATGCGGTTGAGGCGATCGCCCTTTTGGTACTCGCGCAGTTTTAAAACTTCCGAAGGGTCATCGCCGCTGACATACGGGTCATACTGCTCCCCATCTGACATAAAGAGGCGCGTGCGCATACCAACCTTAAGATTTGTCTCATAGACTGCTGGAAAGACCATCACCTGTCTCTCATCCTGCACTTTGGCGCACAGATGCAGAAAATTACTCCACTCATAACAGCGCACAGCTCTGCAATGCGCTTTCCACATGCCAAACTCCGGCTCTTTCAGCCTCCCAGAAAGTTCCGTGCTGCCCTCCGCCGAGACCTTTCCCTCCGCTTTCACCCACTGCTTTCTGCCATTTGCCGCATTCTCCACTTGAATCTTCACCCGTACCCGGGGCAGATAAATTTTACCTGGGTTCTCCACCCTGAGGCCTACCAGATATTCTCCGGTATTGGCAATTGGATAAGAATAAAACAACAGCTCACATTTCAACCTTTGCCTGAGTTTAGAGAGCACGAATAGAAATAAGAACGGTAATAGAACTGCCGCAAAGCAAACTGTAAGCAGCGCTTTGCTCCGATACAATACTGCCAAATAAAAAATTCCCGCTGTCCCCAGCGCATACAGAATATTTTTCCACATATTTTCTTACCCAAATCATCCTTATTCACGCAGGCTCTTCGGCGCCGGTACGCTCCTAAGCACATCCTCTAACACCTGTTTGGCGTCCATATGCGCCACCCGCGCTTTCGTGCCAAGGATTATGCGATGCGCACAAACCGCATGAAAAATATCCTCCACATCCTCTGGAATTACATAAGAACGCTGGCGCAGAAATGATACCGACTTTGCCATCTGTAAAATATTAATGGTTCCTCTGGGACTGAGGCCAAGGTCAATCATGGGGTGGTTCCTGGTCTTATCCGCCAATTTGCCCACATACTGATAAATCTCCTCATGCACAAAGGTACTGTCCGCCGCTTTCTGCATGGAGAGCAGCTCTTCCCGGGAGACGACCGCCTGCACCTCCTCTTTGCTTTGCATCCCTTTTAGAATATGGATTTCTTCTTCCATCCCGGGATAGCCAAGTTTCAGGCACACCATAAAGCGGTCCAGCTGCGCCTCCGGCAGCATCCATGTACCGGCGCTGCCAAAAGGATTCTGCGTTGCAATTACAATAAATGGTGAAGGGACCTCGTGGGTAACGCCGTCCACGGTGACTTTCTGCTCCTCCATAACTTCCAAAAGCGCAGACTGCGTTTTCGGCGAAGTCCTGTTTATCTCGTCCGCCAAAAGCAGGTTGCACATCACACTGCCCGGCTGGTAAACAAACGTACCGCTATCTTTCTGGTACATGGAGAACCCTGTCAGGTCTGAGGGCAAAACATCCGGCGTAAACTGCACTCTGTTCTGCTTTAAGGACATGGAGCTTGCCAATGCCATAGCAAGCGTCGTCTTGCCCACACCGGGAATGTCGTTCAATAGGATATGGCCTCCCGCCAGGATAGCCGCAACCGCCTTGGCAATGCAGTCGTCCTTGCCAATTACTGCCTTTTTCACTTCATTGATAATTTCAAATGCCGGGATCTGCCGGGAATTATTTTCCGTATTCATTCTTCCGTCTTCCTCTGCTTCATTTCTAATCTTTATGTTCGCTCTGCTTTTTCTGTTTCATGCGCTTGATAACTTTCAGCCTCGTAAACTCCTCCCGCTCTTTCTCCTCCAAAGCGCCCTGGATGCTCTTTACCAACGATTGATATTTGGGAATCGTGATATTCTGCAAAGCATTGGCGCGTTTCTGCGTCTTCTTGATATTATAGGCAAGGCGGTAAGCGCTGGTCTCAATCTGCGCAAGGCGGATCGTCAGCTCCTTTACCTTCTGAAATTTCTCACATGCCTCATCCAAAGACATTTTAGTCCCGAAAAAAGGATAATAAGGCTTTAATGATTCCCCGCTGTACTCCACCTTAGGAATCTCCGTTCCCATAACGCTGCGCCGTTTGATTACGATAGATTCTTCCACCGGCACGCTTTTACTGAGCGCTTCCACCTCATGGATGCCCATCTGGATATTCGCTTTCTGCAACGCCAAATAAGCGCTGGTAAAAGTCTCGTCAATTTCTTTTTGTATATCCGCAGCCTGCTCAATCAGCTCCATAAGCTCGCGGATTAAGATATTGCGCTTCTTGTCCATCAAATCATACCCCTGCTCAGACAATGCAAGGGAGTTCTTTGCCAGGATTAAGTTTCCTTTTGTTGGAAATGTGTTTGGGTCCATTCATCCACCTCACTTTTCCCGTTTCATCGCAGCTCCGGGATTGTTTCACAACCCGTCATTTTTCCCGTCAACGGTAATTACCCCATATCTCCCGGGGTACGCAGCCGAAAACACATGCTGCATACAATTTTCCGTCAATTTTCCCTCCCAGGTGAAATGTAGATGGCCGCACATGACCGCTTTCACCGGGCTTTTTGCATCATATACCAGTTCCAAAAACGCTTCTGTATTCTTATTGGGCTCATTGCTGCATCCTTTTCCCCATACAAGCGCCCGATCCTGCCATACTTTCTTCGATTCCTCCAAAAGGCTCCCATCCACTTTAGATGCCAGCGGTACATGTGTCAGCAGGATTATCGGCTTCCCAAGATTTACAGCCTCCCGGAACCTTTTAAGCTGTCCCTTGGAAATCTGTTTCGTACTGTTATTGATTCCGACAATACACAAATCCTCAAACTCCATGACGGGGAGGTCTTCATATCCGTCTATGGATTCGTGCAGCTTTTTCATGTCTTTCTTATCAAGACTATCACAATTATAGGGATTATAATCGTGATCTGCCCGGACATACATCACCGGTGCATCAAGTTTCTTTATCCCCTCTTTGAGAGCTGTAATATTAGCGGCGGACGCATAATCTATCATATCGCCGCCAAACAGAATAGCATCTGAATGCTGGGTATTAAAATATTCAGGCAATTCCTCCCACAATCTTGCCGAATATATTCCATTTAACGATTGAAACATCTCATGGCGTGCCCGTACATTTTCAAGGTTTCCCGCAGAGACTTCATCACTCTCCACAATAATGTGTAAGTCTGACAGGAACATAAATCGGTATGTGTGTTTCAATCCCGGAATATGGACAGCTACACTCTCTTCTTCCAATACCAGAGCCGTTTCTTTCTCTGTCTCCTGCAAAACTGTTTTTTCTGCCGCTGCCATTTCTTCTCCTGCATCCTTATCTCTGGCGCCGGTATCCTTCGTTACCTCTTCCTTCACAGGATTCCATGCCGCCATCCCAAGCATACAGCACAAGAAACAGACCGGCAATATCTGCAATACTCTCTTTTTCATCACATATATTCTTTCTATTCTGAACTGCATATATTTACATATCTGCATACTTCTCCAGTATCTTCGTGTCTATCCTATCCAGCTCTTCCCTGGGCAGAATATGCAAAAGACGCCAGCCAATATCTAAAGTCTCCTCAATGGTACGGTTCTCATTCATGCCCTGCGCTACAAACTCTTTCTCAAATCCAACGCCGAATTCCAGATACTTCTTGTCCGTCTCCGACAGCTCGTCCTCTCCGATAACGCTCGCCAAGTCGCGCGCCTCGCCTACTCTGGCATAAGAAGAAAAAAGCTGGTTCGCCACATCCTGATGGTCCTCTCGCGTATACTCCGCGCCAATGCCGTCTTTCATCAGGCGGGATAACGAAGGAAGCACATTAATCGGCGGATAAACATTCTTCTGGTGCAAAGAACGATCCAGCACAATCTGTCCCTCCGTGATATACCCGGTCAAATCGGGAATTGGGTGCGTAATATCGTCATTGGGCATTGTCAGAATCGGAATCTGCGTGACGCTGCCCTCCCTGCCCTTTACAATTCCGGCACGCTCATAGAGCGTAGCCAGCTCGCTGTAGAGATAACCGGGATAACCTTTCCTGCTGGGGATTTCCCCTTTGGACGAAGAAATCTCACGCATCGCCTCGGCATAGGAAGTCATATCCGTGAGGATGACCAAAATATGCATGTTTTTCTCAAAAGCAAGGTATTCCGCCGCCGTCAACGCCATCTTGGGCGTAATTAAACGTTCCGCCACCGGGTCGTTGGAAAGATTTAAGAACATCGTCACATGAGAACTGACGCCGCTCTCCTCAAACCGCCTGCGGAAAAAGTCCGCCACATCATATTTGAGGCCCATCGCCGCAAACACTATGCCAAATTCCTCCTCGGAGTCTTCCCCCAGAGAAGCCTGTTCCACAATCTGCGCTGCAAGCTGATCATGCGGAAGCCCATTGCCGGAAAAAATCGGTAATTTCTGTCCGCGGATTAAAGTCGTCAGCCCGTCAATTGCCGAAATGCCGGTACGAATATAATTCCTGGGATATTCTCTGGTGCAGGGATTTAGTGGAAGCCCATTCACATCCCGCACAACCTCCGGCTCTATCCTGCCAAGTCCGTCGATGGGTTCGCCCAATCCGTTAAAGGTACGCCCAAGGATCTCCAGAGAAAGGCCAATTTCCATGGGATGGCCGCTCAGTCTGGTATGTGTATTCTGTAACGACATTTCATCCGTATTGTCAAATACCTGGATAACTGCCTTATCCTCATCGACTGCCACAATTCTGCCTTTCTTGCGGCGCTTCCCTTCCACGATAAACTCAACTACTTCCTCATAAGAGGCATTTTTGACTCCCTCCAGCACAATCAGAGGGCCGTTAATATCACTTAACCCTAAATACTCAATTGCCATATCTGCCCTCCTATGCGTTGCTTTCCATTAAACCCTGATAGAAATCATCCACCATCTGACGGTATTCTTCAAATTTGTACATATCTTTATTTGCCACATCATATTTAATCGCAATAATCTTCTCAAAAATGCGATTTTCTTTGAGTAACGCCATCGGCATGCCCAAATCAATCAACGCCCGGCATTTCTCATAAAGATAGAGAATAATCTTCATCATTTCCAATTGTTTCTCCATAGGGACAAAGGTGTCCTCGGCGTGGAAAGCATTCTGCTGCAAAAATCCTAAGCGAATGACCCTGGCAATCTCTAAAATCAACTTCTGGTCATCGGGCAGCACATCGCCGCCAATCAATTTGACAATCTCATTCAATCGGCTCTCCGTGGTCAGGATATGGAAAAGTTCGTTGCGGCAGGGGACGAAATCAGCTCCCACATTGGCGCCATACCAGTGCTCCAAATCACCAAGATATTCCGTATAGCTGGTGAGCCAGTTGATTGCCGGATAATGCCTGGCATAAGCAAGCGCCTTATCCAATGCCAGAAAACAGCGCACAAAACGCTTCGTATTCTGTGTAACCGGTTCGGAAAAGTCCCCTCCCTGCGGCGATACCGCGCCAATAATTGTGACGCTTCCATCCGTCCCATTGAGGTTCTCCACATAACCGGCACGCTCGTAAAACGCTGACAGTCGTGAGGCGAGGTACGCCGGAAAGCCTTCTTCCGCCGGCATCTCTTCCAGCCTGCCGGAAAGCTCTCTGAGCGCCTCCGCCCAGCGGGAAGTTGAATCTGCCATAATCGCCACATGATATCCCATATCGCGGTAATACTCAGCAAGCGTCAGTCCTGTATAAATACTGGCCTCTCTTGCCGCCACCGGCATATTGGAGGTATTGGCAATTAATGTCGTCCTGTCCATCAGAAGATTCCCAGTCTTAGGATCCGTCAGCTTCGAGAATTCCTCCAGCACATTTGTCATCTCATTCCCGCGCTCCCCACAGCCGATATAAATAATAATATCCGCATCTGACCACTTGGCAAGCTGATGCTGGGTCATGGTCTTCCCTGTGCCAAACCCTCCGGGGATGGCCGCCGTGCCCCCTTTGGCAATCGGAAACAAGGTGTCCAGGATACGCTGTCCCGTTACCAGCGGCCGATCTGCCGGATAGCGTTTGTGAATTGGACGCGGAATGCGAATCGGCCACCGCTGCGCCATCGTCAACGTCTCCACGCTTCCATCCGGTTTACGAATCTTTACCAATGGTTCCTCGATGGTATAGCTGCCGTTCTCCGCCGTCCAGATAACCGTTCCATCCATATCCGGCGGCGCCATAACCTTGTGAAGAATTGCCGGCGTCTCCGGAACCTCGGCAATCACAGTCCCCCCGCTCACACTATCCTGAGTCTTCACGCAAATTGTCGTCTCCCATTGACGCTCCCGATCCAAAAGGTCGACATTGACGCCGCGGGGAATAAAGGCGCCGCTTCTCTCCCCAATCAACTGTAACGGCCGCTCAATCCCATCGAAAATATTGGTGATGATACCAGGCGCAAGAGTCACGCAGATAGCGCTTCCCGCGCCCTCCACAATTTCCCCCGGACGCAGCCCCGTCGTCTCCTCAAACACCTGAATCGTCGTTTCTTCCTTGTTGAGCGCAATAACTTCCCCCACCAGGCGCATCTGACCCACATAGACCATTTCCGACATCTTAAAGCCAAGGTTCCCCTTGATGGTAATAATCGGCCCGTTGATTCCATATATGTTCCCTGTCACGCTCATAGATTGGTCGCCTCCTGTTCCAGCTTTGTCACGAAGGATTCATCAATGAGAATATTCCTCGAGCGAATGACCGCGCGCACGCCTCCGCCAAAATCAAAACTGCTGACCGTAAGCGCAGCGCCTGTCTTACTTTCTAATTCATGCAGCTTATCTGCGTCTGAAGGATTAATATAAATTGTGACTTCCTCATCTTCCGCCACCTCGAGCGCCATCTTGATTTTGGCTATGAGGTATGCTTCATACTCCTCTGTCATCTGATACTTGACAAGGAGTTCTTTTACCTCCTCAAGCAGCTTTTCTCTCCATTTGCGCTTACACTCGTCAAGATTTCTCTTCTGCCTTAACATTTCTCGTGATACCGTACTGTTGGTCTGTCTGCGGATTTTGTGCTCTTCGTTACGGATCTTATGCTCAAGCTCCGCCAGTTTGCTTTCTCGAAACGCCTCTACCTCCCGGTTACAAGCGGCTTCATACTCTGCAATTTGCTGGTCGCTCTCCTGTTTCGCCACGTCCATAGTAAACTTGCGGAATACTTCCAGCTTTTCCTCAATCTGCATATCTTCTACCTCCCGCCTATAGCTTTAAACCGATTGCCTCGCTGACGTAATCTGTAATAAAATTCTCATTCCTCCCGCTCCCATGACGGTCTGGAATCTCTACGAGCAAGGGCAGGCGGCGATTCAGCTTTACTTCGTCAATCAGGTCCGGAAATTCCCTGCCAAACTTCTCCGTCAACAGAACAATCCCAATCTCCTGGTTCGCAAATACGCGCTCCAACGTCTCTTTCAATTCCTGCCGCTCATGGACAATCACACCCTCGACGCCCGCTAAACGCATCCCTGTATACGTGTCTCTGTTGTCGCTAATCAGATACATCTTCATAGGCATACTCCCCGCTATCCGAGAATAGAAAATGAAATCAATAATCCATAGAGTGCAATCGACTCTGCCAACGCCACAAAAATCAGCGCCTTACCCATAATGGAAGAGTCTTCGCTCAAAGCTCCCAGCGCCGCGCTCGCCGCACTTGCCACCGCAATACCTGCGCCGATACAGGACATGCCCGTGGACAATGCCGCCGCTATATACCGCCAGCTCTCCGCATTAGAGACTGCTCCCGCAGCTTCCCCCGCCGCGTGTACATCTCCAAACATCAAGATATCCGCCACCAGAAGCGTACCAAAGAAGAAAAAGACATTGCAGGCGAGCGCCGCCTTAAATCCCCCTTCTTTGCGTTTGCTGCGCAAAAAACCTCCCACCGGAATAATCATGCTGCATAACAGAATCAATACTAATATACTTTTTGTTGCCATATCCTTATCCTCCTTAGTTAGTGTAACGGCACGCGACGCATCCGCGTCACCTGCCAATTCGTCGGAAGGCATTCCTTCTTGCAGTAGCGGCACGCGACGCTTCTCGTCACCTGCCAATTCGTCGGAAGGCATTCCTTCTTGCAGTAGCGGCACGCGACGCTTCTCGTCACCTGCCAATTCGTCGGAAGGCATTCCAAAAATGCTTCGCATTTGCCTTCCTCCTCGCATTTGCCTTCCTCCTACTTTTTATTAAATGAAACAAATGGTTTCCCGCTCCCGGAATAGAAACGGCTGAACATCTCATAATATTCCAGTCGCAATACCTGAATCCCCACAATCAATCCTTCAAGCCCTGCCACCAGGATGTTGCCCAATACAACTACCATCCAATTAGGACTGCCCTTTTCCAGTCCCGCAAGCGTCATCACAACTCCCATCATACCTGCATGGCTGAGTGCGAAAGCGCCTACCCGGACGAAGGAAATGGTGTTCGTAGCATAACTGAGTACCACGTCAAATCCTTCCACCAATGATTCCACAAAAAACATCACTTTGCTTCCCTCTGGAAAAATCTTCTCCTTGCGCTCAATAAGATGGCTCAAGGGCTCCTTCAGCAAAATTGCAACCAGCGGCACACCGACCGCAATTCCAATAATAATTGTCGCCGGCAACGCATTGCCGGTGAGAAAGAGTACGGCGCACAGCGCGACAAACCCATAACAGATAAGGCCGGCTATCCCACTCTGGTGAAACAGTAGTCTGCCGTAGTCTTTCGCCCGAATGGCGTTAATAACGTTGAGCGCCATGGCAATCAATATCAATGCCCCGCCGAATCCAACCGCCAGCATTAAGGTTGTCATAATGTTGTCCATAGGTTTCATCCAAAGAGCCGGCAGCAGCTCTTCAAACCCAAAGAAACTCCCATAGAGAAAACCGAACACCACCGACCAGATTCCGGCAACGCCCACAATCCCTGCCAGACGCAGTTTCTTAAAACGATAGAGCAAAAATCCGCCAATCAAAAGACATGCCCCCTGCCCAACGTCGCCGAACATAATACCAAACATCAGCGTATAAGTCAGCGCAATAAATAACGTTGGGTCCATCTCATTGTAAGAAGGCAGGCCATACATTTCCACAAACATCTCAAACGGTTTTAAAATCTTAGGATTGCGCAATTTGGTCGGAGGATTGATGGCTGAATTCCCCTCCTCTTCCTCCCAGTGAATTTTTTCATCGCCCGCAATCTCGGCCTCCAGCTTGTCCGCATCCTGCCTTGCCATCCAGCCATAGAGGATATAATACTCTTCCCCTCCGTCATTTGCCTGCGTACAGGCCGCATATTTGCGAATGTCAAAATTGCGGCAATAGCTCTCTAAACTGCGGCAGGCCGATAAAATTTCATCCTTCTTGCCCATGGCTATCTCTGACGCCTGCATCTGCAAGCCTTCCAATTCCTGCGTACACTTTTCCAACTCTTCTTTGGCATATGTAAATATCTGCCTGGGCGTCTTTTGAAATTTGTCCGATATCTCGATCTCTTCAAAATGGAAGGACGCATACACCGATTTCACATCCATCAGATAGGTGTGCGGCACAAAATAAACGCCCCAGACATACTTGCTGTCATTATTGCACTCATAAAACAAGGTGTATGGGTTCTTATAAATATACCGTTCAAGCTTATGGTAATCTTCCACTTTAATCCTGCCGAACTGATAGTCGATAAAGCGGAAATCCTTGAGCTTGCTCAACTCAAAATCAAGTCCGATGAACGGCGCAATTTCTTCCATCCACGCTTTAATCTCTAAGGTTTTCTCACGCAATTCTTCCTGCCTGCTGCAAAGATCGTTTATCTGCCCATAAACCTCATCGACAATCACTTGCGCCTGCGCCGCCCGCATCTCGATACTGCCCTCCCCGACGCCATCAAGATAGCCTTTTAATTCTTCCCCCCGCTGCATGGCCTCTTTATAAAGGTTCGTCTCCACAAAAGGACGTACATTCTTTAGATTTCCAAGGCTTTGCATCGCATTCTCAAAATGAATATCATACTTGTTCAGGTAGTACTTCACAACCCGGTCAATATCGCCCTTGGGCCCGGTAATGTGCAGCAGCTTCATTTTCTCAACCAACGCGCCCCCTCCGTTTCTTTAGATAATCTCTGTTGTAATCTCTAAACCGACGTATGTAAGAGAATCATTTCACGAATATCTTTAGACGGAATCTGATAGCGTACGCCCTCGATTGCCGTTGTCAGATATTGCGCTTCCAGCTCTTTCTCATAGAGATAATAAAACACCGGAGCTATGGAAAACGGATATTTCCGACAAATCTGCCGGTACATTTTCCTCATTACATAACGGTAAGAAACCTCGTCCTGAACCTTGACCAGCGCTTCCCTGCCCCGATAATAAGATGTCCCCTGTAAAATCTGCTGAAACTCCTCTGCCTGCCGTGATTCCATTAGCGCTTGACGTTCTTTGCGTCTCAGCTTATAGCAGACAGGAATCAGCATCCCCTCTATGTCCCGCGGCTCCTGGTGAAAAAAATACTTGGCACGATAGATCCACATAATATTCAGCCAATCAATCTGCGTGCCAAAAATCTCCCTCAATACCCGTCGCATCTTCTTACCTGAAAAATCGCCAATTTCCTCCCAGGCACGGACAAAGTATGGAATATCTGCTTCGGAAGGCGCTTCTTTGAGCGCAAGCTGTTCGAGATACAGCTTCATGGCTCTGCGCTGACTTTCATCTCCAAATCGGCAGAGCTTGCGGTAATCCTCTTTAACCGAATGATAAATCAGCTCTTCCACCTGTCCCCTGTGCTGAATTTCCTCTCGCCCCCCATAAACTTTACCATAGCTCTCCTGTTCCCGCAGAAAGGAAATCACTTCCTGCACGGTTTGAAACTCTGTAATCCGTTCAAAGTCCTCCCTTGTCAAAAGCCTGCCCCGCATAGCCCTGGACTTCGCCACAAGACCACTATATTCAAGCAATCCACCCATAAGCTGCACCTCTGTATTTTCCTGCATTCTCTGCTGTTGCCTGTGCCGTTATATCTCTGTGATTTTCCTGACGATTTCTTGCGCATAAGTCGTAAGGTTATCCCGATATTCTGCATCAAGCAAATCTATCTGCTGGCGGTTCTGCTCCACAAGCTGGCGGATATCCTCTTTTGCCTGTTCCTCCAACTGTGCCCGCAAAATGCTCATCCTTCCTTCCAGCTCTGCTGCAATACCAATATTGATATCCTCCATCTGACGCTTTTTCTGTTCCTGTAATTTCTGTTTGGAGAGGCCGGCATTCTCCATAATCTTCCCAGCCTGGGCCTCCATGTCATACAATTCCTTGATGACCTGATTCACTGCCGTTCCCCCTCCCTTTTAAAGTACAACTTAAGCGCATATATCTTGTTCTCTGATTTCTCTGCCATACGGTCCGACAGTGCGCGCAAAAGTTCCCTAATCGTACGCCTAAACAGCTTCTGTACCTCCGGCTCTACTTTGGCGCCATAAGTCTCTGTTCCCCAGCCATACCATATGTGCAATATATACATATCCTCTTCTGCCTCAAGCATGTTCTCAATATGATATCTCTCCAGACATTGTTCGCACAAGTAACCAACCAGAAATGTCACATAGGCAATCCGGCTCATCACTGACACCGGAACTTTTCCGTCAAACTTATTTCTAATGCCAAATACCTGGGACTTCCCTGGATGATGAAACTTATTCTTCAGGTAGCTGAGATAGAAAATGAGATTCTTTTTCTCATACATAAAGTACTGAAAGAACTCCTGCATAAGCTCTGCGCAAAAATCCTTGACAAGCTCTTTCCTCTCAACATCAAAATCTGCCACCGGATAACTCAGGTTGGCCTCAAGTATACCCAGCATTCCATCAAGAATTCTATCATGTCCCTGTTTCTTGCTATCTACTTTCTTATGCAGCTCCTCCATCTCCTGATTGAGTTCCTGCAACTTTTTCTCGGCCTTTTGGATGGTCCCCTCATGCCACAAATTCTCCTTATAGCGCCTTAAAGCTTCACGAATTGGAAATATGATATCTTCCGCTACAAAAAATGGTTTCAGAATCAGCTTGAAAATCTTAATCTGATTGAGCGTTTCCAGTGAATATGCTACATCCCGCACCTGTGTGATGCCAATCTTCACCGTTGCGGGAGACAGCATATCCACCATCTCAAAAAGTTCTCTCCCGGACATTACAGGCATATCCAGTTCACATACTAACACCTCAGTTGGATGTGATGACATATATTCCATAGCATCTTCGGGATGCTGGAAATAAACACAATTCCACTCTTCCTGAAAAGGCGTCAGCATCCGTTTATAGTTGGCAGTCCATTTGCTATCGTTGTCCACAAAAACAATCGTCTCCATAACCCGCCTCCTTTTCGGAACGTCCAAGTACCTGACATCTTTTTCTACTTCCCACTTGCCTTATATTATAACAGACTGTAGGTAATTTTACAAAATTTTTTTCAAGTCTGTGTGAAACACATACAAGCTGCTTACATATGATACAGTGTAATAAAAATTATGGAGGATTAGATTATGAGTGATTTAGCTGCTACAAACTGTGGATGTGGATGCGAAGCCAATAACAATGGAGGATGCAGTTCTATTATCTGGATCATCATCCTGCTTTGCTGCTGCGGCGGCGGATGCAACGGCGGATTCTTCGGCGGCGGCGATGGCTGCGGCAACAACAGCTGCCTGTGGATTATCTTATTGCTCTTCTGCTGCGGCGGATGGGGCGGCAATGGCTGTGGCAATGGCTGTGGCAACGGCTGCGGCAATTCCTTCTGCTAATTGCAATTGTTTTCCATCATAGGAAATGCAAATTATGTTCCTCTGATAAAAATTGGGAGCCGGCTTTGCCGGCTCTCAATTTTTATAGGGAAGGCATTGTCACGCGAAAGCGTGAAACCCGCCTTTTTCCTTATCAAACCCCCATCCAGTTTCTCGAATAACTTTCTCTCTCAGGGGACGCCGGCCGGCCGCGCCTTTTGTCCATTTCCCTTTGTCCTTTCTCCTGATTCTCCTTCCTGCGTATGCATTCCTCATCTATTTCATATACACAATTGCCGTCTATCACTAATTTTCCCACGATTTACCTCCTATATTTCACACATAACTTTAAGCCATTAATTTTACAAACCCATATTTTTCGGTGTTCCGTCATCATTTGCCTGACGTAAACGCGCAAACTTCAAACCTGCGCTCATTATTATTGCCAAGGCGGTTAAATGTCGAATGAATTTTGCGCAGAATAAGTTTCTATCTGCAAGGCGGAAGATTGAGCTGTAGCGAGTGCTACAGCGATTGATGACAACGTAGCAGATAAAAATTTAGGCAAGCAAAAACATCAATATTTAACCGCCTTAGTAATATATATATGCTTTGTCATAATCTTTGCTTCCAAGACATAGATTAAAACAAAAAGGGGGATGCAATGGAATCCATTGACGCACTGATTCAAGACCGGCACTTAGATATGATCAAAGCTGCTCTGCCCTATCTGGACAATTCCCGGCAGAGCACGATGGCAATGATGGTTAAATTTATGGAACTACAGCGCACCATCGCTCTCTTTCACACACCGGGAAATAACCTGCGCATGTGCTCGGAAGAAGAACGCGAAGAAATCGGTCCCTTTCAAATGTTAAATGCAATACGGGAGTACTGTACGGATGCGGAAAAGGAAATGGTAGACAATTTTATGACCTTCTTTCAGATGTTCTCTACTTACGAGACCTTATTTACTTAGGCCGCGCCCTGTTTTAGCCATCTACAGTACAACATGGGCAAGCCCGCTGGAACTCCTAATCCCAGACCAAATATAAGCAAAGAAAGGAAATATATGAACCCACAGGATTTATTGAACAACCCACAACTTCAGAATATATCTCCTGAAAAACTTCAACTATTGATGAACCTGGCTCAAAGCACCTCTCCCTCCGCTTCCGCGCCGGGAGACATGGCGTCTTCCCTGAAAAATGCCTCTGAACGCGCCAGCAAAGAAGGCATAAATTTTTCTTCAGGGGAGCGGGACCTTATTATCGAAGTCTTAAAACAAAATCTTCCGCCTCAGGAACGACAGAAAGTGGAACTTATGATGCAGATGATGAAGGGTATGAGGAAATGATACCATCGGTAGTGCGGCTGATTGTCCGCACTCCTTTTGAGAACTGCGTTCCATTTTATACCATGCCAAATAAACGGTATTGACGTTTGAACTCATTGCCTGCAAAAGCAAAGGAAACTGCCGCTTAACGATACTACATCGTCAAGACGACAGCTTCCTTTTGTTTATTGGCGGCTTCCGCTTCTTTGGCAAATACTCTTATTGCGCAAAGTACGCATCCATTCCATTGGCAATCCCCTGCACCATTCTTGCCTGATATGCTGAGTCTGACATCTGCCTGTCCTCGGATGGATTTGACATATATCCCATTTCCAGGATTGTCACCGGCACCGTACACCAGTTAATGCCGCTCATGGTATCAGTTTCCCAGATACCCCCATTTTTGCAGCCGCAGGCCGCCACAAAATTAGCCAGGATTTGCTCCGAAAGGCGTCTGCTCTGGCTGTAATAAGCCCCGCAGTATGCATTTGCCGGCGTCTGACAGATCGTGATAGCGCCGTTTACGCCCGCATTGGTAGAACTATTTGCATGGATGCGGATAAACGCGTCCGCACGTGCATTGTTGGCAATTGCTGCCCTCGCGCTGTTGCTAATATTGACGTCATGCGTTGTCCGTACCATTAAAACGTCATAGCCCCGCCGCGTCAACTCTTCCTGCAATTTTAAAGAAACCTCTAACGTCAACTGGTACTCCGGCCTTTTGGTTGCTGCGCCGCTGGTACCGCTTGCCACTTTGGCTTTCTGTGAAGAGGCGCCCGGTCCGATTGGCTCTAAAGAGCTGTCTCCTCTCTGCTGATGACCGGCGTCGATACAGATAAGTTTAACGTCCTTGGTCCTCACTTTCTTTTTCTTAGACCATGCAGAATAATACGTCTTAACCTTTCCATGTTCCTTTACCTTCTTAAACGTTCGCATCCTCACATAATAGACGGTGGAATTCTCCAGGTTTTCAACTGTTTTCTTGGAGACGCCCCGTTTCAACGTAATGCGTGCGGCTCCTGAAAATTTAGAGTTCTTTGCATATTGCAATTGATAGCCGCTGCATTGTTTGGACTGCCTTTTGTATGTAACAGTAAACCCTTTTTTCTCAGGCACTACCTTCAGATTCGATACTTTTTTAGGCTTAATTTTAAACTTCCTTGTCACACTCCCTTTGTACCTGCCGCGAAAAGAAATTTTCACCGCATGAGTTCCGACGTTCTTCGCTTTGCCATTTTTCACAACATAATATTTCGCGCTGATTTTCTTACCTTTGGCATCCACAACTTTTACCCGCGGAGCGCGCATTTTACCATTGTATGTATAGGAAATGCTTGAAAGCGTTATCTTCTTAATCCGTGAAATGACTGTCTGTTTGCTGACTTTTCCGCAGACCGTGCAGCGTTTAACAATTTTCCCCTGCTTTTTCGTAGTTGCCCGGGTAAGCTTATCCAGATAACGATGTCCGGCGGCCGGGATTTTCTCTGTTTTGCTTATTTTGCACATACTACAGATATAGGTGAGGGTTCCCTCCTTCGTACAGGATGCTTTCTTTGTCACTTTTCCGCCGTCCCATTTATGTTCGGAAAGCTTCGGCAAGGTGATTTCTGTCTTTTCTGTAATCTCCTGTGTTCCTGCTTCATCCAGGAACATTTTCCCGCAAGTCTCACAAGTCCAATATTCGATATTGCCCTCCTCTGCACAGGTAGCTTCCCTGCGTTCCGTCTTCACCAGGAAATGTTCTTCCTCCGGCGCGTCTTCTCTGTCCTCTTCGCTATCAGCAACCTCTTTCCCATCCACTATCGTTCCTGCCCATGCCGCCTCACAGCCGCAGGAAAGAAAGAGGACTACGCTAAACAAAAGGGCTGCAACCCTGCCCCATGTTCCTTTTTTCATTTCATGACCTCCGCATCTATAACGATTCAGACCCTCATAAAAAGAAACATTCTCGCCTTCCAAAATAGAGGGATAGAGGGGAACTTTCATTTCCATGAGGGTTCTGCATCATCTTACATAAATTTTTACTTTGCTACAAGATTGATAATTCTGCCTGGAACATAGATTTCTTTCACGATATTTGCGGGCAGTTTCGCTCCAAGCGCTTCTTTGCCTGCCGCAATTGCGGAATCTTTATCTGCGTCCACCGGAATCGCGACGGTCGCTCTTGTCTTGCCGTTGACCTGAACCGCTATTTCCACGGTATTCTCGACGGTCTTTGCTTCATCATACTCTGGCCAGGTATTCTCGTATACCCTGCCTTTGTAACCGCAGACGCTCCAAATCTCTTCCGTGATATGCGGTGCAACCGGATTGAGCAGCAACAGAAATGTCTTAAATTCTGCACGGTTAATCTTACCGTCCTTGGAGAAATCATTCAGAATAGACATCATGGCCGCGATTGCCGTATTATATTTTAAATTCTCATAATCTGTGCTTACCTTCTTAATAAGTTGGTGCATCTTCGTCTCAAATTCTGCACGGTAACTGTCGCCGTCCACCAGAATATCCTGCAATTTCCACACACGCTCTAAGAATCTGCGGCAGCCTTTGACGCCGTTTTCCGACCATGAAGCGCTCAAATCAAAGGCCCCGATAAACATCTCATACGTACGCAACGTATCTGCGCCGTAATCCATCACAATATCGTCCGGGTTGACGACATTTCCTCTGGACTTCGACATCTTCTCACCGTTCTCGCCGAGAATCATGCCGTGGGACGTACGCTTCTGGTATGGTTCGGATGTCGGCACTACGCCCTGGTCATAGAGGAATTTATGCCAGAACCGGGAGTACAATAAATGTAATGTGGTATGCTCCATGCCGCCGTTATACCAGTCTACCGGAAGCCAGTAGTCAAGCGCTTCCTTGCTCGCCAGCGCATCCGGGTTCTTGGGATCGGTATAACGCAGGAAATACCAGGAAGAGCCTGCCCACTGAGGCATGGTGTCTGTCTCCCGCTTGGCCGGCCCGCCGCAGCAGGGACATGTCGTATTCACCCAATCCGTCATCGCCGCCAAAGGAGACTCCCCAGTATCCGTCGGCATATAGCTGTCAACCTCAGGAAGCTGTAAGGGCAGTTCGCTGTCCGGCAGCGCCACATAACCGCACTTCTCGCAATTTACAATCGGAATCGGTTCTCCCCAATAACGCTGGCGGGAAAATACCCAATCCCTCAGTTTAAAATTGGTCTTGCCCTTACCAATCTTTTTTTCCTCTAAAAATTCGATAATCTTCTTCTTGGCCTCTGCAACCTCAAGCCCGTCGAGAAAGCCGGAATTCACCAGCTTGCCAGTGGCAACGTCTGTGTAAGCCTCTTCCTGTACGTTCTCTCCGCCTGCCACAACTTCGATAATCGGCAGATTGAACTTCCTGGCAAACTCCCAGTCACGGGTATCATGAGCTGGCACCGCCATAATCGCTCCCGTTCCATAGCTCATCAATACATAGTCGGATACCCAGATAGGGATTTCCTTATCGTTTACCGGGTCAATCGCTTTTAGCCCGTCAATCTCCACACCTGTCTTCTCCTTGGCAAGCTCGGAACGCTCGAAATCCGATTTGCGCGCCGCCTGTTCCCGGTAGGCTGTAATCTCATCCCAGTTCTTAATCTCATCTTTATATTTATCGAGGATTGGATGCTCCGGGGAGACAACCATATACGTTGCGCCAAACAGCGTATCCGGTCTTGTCGTATAGACCGTCAGCTTCTCGTCCTTGCCCGCAATCGGGAAATCCACTTCCGCGCCCTGGCTCTTGCCAATCCAGTTGCGCTGGGAAACTTTTACGCGCTCAATATAATCAACGTCATTCAAACCTTCTAGGAGCTTATCTGCATATTCCGTAATCTTTAACATCCACTGGCTCTTGACCTTGCGGACCACCGGCGCGCCGCAGCGCTCGCAGACGCCGTTCACCACTTCCTCGTTGGCAAGTCCCACTTTACAGGAGGTACACCAGTTAATCGGCATTTCGGTCTTATAGGCAAGTCCTTCTTTGAATAATTTAAGGAAAATCCATTGTGTCCAATGGTAATATCCCGGGTCTGTGGTATTGACCTCCCTGTCCCAATCAAAGGAATAGCCAAGCGCATGGAGCTGCCCTTTAAAACGTTTGACATTGTTCTCCGTCACCACCTTGGGATGAATCTTATTCTGAATCGCATAATTCTCCGTTGGAAGCCCAAACGCATCCCACCCCATAGGATAGAGTACATTATACCCCTGCATCCTGCGTTTCCTCGCCACGATATCAAGCGCCGTATAAGGACGCGGATGTCCAACATGAAGTCCCTGCCCTGATGGATACGGGAACTCTACCAACGCGTAATATTTCGGTTTGGAATAATCGTCCGTAGCGGCAAATGCCTTCTCCTCATCCCAAATCTTCTGCCATTTTTCTTCCAATGCTCTGTGATTATATGGTGCTGCCATTTTTTATCCTCCTGGTCTTTATTTTTCAAAGGTTCCTAAATATATACTAAATCATACTGTTAAAATTCTATCACACAGCACGGTTTTGTCAAGTTTATTTGCGGTTTGCAAGGCATTCTTACAAATTATTTTCCTATATACATACGATACACGCACCGTTTTTCTGGAACACAATACTATAAAAGTAACAACATAAATACAGGAGATTTTCATGTCTCATTCAAATATAAACAAAGCTTATGAAAACCCCGGGCTGCTCTTCCTTGAAACAGCTCTTTACCGTATGCCTGCCGCCTATGCAGAAATTACCGGCAATCCTGGAAATGGAGAGATCACCGGTATCGTACGCTTCTATCCGGCATACGACGGCGTTCTCGTCAACGCCGAAATCTATGGTCTTCCCACATCCGATACAAACTGTGCTGATAATATTTTTGGCTTCCATATTCACGAAGGGACTTCGTGCACGGGAAACAGCAGCGACCCCTATGCAGACGCTGGACAGCATTTTAATCCCTCTTCATGTCCGCATCCCGCACACAAAGGCGACATGATGCCGCTGTTCGGTGATCGGGGCTTTGCTTGGATGATGTATTACACAGAACGGTTTTCGCTTCCCGACATCATTGGCAGAACCATCATTGTCCATGACAAACCAGACGATTTTACCTCGCAGCCTTCCGGCAATTCCGGGAGCAAAATTGCCTGTGGCACAATATTGGAACCACTATAATACCATACTGTTTTTCTATACCGTTTCCTTTCTTAACACCAAACTGCCCTAATACAAACCGGCAGGCATTTTGACAAACAAGGCATTCGCCAGGAATCTATTCCTGCGAATGCCTTGTTTGGTTTATTCTTTGATATCATCAATGTCTGTGAGGTTCACGCCTGCCACATTCAGATTTCTGCTGCTTCTTCCACCTCAGTTTTCTGCACCATATTTGTTTCTTCCTCATCCGTCAGCCGGAACTTATCAATCATGTCGTTCAATTCCGTTGCCTGCGCTGACAGCTCCTGGCTAGTTGCAGAAGTCTGCTCTGCCGCTGCTGAGTTAGTCTGTACCACTTCTGAAATAATTTCAATTGCATCATTGACCTGCTGCATGGAAACATTCTGTTCATTAGAATTCTCCGCCACTGCCTCTACCGCTTTTACAATCTCGTCCATGCCGTCGATTACGCCCTGGAGTACGCCTGCCATCTCATCGGCAATCCGGTTGCCGCTTTCTACCTCGCTCAATGCTGCCTGAATCAGTTTGCGCGTGTCTTCCACGGCGTCCGTACACTGATTTGCCAGATGTCCAATCTCGCCGGCTACCACGGCAAATCCACGGCCCGCCTCACCGGCTCTTGCCGCCTCTATGGATGCATTCAGCGACAGTAGATTGGTCTGGTCTGCAATCTCCTCAATGGTCTGAATAATATTAGAAATCTGCATGGATGCTTCGCTGATTTTGCCCATCGCTTTCGTCATCTCAGTAATATATGCGCTGCTGGCATTCGCCTGTTCGCCGATTTCCATGGTTTTCTTGTTCATGGTAACCGCATGTTCCGTATTCCTCTGCACCTGCTCCGCAACATCATTTACCGTTGCCAGAAGTTCCTGTACGGACGCTGCCTGATCCGTTGCGCCTTCGGCCAGAGACTGCGCGCCGTCTGCAAGCTGTGTCGAACCCAGCCCCACTTGCTCAGAAGATTCCTTAATGTGATTTATCGTATCTGTGAGAGAATATTTAATCTTGCGCACCGCTTCCAAAATGCCCTTGAAATCTCCGATATAAGATTCCCGCGCCTTTGAATGAACGCCAAAATTATTTTCACTCATTTCACCCAGTATATAATCCACATCCCCGATAATCTTCTTCATATCTGAAACAATATTTTCTGTGGCATTGGCAAGAACTAACGTCTCATCTCTACTGGTTATCGCCGGAATCTCTGTGTGCAAATCTCCCTTTGCCAGCGCTGTCAAACGTTTGGCGCATTGATTGATTGGCGTTCCAATATTGTCGGCAAGTTTCCGTACCATAAAAACTGCTGCCACAATGGAAATAATAACAATCAATATTGTGATGATCATTCCCACTACCGTCTCTTTATTAAAATCCGAAATTGGCGCTGTAATGGCAATACTCCAGTCGCTGCTGTTCTCGATCGGAGTATACGCCATAATCTTCTTTACCCCGCCGTAAAGGTAAGCGCCGAACCCCGTCTCCCCGTTCAACATCTTTTTCTCCAGTTTTGCCACGGGCTTCAATTTGGAATTCGTCTCAGCATCCTTGATACTGTTATCCTTAATCTTTACCAGCTCTTCATTCTTATGCGCAATGACGTTGCCTTCACTATCCAGCATATAAGCGGAACCATTGGCGCTGACATTGACCGCCACCATAATATCATTCAGAAAATTTTCTTCCGGCACAAGGTAAACCGCCCCTACCACCTCCGTACCATGGATTCCATCTTTCCACAAAGGGGCTGCAATCCTGATTTCCAGGGAGGACTGATCTTCACTGACAATCGGCTCTGTGACAAAACTACCGCCCAGCATAGCCGCCTGAAAATAATCGGCATCCGCATGGCTCTCACCTGTAAAAATACTGATACCTTTACTGTCAAGAATGTCACCATAAATCAATTCATTGACTTTCACCCGCTCATCAACAATGGCCTTTTTGTCTTCCACGCTTGCCGCATCACTGGCAAGGCGCGCCGTCATTCCTAAATCCTCGGCAAGATTCTTGTAAGAAGTAATCTCCCACTCCACTCGTTCCGCCGATACGCGCGCCGTCGCATTCATATTCCGCTTTAGGGTAGAATTTGTACTGCTGTTATTCAGGTAACTGGAAATAATCCCCAGAAGCGACAATGAAATAATAACAAGCGCCAATACCGACACTGTAATTTTACCCTTGATGGTCTCATGGTATAACCGTTTTATCTCCTGTACGCTCCACTTTCTTTTTTTCGCTGTCTGCTTCTTTCTGACCGCTTTCTCAGTTCCGTTGGCAGTAACATTTAAAGCTGCTGTTTGATTTTCACTTGCAGCTTCACTATTCGTTACATTTATTGCTACATTTTCATTACTATATTCACTTTTGTTTTCATCTTTATTCATAATACAACTTCCACCCCTCCGGCTTCCAGCAGCTTGACGCGCAACATCCCCAGAACGAATTGTTTCTGCTTATCTGCATACAGCAAATCCGGCGCGCATTAACATGTTTCCATCAAAATGACTCTAATCTTCTCCGTTATCCAGTTTATTCTTTCTTGCCTCCACTTCTTTCTCCTGGATATCGGACGGCGTCTGTTCATAACGCGCAAATTCATAAGAGAACAGCCCGCTTCCGCCTGTCATGGAACGAAGATCTGTCATATATCCGTAAATCTCCATGTAGGGCACGTCGGCAGTAACCTCTGTCTTGCCTGCCTCTGCCGGATTCATGCCCAGCACGCGGCCGCGGCGTTTGTTCAGATCGCCCATAACATCGCCGGTATATTTGTCCGGCACAACAACCTTCATGGTTGCAATGGGCTCTAACAGTACCGGTGAAGCCTCCATGATACCTTTCTTAAACGCCTGGATGGTTGCCATCTTAAATGCCATCTCCGAAGAGTCTACCGGATGGTAAGAACCATCGTAAAGCACCGCCTTGATACCCACGACTGGATATGCCGCCATCGGCCCCTTCAATACGGACTCCTGCAAACCTTTTTCAACTGCCGGGAAGTAATTCTTAGGAACGGCGCCGCCTACTACCTGCTGTTCAAACTCATACGTCATTTCTAAATCACCGCTGGGCTCAAACGTCATCTTTACATGGCCATACTGCCCATGTCCACCGGACTGCTTCTTATACTTGTATTCCACATCGGATTTCTTACGGATGGTCTCACGGAAAGCAATCTTCGGCCGGCTTAACTCAATCGTAACCTTATAGCGCTCGGCAAGTTTGCTCACAACCACCTCCAAATGCTGATCGCCGATACCGTAGATCAAAGTCTGCCCATTGGCGCTGTCATTCTCAACCTTGAGCGTTAAATCCTCCTGCATCAGCTTCTGCAATGCCTGAGAAACTTTATCCTCATCGCCTTTGTTCTTAGTCTTATAACGCTTGTATGTATACGGTGTGGATATCTGCGTCTTGCCATATACGACAGGAGTCGCCTTTGTGGACAACGTATCGCGCGTCGTTGATTTTACCAATTTAGCCAAAGCGCCCAAATCCCCTGCATGCAGCTCAGGCACTTCCTCCGCTTTATTGCCGCGCATCACATAGAGCTTGCCAATCTTCATTTCCTGCGCTTTCTCCTCATTATACAAGACATCGTCCGTCTTCAAAACGCCTGAATTGACCTTGATTAAAGAATACTTTCCAATAAACGGATCTGCAATCGTCTTGAATATGTATGCGCTCTTGGCCTTTGAGATATCGTAATCACCGTCAAATACTTCGTTCGTCTTCATATTGACGCCCTTGCACGGACGCTTCTCGGGACTTGGCAGATACTTGATAATATCATCCAACAGTGTATATACGCCCTGCACGAGCGTGCTGGAACCCATAGAAATCGGCACGATACTTCCATCCACAACGTTCGTGCGCAATGCAGAACGAATCTCGAACTCTGAAAATTCTTCTCCCGAGAAATAACGGTCCATAAACTCTTCACTCGTCTCGGCAACTGCTTCCATCAACGCCTCGCGGCAGATTTCCAGATTGCTTTGGGAGTAGTCGGGAATCTCCGCTTCTACAACTTCTCCCTTATCATTCCAGCGGTTACCTGTCTGTGCAACCACGTTGACATAACCGACAAACTTCTCATTCTCACGGATTGGCAGATGGAACGGCGCAATCTTCTTTCCATACATCTGCTGTAAGTCTTCCACAACCTGGCGGAAACTTGCATTGTCATCATCCATCTCCGTCACAAAAACCATACGCGGAATCTTGTATTTCTCACAGATATCCCATGCCTTCTGTGTACCGACCTCCACGCCGCTCTTACCGGACACTACAATGATTGCCGCATCTGCAACGCTGACTGCCTCTTCCACTTCGCCTACAAACCCAAAAGAACCCGGCGTGTCCAAAAGATTGATTTTCGTATCTTCCCAGATGACGGGCACTACCGAAGTATTAATCGAAAAAAGACGTTTGGTTTCTTCTTTGTCGTAATCACTGATGGTATTTCCATCTGTGACCTTCCCCATCCGCTTGGTAATACCGGACAGATACGCCATTGCTTCCACCAAAGTCGTCTTTCCACTACCACCGTGCCCCATCAGGACAACGTTTCTTATCTTATCAGTTGTATAAACATTCATATGCCTTCCTCCAATACATTTTATTTCATGTCTATATTCTACTAAAATATTAGGAATTTTACAACCTTTTTATTCAAAATTTACAAAATACTCATTACAATCCAACGACCAGCCGTAGGAAAGAAGATTCACACCCATATGATTGGGCGGCTATGGCTGTTGACTTTTGCCCCCTTTTCCCTTACCATAGATAAAGAATATTTATACAACTTCAGGAGGAGATTATGATACCTGATAAGATTGGTTTTGTCGGTCTTGGACTCATTGGCGGCTCCATAGCCAAGACCATTCACCGCATTTATCCACAGATTACATTGATTGCCTGCGAGCCAAATGCAGACGCTATGAAACATGCCATGGCGGACGGTGTTATCTCCCAGGGCTTTTCTTCTATATCGGAAGATTTTGCCAAATGCCGCTATATCTTTTTATGTGCGCCTGTGCAGAAAAATGCAGAATTTCTTGCAAAATTGTCTGACTTTGCCGGGAAAAATTGCATAATTACAGATGTCGGCAGTGTAAAAAACGCTATTCATGAAGCGCTCCCACACAAACTTGCGCCTTTTTTTATTGGCGGGCATCCCATGGCGGGCTCAGAGAAAAGCGGATATGCGCATGCGACCGCATATCTCCTTGAGAATGCCTATTACATCCTAACGCCAACTCCAGACACAGATATAGGGCTTGTGCAGGGATTTCAGGAATTCATCAGCTCCTTAGGAGCAATCGCCATCGTACTTGATTACGAATTGCATGATTTCATCACGGCTGCTATCAGCCACCTGCCGCATATTCTGGCTTCCAGCCTCGTAAATCTGGTACAGGATATCGACAACGATGAGCGTACTATGAAGACAATTGCAGCAGGAGGATTTCGCGACATTACCAGAATCGCCTCTTCTTCTCCCATCATGTGGCAGCAAATTTGCCTGACAAACAAGGAACAAATTCTTAAACTGATTGATTTATTCACAGATTCCTTACAGGCGACAAGGGAACTGATTTGTGCTTCCGAAAGTCAGGAACTATTTAACTTTTTCCAGAGCGCTAAGGATTACCGCGATTCCCTGACGATCACAAACTCGGGACCGCTGCCCAAAGTGTACGAAATATATTGCGATATGGTGGATGAAGCCGGTGGCATTGCCGCCCTTGCCACAATCCTTTCCAGCCACGGAATCAGCATTAAAAATATTGGCATCATCCATAACCGGGAATTTTTAGACGGCGTACTCCATATGGAATTTTACGAGGAAGACGCCAGAAAAGAAGCCGTCTCTTTACTGAGACAGTATCATTACACGGTATATGAATAACAGAAAGCCGTTGGACAAGATTTATAGAGGCTGTTAGTCCGCGGTTAAATATCCCGCAGCAAAGCTGACGGGCATAATAAGAGAGGTACAATATGATAATTACAGATAAGTATTCTTTTCATGGAGAACTTTTAGTGCCTGGCGATAAGTCCATCTCTCACCGAAGCATCATGTTTGGCGCCATCTCCAATGGCCTCACCACGGTCAGCAATTTCCTACAGGGAGCAGACTGTCTGTCCACCATCGCCTGCTTCCGGAAAATGGGAATTGCTATCGAGAATTCGGGAAAACAAATTTATATCCAGGGGAAAGGCCTTCATGGGCTCGCTGCACCCGCGGGAATTTTAGATGTGGGCAACAGTGGGACCACTACACGGCTGATTTCCGGCATACTTGCAGGACAGCCCTTCGAGAGCAGCTTAGATGGCGACGCTTCCATCCGCAGACGCCCTATGAAACGTATTTTCACCCCTCTCTCCCAGATGGGCGCTGAGTTTGAGAGCTGGAACCCGGATACTTTCCCCTATTCGTTACAGGCAACAGATTCCGGCTGCGCTCCATTTACTGTGCGCGGCAGACATCTGCACGGAATTCACTACCAATCTCCGGTTGCTTCCGCGCAGGTGAAATCGGCTGTCCTCCTCGCCGGTCTCTACGCAGAAGGTGAGACAAGCGTAACGGAACCCGTGCTCTCGAGGAACCACACGGAACTCATGTTGTCCGGCTTCGGCGCGAAGGTTACCTCCGATGGCAGAACCGCCACCGTCAAGCCGCAGCCGAAACTAGAAGGCCAGGACGTCCATGTACCGGGGGACATCTCTTCCGCCGCTTACTTTATCGCGCTCGGACTGCTGACGCCGCATTCAGAAATTTTAATCAAAAATGTCGGCGTAAACCCTACGCGGGACGGCATGATTCAGGCCGCTTTAGCCATGGGCGGCAACCTAACCCTGCTCAATGAGCACACAGTCTCCGGGGAGCCGGTTGCTGATATCCTGGTAAAGAGCAGCTCGTTGCACGGCACCGTCATCAGCGGCGAAATGATTCCTACCCTCATTGATGAAATTCCCATCCTCGCCGTGATGGCAGCCTTCGCGGAAGGCACTACGGTTATTCGCGACGCAAAAGAATTGAAGGTCAAAGAATCGGATCGGATTGCCGTGATTTCAGAAAATTTAACGGCTATGGGAGGCTCGATTACCCCCACAGATGACGGCATGTCTATTGAAGGAGGTAAACCTTTGCATGGCACACAGATTCAGACGCATCTCGACCACCGGATTGCCATGGCATTTACTATCGCCGGGCTCAATGCCCCCGGCGAAACTACGCTGGACGATGAGAGATGCGCCGCCATCTCCTACCCCTCCTTCTACGACGACATACTTGCCCTCGCAGACTAAAATAATTAAGAATACAAATGGAGCTGTTGCACGAATCTATACCTTAATTTATGTTCGTGCAACAACTCCATTCTTCTAATACAACATTATTAAACTGTAAATCCGCTGACACTCTTCTCCAAATCGCTGGAAACATCCGCCAACTGGTCTGAAACATCTGAAATATTCTTGACCATCTCTTTCACTAATTCTGTAGACGCCAAAGTCTCCTCTGTGCCCGCTGCATTTCCCTCGGCGATTGCTGAGAGATTGCGCACTGCATTCACAACGGTAAGACGCTCCTCATCCACACTTCTGACCATATCATAGATTGCCGTTACTGCCTGCTTAATCACCTCTATATCGTTATAAATTGCTGAGAACTGCTCTTCTGTATAGGAAAGCTGTTTGCTCTGTTCAAGTATGACATCCTTTGTCTCATTCATGAAAGTCACAGTCTTACTGGATTCGCGCATCAGGTTATTGACAATATCGTCAATATATTTCGTGGAATCGTTTGACTGCTCGGACAGCTTCTGTATCTGGTCAGCCACCACTGCAAAGCCTCTTCCCTGTTCTCCGGCACGCGCTGCCTCGATCGCTGCGTTTAGCGACAGCAGATTCGTCTCCTCCGCAATAGAAGTTATTAACTGTGCGGCGTCTTTAATTTTGATAACTGATTCATTGGTGGACAAAACCTGTGCGCTAATCTCATCCATCGCCTGTTCTGTATTGCTGTTGACCTCCGAGAGCGTCCGAATCGTATTGCGCATTGCCTCGCTGGTCTCCCTGATATTGTCTGCGTATTTACTCAACGCCTCCGTCTCTTCCATCGTCTTTACAATATTCTCTCCAATATGGACAATGCTCTCTGCGGTGTGCTGCGTATCCGCCGCCTGCTGCGTAGCGCTGCCGGCAATTTCACCCATCGCCTTTTCCACATCGTCCACGGAATTGTTGGTCGTAGATACGCCTGTGCGTAAGATCCCGGAAGTATCGAGAAGCTTACCGTTTTTCTCCTTAATCAGCCTCACTGCTTCGCTGACCGTATCAGCCAGATTCTGTGTGGCTTTGGCAATCATGCCAACCTCATCCCGGCGGGCTGTATATGTAGAAAGCTTATGTTTGAGCGTCAAATCTAAAGTGCCTATCTCATTGATAACATTTGATACCTTGGCTATATCCCTAGCAATCAGCCGCCCGGCAACCCATACAAGAAATGAAATCGCCACAAGAATTACTGCGCACAGTATCACTATCGTCGCCGACATCTTTGTAACAGAGGCAAATGCCGTCCTACGTTCCATTAACATTACTAACACCCAATTCCGCGCCGGCATATATTGGTAGACATAGAACTCATCTTTACCATTTTCTTTATACTCAGAAAAAACACTACCTGTCTCGCTATTCTTCGCAAATTCTATATTTTCAAGCACGTTTTCTTCTTCAATGGCAACGCCAATCTTCTCCTCATCCGGACAGAAAATATATGTATTCTCCGTAGCGTCTAAGAGCATATAATCTTTATTCTTATTGCCATCCTTCTGTAGATGATCCAATGTGTTCTTGAGTTCTTCTGCATAAATCGCTCCTCCTACATATCCAAGGGGCTTCTCTCCGTCAAAGATAGGATAATACATAGACACCACCTGTTTCCCCGTAGAAGGAGATGCCATCACGCCTGTATTCCAGACATCCTTGCTGCCAAACACCTGGTCCTGCAACTGCTTTAAAGAGTCTCCCTCTCTGAGCGTCTTGCCGATAGGTCCCTCCACAAAAGATACCAGTACCGTAGACTCATAATTCGCAAGATATACATTCTCAAGATTTCCATTCACTGACCCATAATTCTTCGTATAATCTTGCGCCTTAGCAACAAGTTCTGCATCCTGCGGATTTAAGAGCGCATCCTTGAGCACCACAGACTGCCCATAGCCAAGCAGATAAGCTTCCGCTGCTTCTACATACTCCTGCGCTATCTCGCTGCGCGCCTCCGCAGCCTCGTTCATATTCTGTAAAATCTGCTTCTCCATCATGGAAGATACGCTTCCATCCATGCTTTTCCATAATACTGCCAGACCGATTGTTAAAATACAAATTACAATAACACTTATCTTTGTTGCCAACTTCAAATTTTTCATGTTCGGTTCCTCCTTAGCGTCACTTTTTGTGTCCAGCTGCCCCTATGAAAATGCAAGACATTGTATTTAAGAAGCTTCCCTAACGCCCTGCAACTTCTTAAATATTTTCCCATCCATTCAAAAAAAGGATAGCATATAATACCATTTTTCGCAAGAAGCAATATTATCCTAATCTCCTCCTTCTTCCGCTTCTTCCACAGGCCGCCAGGCTTTTCCAAATTCCACGTCACGGAACAATTCAGTCAAACCGGTGATCTGTTTCAGACGCAGGATTTCATCACGGCTCATGCCCATATGTTTGGAAATCCAGGCATCAGAACGCCCAAGCTTATGAAGTTCTTTGACAATATTACTCATCAAATCTACATCATGTGAGCCGCGCGCCCGATTATGGCGTATCGTACTAGCCATACGGTTGGAAAGCGGTTTGTCAATGACGGTCACCGGCAGCATGCCGTTTTCGCGTTTATAAATGTCCTTATGTTCCATCATAATCCGATAACGATGAAAACCATCCACAATAACATAATTATCTTTTTCCTTCAGATAATAGCAGACAATGGGCATTGTATAGCCATCCTCTTTGATACTGTCATATAATAACCGCATTTCCGGTGGAGCGACAGCGTTAGGGTTATAGGAATTCGGTATGATTTTTTCAATTGGCACTGCGACCACCTTATAAGCTGGGCTTTTAAATAAACTACCGCTCATTTACAAATCCTCCATATTTTCTTCTGATAATGTCTATTTGTTCCTGTTCCTTTCTGGAGATACCAAATCCCATGAACCGGCAAATATGATCATTTTTGAGGATGCAGTAACACATCCGTTTCCAGCTGGGGATATCCTTGGTGGATTTTATATCATCTGTGTGGTCAGGAATTTTTCCGATAAACACCACCCTGGAATTCTTGTTTATCGTATAGTTGGACACGCCGTTTCTACGGATATGATACCCTCTGTCAATCAATTCCTGAATTGCCTCCTCCGGCAGTCCGCCCCCAGTCTCATGCCAGAACTTGATGGACGTCTGGAATTTTTTGACATAGTTGTTGCGTATCCTCACCGGCAGGGTATCTAAAAGAAACCTCGTGTAAGATTCCCATGTATGGCCTTCGGGAAGCGTAATGTTGCGATATCCTACCGCCTTCGTCTTTGCATAGACAGCGCCAAAGTTAGCTCCCTGCACCCGACCGACTAATTTCGTCCAAATCTCCGGGTCAATTACCCGATAGAGGTTCAGGCTGTCTTTGGCATAATCATTAAATGGGGAAGCCACGCGCATCTGGCTTGGTTTGAGCCCTGCCTTATAATAAAGGTCATAGAGTTTATTGTAATCATAACCAAACTTAAAATTTGCCGTCCACACATCGCTGTTCGTCCAATCATAGATTGGAGATGCCGACCAGACATCCTTAAACTGCTTGGTTATCCAACACTCCCCTTTATAACCGTATTTCCGGTTCAAAAAACCACTGTAACGCTGCAAAGACTCCTCCGCCCGCATCCCAAGCAGACAGACAGTCTTGCGATTCCCATGCTGCTCCTTGTAAAACCTTCCAAACTGTTTGGCAAGATCCTCTTGGGACATACGGTAACGATAATGGTGAAATGGGTCTGGCAGTTTTATGACATAGGGATGATCCGGCATGGGACGTACCCAGATATCTCTTTTCATATCGTCCCATGGATACCAATACATCTCATAACTGCTGACCGCCGTTCTCGTTGCCATCGGAAGGCAGACCCAATAAGGGTCCACTTCCTGTTCCAGACGTTGGAAGGTACTCTCTACATATTCTGTTGTCACCGAGTATTGTGCCTCAAAATCCTGATGGAACAAACCTATCACTCTATTGGGATAGTGCTCGCGCCGAAAGTCCAGCAGGAGATTGAGCAGCACACCGCTGTCTTTTCCCCCGCTAAAAGAAATATAGATGTTTTCAAACTCTTCAAACAGATAATGAAAACGTTTCTGAAGCGCCTCATATACATTGTCTTCTTGATATTGTCGAACCATCCGGTGGTCTCTCTTTCTTATTCTTGTTTTTCTTCTTTTGTAAGTTACAGTAACTGCTCAGTTCCCTATGCCACAGAGAGAACAGTATATCATAATATCAGTATAACATAACAAAAAATATGTATTCGCAAAACCGCAGTAATTCTGCGGCTTCACGTGCCCGCTTACATCCTATATTTTTACTTATACCACGAGCATTGCATCTCCAAAACTGAAAAAGCGGTATTTTTCTTTCACGGCTTCCTCATAGGCATGAAGCACCTTTTCCCTTCCCGCCAACGCTGATACCAACATCACCAGCGTGGACTCCGGTAAATGAAAATTTGTAATTAGCGCGTCTAAAACCTGGAACTGATAGCCCGGATAAATAAAAATATCTGTCCAGCCCCGGCAGGGTTTGACCCATGTCTCAGATACTTCCTGGCAAAGCGATTTCTCGTTCGCTAACGCTATACTCTCCCGCCCTATTTTGGCAGCGGCGGATTCCACTGTCCGGCAGCTTGTCGTCCCCACACAGATTACCCTGCCGCCCCTTCGTTTTGTAGCATTGATGATTTCTGCCGCCTGCTCATCGAGTTCGTAATACTCAGAATGCATATGATGCTCCTTGACATTTTCCACCTTCACCGGCCGGAATGTGCCAAGCCCCACATGCAATGTCACCTCAGCAATACAGATTCCTTTCGCGCGGATTTGTCCTAACAACTCCGGTGTGAAATGAAGCCCGGCCGTGGGCGCCGCCGCAGAACCATCGTATTTCGCATAAACCGTCTGATAACGGCTCTTATCTTTGAGCTGATGGGTGATATAAGGCGGCAGGGGCATCTGCCCCAGCCGGTCTAAAATTTCTTCAAAGATACCCTCATAGGTAAACTGAATCAGCCGGTTGCCATCTTCCACAACATCGGTAATCTCCCCAATAAGTAATCCATCGCCAAAAAAGATGCGCGTGCCTGGCTTTGCCTTCTTACCGGGTTTTACCAGGGTCTCCCAGACATCGTTTTCCCTGCGCTTTAACAGAAGGATTTCTATCTTTGCCTGCGTCCCCTCCTTCTCACCGAACAACCGTGCCGGGATTACTTTCGTATTATTGATAACCAGGCAATCCGCAGGATTCAAATAATCCACAATATCTGCAAAATGACGATGCTGCATGCCCCCGGTAGCCCGGTCAAGCACCAGCAGCCGGGAACCGGAGCGGTCTGCAAGCGGGTCCTGAGCAATCAATTCCTGGGGAAGATCATAATAAAAATCTTTTACATCCATAGTACTCCTTACTTCCTGAGCTCAATTCCCATTGCTTCCAATGATTTTAAAATCTTATCCATAGCGGGCGCATAATCGGCTTCCTCCAAGGTCTTGTCTTTGGCGCGGAATGTCAGGGAATAAGCCAGAGACTTAAAGCCGGCTTTAATTTGCGCGCCCTCATAGATATCAAACAGCGCATAACTCTCCAAATATTGTCCGCCCTTAGCGTCAAATACCTTTTCCACTTCTCCGGCAAGAATTTCCTTGGGCATTACCATACTGATATCCCTGCTCACCGCCGGGAAGCGTGCAATCCCCTGGTATTTGCGGTCAAAACTTGCCAGCTCGACAACTTCTGGCATATCAATAACCGCCACATAGACGCGCTCCTTAATCGAATAATTGTCGGCAACCTGGGGATGGATTTCTCCCAGATAGCCTATCACCCTGCCGTCATAGATAACATTTGCCTGTCTTCCCGGATGCAGGAAAGGTTTTCCGGCTTTGGGATCATACGTCTCTTTGCCGTGAATCCCTGCCTTGTCAAAGAACTCCTCCACCACGCCTTTCATGGTATAGAAATCACCGTCTCCATACATACCGAGCGTAAACTGCATCCGTTCTTCAGGCAGTTCCGTCACCGGTATCTGTTTGGGCAGATAGATATTTCCCAGCTCATAAAGACGCACATCTTTATTTCTGCGGTTGTAATTGGTGGAAAGAGACGTCAGCATGCCATTTAGGGAAACCGTACGCATAATGCTGAAATCTTCTCCCAGCGGATTGGAAATCACGACCGTTTTGCGAAGCTCGCTGTCCTGCGGAATTAACAATTTATCGAACACTTTCGGACTCTCAAAAGAATAGGACATGCCCTGGCTGAATCCGCAAAATTCTGCCGTATCCCTTGCCACGGCTTCCACACGCAGTTTAAACGATAATTTACCGGTGGTTGCCTCGCCGCTCGGCAGAGAAGTCGGAATATTGTCATAGCCGTAGAACCTTGCCACTTCCTCCGCCATATCGGCAAGGCATTCCAAATCCTGCCGCCAGGAAGGTACGATTACCTCGTCCTTTTCATCATCATAGCCCAAATCTATTTTCTTGAAATAACCAATCATATCCTCCTTGGAAATTTTCGTACCTAGAAGTGCATTGACTTTTTGAGCGTCAAAAGGAATCCTTCTGCCCTCTTTCACCTTACCATAAACGTCCACAACTCCGCCAACGACATCTCCTGCGCCTAACTCTTCAATTAACTGGCAGGCACGGTTAATGGCCTCAATCGCATTATTGGGGTCTAATCCTTTTTCAAATTTACCGGACGCGTCGGTACGCAGTCCCACCTTCTTACTGGAAAGACGGATATTTGTGCCATCGAAACATGCCGCTTCAAAAAGCATCGTCTGCACGTGATCAGTAATCATGGAGTTTTCCCCGCCCATAATACCTGCAATGCCAACGGCCTTTTCCCCGTCGCAAATCATCAGCACCGAATCATCCATCGTGCGTTCCTGGCCATCCAAAGTCACAAACTTCTCGCCTTTATCTGCACGACGCACGATAATCTCTTTGCCGGCAATCGTGTCCAAATCATAGGCATGCATCGGCTGTCCATATTCCTCCATCACATAATTTGTGATATCTACAATATTATTGATGGGACGAATGCCTTGTGACGCCAGACGACGCTGCATCCATTTCGGCGAGGGAGCAATCTTGATGTTTTTAACTACTCTTGCACAGTACCTTGGACAAAGCTCTGTATCTTTAACGGTAACCTTAATGTAATCGTTGACGTCTTCGTTGTTGCCCGTCTCCGTTACCACTGGGGGCACAAACGCTTTGCCGAACGTTGCTGCCGCTTCCCGTGCCAGCCCCAGTACACCGAAACAATCAACGCGATTAGACGTAATTTCATATTCAAAAACTACATCGTCAAGACCTAACGCTTTGATTGCGCTCTCTCCCACCTTAACGTCATCCTCGAAAATGTAAATGCCATTCTCCGGGGATTCCGGGTACATTTCCCTGGTAGAGCCAAGCTCTTCGATGGAGCACATCATACCATTGGAAGGCACGCCTCTGAGCTTTCCTTTCTTGATTTTGACGCCGCCCGGCGTCTTCTTGCCGTCGTGTCCGCCTGCTACGCGTCCGCCATCCAGCACAACAGGCACTTTCTGCCCTTCTTTAACATTGGGCGCGCCGGTGACAATCTGAATATCTTCTCCGCTGCCCACATTTACCTGGCATACCACGAGCTTATCCGCATCGGGATGTCTCTCTATCTTCGTAATCTGCCCAACTACAATTTTATCTAAATCTGCATCTAACTCCTCAAAACCCTCAACCTTAGAGCCTGAAAGTGTCATTGCATCCGTATATTCCTGTGCCGTCACATCTAAATCTGGAACGTACGCTTTTATCCACGATAATGATGTATTCATACTTTCTTTCATCCTTTCTATTTTTTATTGTTCTACAGGCAATTGCGGCGCCTGCCGATAAGAAAATTTCATGCGCAATCCCTGCAAATTTGCTTCCATGTTTTCACAATATAGCAGCCCGCTTAAAATTGCTTTAAGAAACGGTCGTCATTTTCATATAACAGGCGCATATCGTCAATTTCATACTTGAGCAATGCAATACGCTCTAAGCCTACGCCAAACGCAAAACCGGTATATTCATCGGGGTCGATGCCGCTCATTTTAAGCACGCGCGGATGCACCATGCCGCAGCCTAAAATTTCAATCCAGCCGGAACCCTTACAGAACCGACAGCCTTTGCCACCACATTTGAAGCAGGTAACATCAACCTCTGCACTCGGCTCTGTGAATGGGAAATGATGCGGACGGAATTTTACTTTTGTGTCCTCACCAAACAGTTCTTTGGCAAACTCAGCCAGCGTGCCTTTCAAATCTGCAAATGTAATATTTTTATCTACCACCAATCCTTCTATCTGATGAAAGGATGGAGAATGCGTAGCGTCAACTTCATCCGAACGGAACACGCGTCCCGGCGCAATCATGCGGATTGGCAGCTTGCCTTTTTCCATCTCGCGCACCTGTACCGGGGACGTCTGCGTGCGCAATACGATTTCATC